>WPCH01143578.1_pt1 | contig 17113 bp, 10 predicted proteins | sample 5399881 | NCBI WGS metagenome assembly WPCH01 (sample SAMN12869468, study PRJNA574797) | sludge metagenome | isolation source: wastewater treatment of pH5 | place: China:Beijing | collected 2019-05-20
TTTGCAGAAGAAGCCCTGGCCTGCAAAACCTGTTCCTGCGATGCAATTCCGAAAGCGGCGGTGCCGTTAGCAACCATCTCGATAAAATTCATGTCGGACTCACGGAAAGTAATGTTTAAACCTTCTTCAGCATAGTAACCGCGTTCCTGCGCCAGATACAATCCGCTGTGATTGGTATTCGGTGTCCAGTCGAGTGCAAACGTCAGCTCCTGCAGCTCCTCAACTCCATCAGGATCCTTCCTGCAAGCCGGCAAAGGCAGAAGTAGTAAGATTAAAAGCAAAGCCAACACTTTGCCACCCACATTTTTTCTTTTCTGTTTCAAGGAGTGCTGCCATGGCATCATGATACGTTCCAGCAATACAACTGTCCCGTAAAACGCCAGACTTAACACGATGATCAGTATGACTGCAGCGAACATGCGGTCGAAACGAAAGGAGCGTTTGCTACGCAACATAAGTATGCCAAGTCCATCACCTCCGCCTGACCATTCGGCCAAAACGGCTGACATCACACTGTAAGTGGCGGAAATACGCAGGCCGGAGAATAACTGCGGCATGCTTGCCGGCAGGAGCACGTGCCGCATGGTATCCCAGCTGCCGGCACCCATAGTCTGCATCAGTCTCAGCAGGTCACTGTCAACTGAACGCAAGCCTCTGAAAAGGCTGATCGTGATCGGGAAGAAACAAGTCAGAACCACCACAAACAACCTTGGTAAGTCACTGTAGCCGAGAATCAATACAATTACCGGCGTTATTACCATGGTCGGTATCGTTTGTGAGGCAACCACCAAGGGATAGAATATGCGATAAACGTTTTTGAAGCGAAACATCAGGAGGGCAAAAAGCATACCCACGATCATGCTCAGCACAAAACCAAGCAAGGCTATTTTGAGTGTTTGCAGTATATGCGGGCCAAAGAGTGGCATATCTGCAGTAAGAGAATGAAATACGGCACTCGGCGCCGGCAGGACAAAGCTTTTTATGATTCCACTGTCCGCTAAAAGCTGCAGTAACAAGAGCAGGAGCAGGATAAAAATCACAGGCGGCAAAATCAGCTTAAGCGCATGCATTAGCTTTTGTTTATAAGGCTCATCTTTTTTTGAAGAAAACACGGATTAGTACTCCCTCCGCCGGCATTACCCGGATCAGGTTCTAGGGTCGACTCTAAGTCCTCTCAGTCGTATTACGACTCCCCTGACATATGAATGATATTACAAAAACTCAGCCGGGACAAATCCTGATGTTTTTCCGTACCCTGTGTTTTTTGGTCCCGGTCCGAAACTCAGGACGACCTGCTGAAGTTTAAGTGTTTTTTATGATAACAATTTCTACGTATTGGGCAAGCTCTTCTAAACTGTCACAGCATCTTTCAAAGCGATAGAAAATTTCAGTCCAGGCAATGGTCTCAATCGGATCGCTGCTCTCTCTGTAAAGGCGGCGGATAGAACTCGCGTAGAGATTGTCGCCTTCTTCTTCAATATCATTTATTTCAACAATACTCTCCCTTACCAACAGAGAAGTTTTAAAGTTTCTGAACTTTTCCAACATGCTGGCCATCGTCACACTGCCGCGGGAAATCAGTTTGGCAAACTCCAGTGCTTCGCTGCGAAGCTTTTGCACGTTAAACAAGTCAAAGCGCATCAGAATATCTTCAGTCCTGTCCGTCACCTCATCTATGAGATAAGAGATGTTGCTGATATCTTCTTTTTTCAGTGGATGTGAATGGCGCCTGGCCAGTTTGTGATTCAGATCGCGCAGGACAAGGTCTGCCGTGTGCTCAATTTCGTGGATTTCCATCAGCAATTCCGGCAGTTTTTCATGATCATAATCAAGCAGGCTCTCTTCAAGCAAATTTGCCGCCTTAATCGAATATTCACTTAAGTTTAACAAGAGACCGAAATAGTCGACTTTGTTCCTGGATTTGAATATTGACATCAGGCGCCTCCTTTTTGTCAGGTATGCACTCTTTCTAAGCACCAATAGGCTTAGTTGATCATGAGTCAGGCAGGCATTGACTTAGCACAATGCAGACCGAGATTTAGCTTCTGTTATTGTTTCCGTTCGAGTTGCCGTTTCCCTTAGATGTTCCGCGCATAGCTTCAAAGAGAGAACGATCGCTGAAGGATACATTGATCGAAGAGATAAATTGATCATTATCACGGGTCTTCATTAAGAGGCTGATCATGGTCTCGGTTACTGCCGGGGTTTCCAGCTGACCGAAGGCTTTACGCAGAGACCAGACAGCATCCAGTTCGCGCTCTGACAGGAGCAGTTCCTCACGTCTCGTGCTTGATTTAACAATATCGATAGCCGGGAAGATACGCTTGTCAGCCAGTTTGCGGTCGAGGATGACCTCCATGTTACCGGTGCCCTTAAATTCTTCAAAAATAACTTCATCCATGCGTGAACCTGTATCAATCAGTGCGGTAGCGATAATAGTCAGGCTTCCACCATGTTCGATATTTCTGGCTGCTCCGAAAAAGCGTTTAGGACCATAGAGAGCTCCCGGATCAAGTCCGCCGGACAGTGTACGACCGGTAGGATTAATGGTTAAGTTATAGGCACGGCCCATCCGGGTAATACTGTCAAGCAAAATAACCACGTCATGGCCCAGCTCGACCAGGCGCATGGCACGTTCTAAAACCAGCTCGGTAATTTTCACGTGATTCTCAGGGGTGCGGTCAAAGGTGGAGTATGCAACTTCGCCTTCAATCGAGCGCTGCATGTCCGTAACTTCTTCAGGACGCTCATCAATCAGAAGCACCATGAGTTTAACTTCCGGATTGTTTTGTGCGATAGCATTGGCTATCTTCTGCAGCAACATGGTCTTACCTGCTTTTGGCGGAGAAACGATCATACCGCGCTGACCTTTGCCGATGGGGGAAACCAAGTCAATAATCCTGGTAGATAATTCATTGCGATCTGTTTCGAGCTTAAAACGCTCATTGGGATAAATCGGAGTCAGACGGTCGAAAGCAGGTCTTCTCTTCATCTGTTCAGGGGGCATATCATTGACTGTATCGATAAAAGAAAGTGCCCTGTAGCGTTCATTATCACGTTGCGGTCGCGCCGGTCCCTTAACCAGATCGCCGGTACGCAGGTGAAATCTGCGAATAAACTGTGGTGAAATATAAATATCGAAATTACTTTGTAAATAGTTCTCTACTCTCAGGAAGCCATAGCCCTCCGGCATTATTTCCAGGATACCTGTAACTATTTCTTTCTCATCAACGCCGGCATCTTCTGCAGATCCGCCAACACTTTCATTTTCAAGATCTGCAATTATCGCTTCCACATCTTCCGGATCCTGAGTCGGAAGCAGTTCCCGGCTGTTTCCCTGTATATTCTTTTCAACTTCATCTGTTTTGCTTGCCTGATGACGTTTTGAGCTGCTTTTAGAGCCGGTCTTTCGACTGCGCCTGGGTTTTTCGTTTACGGCTTCATCTTCAGTGACCGGATCCTCTTGCTTGTCCCCATTCTCTTTTTCAGAGCTATCACTCTTTTCAATTTCTTCCACCGGTTCGGCTTCAGCATCCTTTGCTGTATCTTTTTTTGCAGCTGTCTTGCTCTTTGAAGCCTTAGTGCGGGTTACGGGCAGTTTTTCTTCTTCCTGCACCTCTTCCGAAGCCTTGTTGACTCCGGCCACCTCTGCTTCATCCGCAACAGTTGTCAAAAAATCAACCAGTTGCTGCTTTGTCATCCTGCTGGTATCACGCGGCGTCAGCAAATTAGACAAGTGCGCAATTGTGACAAGGTCTTGCTTCGTTTTACCCTTGAAATCGATTTGGGACATAAATGCTCCTAATATTCTATTTTTCTATAATTTTGAGAAAACAAGTCTCTAATCGTCCGCCATCTCGCTGAACCGATCCATAATGTTAAGAGCAAGCCCGGTGCCGACTGCAACACAGGATACCGGATCCTCAGCTACCAGGACCTCGATACCTACACGCGTCGCCAACATGCGGTCCAAGCCGTAAAGCAGGGATCCGCCACCGGTCATTACAATACCGCGATGGGATACGTCCGCCATTAATTCGGGCGGGGTACTCTCCAATACTGAATGGATAGCTTCAAAAATTGAGCTGACGGGTTCCTCCAACGCCTCCAACATATCTGTGGAGCTTATCGTTAAGATTGCCGGCATACCTGTAACCAGGTTGCGTCCCCTTACTTCCATCGAAAGTTCCTCTTCACGGGGATACGCACAGCCAATGTTTATTTTCAATTCTTCAGCTGTTTGCTCGCCAATTAAAACGTTATGTTTACGACGAATGTATTTAATGATAGCTTCATCAAACTTATCGCCGGCAACTTTAATAGATTCATCAAATACAGGGCGGCACATAGAAATTACGGCAATATCGGTGGTACCTCCGCCGATATCTATAACCATGCTTCCACTTGCTAAAGTTACGTCTATGCCTGCCCCGATAGCTGCTGCCACCGGCTCTCTGATCAGATATACATCCTTGGCCCCGGCATGACGGCAGGCATCTTCAACCGCCTTTTGCTCCACCGGCGTAATTACGCTGGGAACACAGACCACGATGGTCGGTTTAAAATATTTTGCCAGGAATCCGGTATTAACGCGACCGATAAATTCTTTCAGCATAAGCTCCGTAATACGGAAATCTGAAATAACTCCATCGCGTAAGGGGCGTATCGCCTGAACAATATCAGGAGTCCGTCCCAGCATCAGGCTCGCTTCCTCACCTATTGCCAACACTCTCCCTGTTTTTGTGTTAATTGCTACTACTGCGGGTTCCCGCAAAACTATGCCCCGGCCCTCTACATAAACTAAAACTGTGGCTGTGCCGAGATCAATACCTATATTAAGTCCAAGACCCATTTTTGCTCCTGATGACGCAATGCTCTATCTTTGCTGCTGCTTAAAATTTCCAGTTTGAAAAATATCATAACACCTGCGGAATTGTTTAAAAAATGAAATTCCGGAATATCGCTCTAAATTGTGATTCGGGCAGCGTCATGATACAATAAATCGCAGTTTAGAGCAAGGAACACTATAACATTCTAGATCTTATCCAAACGTTAAACAAGTTGTATTTGAGGAAAAAAGTGCTTCGTGTCATAGGCCACATATTAACATTTATAAGTTTTCTTGCAATCTTTCTCTCCCCCCTCCTGCCGGCAGCCTTTTTATACGCAGCAAATATCCTGGGCATAGTCGCATTTGCAATCTTCGCCTTGCTTCTGGCCAGGGGCCTGACCTACACGCACAACATTTTTAAGTATTTTCTTCGTCTGACCTTAACAGCTTTCAGTGTCGAGCTGATACTGATCTTAGCTGAATGTTTCCTGGAAATAAGCTTCCCCACCCGCAATGTTGTTTTCACTTATGCCGCTGCCCTTGGTTTCATAACGGGTCTTACTCTGGCACTGGGCAGCTCATACATGCTCGTTATGAGGTTGGAAACAAATAACGGCAATTCCTCTGATCCACGTCCTTACTACAAATCAATGCAACCGGGCAGTTATAATCTGCCGCCCTGGCTGGGTCTGCTCCTTGGAATCGTAACAATGATTATTTCCATCTACGCCGGCTGGCGTATGAATTTCATCTTTTCCATCTACGGAATTCTCCTGACAGCCTGTTTCTATTTGGCTTTGATCGATCCTTTCGATACAGATCCGGAAGAAGATGATTTTGTTAATCGGACAGCTTTTGTCAAGCTGGTACGGAAATCCATCTTTCAACGTGAAAAACACTTGCTGCGCGCCTTCCTGCTTTTACTCGGCCTTAATACTGTCTATTATTTGATTGAGCTGGTTCTTTATCGCAATAACGCTAACCCTACAAATTTTTACTCCCTCCTGGTCTTCTTGCCGGCAGTCCTTTCTCCCCTCGGTCCAGCAAACAACACTGGGAAAACGCGACTCCTGCGCTATGCCATCTTCCCGCTCAGTCTGGGTATAGTGGCTCTCCTGCGCTATTTGTTTGTGCTATCCTGATCAGTGGCGTAAAATTTAAAGCCAACTATTAATTTTTTATTTTTTATAATTATGAAAAGAGGAAGTACTATGTCCTACTCCAAGGAAATTGACCGCAAATGGCAAAAAAAATGGGATGAAAGCAATTTAGCAGCTTTTGATGAAAAACGTATAGCAGACAAGCTCTATGTCCTGGAGATGTTTTCCTACCCCTCAGCCGCCAAACTACACGTCGGTCACTGGTACAATTACGCCCTGTCGGATACTTATGCACGCATGAAAAAGATGCAGGGCCGTGAGATCTTCCAGCCTATGGGATTCGACGCTTTTGGCCTGCCGGCGGAAAACTACGCCATAGCCACCGGAATCCATCCTCAGGACAGCACTAACGACAGCATCAACAGCATGCGAGGACAGCTTAAGGAAATCGGCGGCCTCTTTAACTGGGACGCTGAGCTTGCAACTTGCAATCCTGATTATTATCGTTGGAATCAATGGCTTTTCCTGCAGCTTTATAAAAACAATCTTGCTTATCGCAAGAAGGCACCTGTCAACTGGTGTCCCAGCTGCCTCACCGTGTTAGCCAACGAGCAGGTCGAAAGTGACGGCACCTGCGAACGCTGCCACAACGAAGTTGTCAAACGCAATCTGACCCAATGGTTTTTCCGTATCACGGATTATGCTGAAGAGTTACTGACTTGCCTGGATGATCTGGGCTGGCCTGACAAAACTAAGAAGATACAAACCAATTGGATCGGCCGTTCTGAAGGTGCGACGATTAAATTCGGCGTGGAAAAAGATGGTGAAAAAGTTTATCTTGACGGTGAAGAACTGACACTCAGTGTTTTCACCACCAGGGCTGACACACTATATGGCGTCAGCTATCTGGTTATCGCACCTGAGCACGATTTACTTGACTCCCTTATCACTGCTGAGTGCAGTGCAGCCGTAGAGGCTTATCGGGAAAAAACCGCACACCTGAGCGAAATCGAACGTCAGTCGGTGACCAGGGAAAAGAGCGGCGTTTTCACCGGTTCTTATGCTGTCCACCCTCTGACCGGTGAAAAGGTGGAACTTTGGACCTCTGATTATGTCATCGCTCAGTACGGCACCGGTATCGTCATGGCTGTTCCTGCTCACGATGAACGCGACTACGAGTTTGCAAGTGCCTTCGGGCTTCCTATTCGCACGGTCATCCGTCCGAAAGATGAGAATGATGAGTGGCAGGTATCGGATGCAGCCTTTGTCGAAGATGGCGTCCTGGTCAACAGTGGCGACCACAGCGGTCTGGCTTCCCCCGACGCCAGAAAAGCCATTGTCAGAGTGCTGAGCGAGAACAATTGTGGTGAAGAAACCATTCAATACCGTTTACGGGACTGGTTGGTTTCACGTCAACGCTATTGGGGCACTCCTATTCCGATTATCTACTGCGATAAATGTGGTACCGTGCCCGTTCCTGAGGATCAGCTGCCGGTTGAACTTCCTTACGATGTGGAATTCAAACCGGACGGACAATCCCCGCTGGCAAAAGCAGAAGACTTCATTAATACAATTTGCCCTGTCTGCGGCGGGCCCGCCCGGCGCGACCCGGACACTCTGGATACCTTTGTCTGCTCTTCCTGGTACATGTTCCGCTTTGTGGATAACAAAAACGATAAGGCCGCTTTCGACAGCGATAAAGTCAATCGGATGTGCCCGGTTGATATATATATCGGCGGTGCAGAACACGCCGCCATGCATCTGCTTTACGCGCGCTTTATTACCAAGGTCCTGCGCGATCTGGGCTATCTCGACTTTGACGAACCCTTCACCCGCCTGGTGCACCAGGGCGTAATACTGGGTCCGGATGGCAACAGAATGTCAAAATCACGGGGCAATACTATTTCTCCGGATCCTTATATAGAAGCTTATGGCTCCGATGTTTTCCGTCTTTATCTGGCTTTCGGCTTTGCCTACACAGAAGGAGGCCCCTGGAGCGATGATGGCCTTCGCGCTATTGCCCGTTTTGTACAGCGTATTGAAAGTTACACCACGGATGAACTTACAAGCTCACTTATACCGAGGCTTCCTGAAGAACTCAGTGCAGACGATAAAGAATTGAATCGTATCCGCCACCATAGCATCAAAGAGGTCACAAAGGACGCTGAGCGCTTCCAGTTCAATACTTCCGTGGCTCGCCTGATGGAGCTCTTGAATGCTTTGCAAAAATACAGTAAAACTCCACAGGCCAAACCGGAGCTGACCTTACATGTGCTGAGAGACTTCCTGAAACTTCTGGCTCCTTTTGCACCACATTTCTCTGAAGAACTCTGGCAGCAGATGGGCCATGATCAGTCCATTTTCCTGTCCGGCTGGCCGAGCTATGATGAGTCTGCCCTGGATTTGGATACAATAGAAATTGCTATTCAGGTCAATGGACGCATTAAAGAACGCATCCATATACCGGGTGACGCCGGCGAGGACGATATCAAGGGTATCGTCAGTTCGCTGAACGACTTTGAGAGTTGGCTTGACGGAAAAACAGTAAGGAAATGGATTATTGTGCCTAAGCGCCTGGTTAATATAGTCGTCGGCTAATATCCGTTTGACACTGTCAAATCTGACGTGATACAATCGTGTGGCTGTAAAGGAATGACTTAAACGGAGGGTTGTCCGAGCTGGCTGAAGGAGCACGACTGGAAATCGTGTGTACCAGAGATGGTATCGAGAGTTCGAATCTCTTGCCCTCCGCCATAAGTTAAACTGACAGCGAAAGAAAGGGTCGCCCGATGGCGACCCTTTCTCATGTCCGGATTATGCCCCGGTCTTGTTTTTTAAACTTCTCTAGCTGATATCAATCATAGTTAGATCCTTATCTTTGACCAGATCAGAAGGCCCGACTATGCAAGTAGCATTATACTCAACAGCTCTTGCCAAAATTTCTGACAGGTCCAGCAGATCAGAATTTTTTGTTTCTATCAGCTCACGTCGCGTGGCCAGGGTCTTTTCCGCCGAATAGTCAGTAAAATACCAGAGATCAGCTGTATCCACTTGTCTTTTATGAGACAGTTGAGGATCCAGTCCGGAAACGGTCCCGATTATAAAGCGATCCAGATTACTTTCACTTTCGGCAAATTCGCGTAGGAAAGTGGCCGACTTAGTATAAGTCGCCAGAGAATTCCACGGTTGAGGATCCCTGTATGAGTAGAAGAAGCCATTTGCAGCTCTATCCACGCTGAAGCCGCAACCATAGGCTCCGCCTTGAACACGGATCTTGTTCCAGAGATACTCCAAGCTAATGATCCGATTGACAGCCAGCCATTGTCCCGAGTATTCGCCTCCGAACGGACGTGTGTCACAGGCCATACAGGCATAGGATACAGCAGAAGGAATCACAACTGCCTCGTGCGCCGGATAGTCGGCGGAATATTTCGCGTATCCCCGGTCCCTGCTATCACCGGCAGGAAATGCAGCTGCTACAGCAGTGCTTAAAGCCTCTGCTGAGTATCCGCTGACACTGACTGTAAGCCTCTCCCTGCCAAACATTTTCTCCTGATAATTGTCAGCCCAGTCTACAAACCGGCCCCAGTTCTCATCAACGAGAGCAATAAACTCCTTGAGCCAGAGAATGAAAGAAAAACCTGAAGATGCTTCTGCGGCAGCAGCTGCAGCAGAATAATGCCCCTTAACACGCATAACACCAAAGCTGTGCGCGCTTGAATTTGTTGCCTGACGCAGCGTTTCTCTTATTTGCAGCAAATAGGAGTAGGCACGGTCAGCATCATCGAAGACGGTTTCCTGCACAATCTCCCTGATCAGGTCGACAGCATAAGGCACTTCGTCTTTCAGAACACTGCAGCTGACAACAAAGAACAGCTTACAGCGGTCAGGATTTTTGTAATCCGGAACCGGACTTATGGAAAAATCCAGGTTGCCGATGTGAGTCTTGACCTCACGCTGGATCTCTTCCGCGTCACGCTTATTTGTGGCCAGATTACCCATCAGTTCCGTCATGAAGTTCAGAGGGGGCAGATCTTCCTGTCCTGTGTCTGAAATGTCAAAATACAATTTGAGATAAACAATACCTTCACTGGGAGATGGATGGCTCAGCACCGTGAGTCCCTCTAGCTCCAACCGGGATGTTTTCAGATATTCCGGCTCTTGTGCCAGATCTGCCAAAGTCAGACAGGGTATTGTCGCCAGTGCCTCTGCGCTGTCAGTAGACAGCTGCCAGGCTTCAAGTTCAGACTCTTTCCGCATTAAAGTGTCTTTTTCTTCTTCTGACCAGAGCTTGCTTTCATTTTCCAGTCTTTCAGCTTCCCTGGCGTCCCTTTCCTCCCCGTAGCTTCTCGAAGGCAGAGAGTGCAGTTCCACCAGTGCCTCATTGTTAAGCAGTGTTTCGTGAAGGAGTTTTTCAAAGTAGTCCGTATCTATTTTTTCTTTGAGGGCTTCAAAGTGTTTAGCAGGAGTAAAGTATAGGGCAGGATCTCCGCCGTAAAGCCAGGCTTGCATTGCTCCGATAGCCAGGATGACCCCACGCGGTTCATTGGGATCAAGAACCCTGAAATACTGCTGGTTCAGTGAAGCCAGAAGATCAGCCTTGTTGATCCCCTTTTCAGCAATGTCCGCCAGACTGCTGAAGATAGTTTCCCTGATATCGCCGAATTTCTCCTCCGAAGTATTCTGAGCTTCAATACCGATCCAGGACTGGGCAATGCCGGTCTGCAGATACATGTCGAAGTCCTGGGCCAGTTCCCGGTCCAGGATAGTCTTTTTTAGAGGGGATTCATTCGAGCCTGCCAATGCATCACAAAGAATCTTGATTGCGTATTGTTTCTCAATATCTTTCCAGCTGCAGACAATGCCAGCCAGAGTAAAACGGCATTTATCCGTCGCATCCTCATTTGCGCCGATTTCATAATAATGGTCTGCCTTGCCAGCTCGCGGAATTTGAAGGCCAAGATCAAAATGCCGGTCCTCAGCCTCATAATGTCTCAGGTACTCACTATCAAGCTTTTCCAATACGCGTTCAACCGGCAGATTACCATCCAGAAAAAAGTGAGCGTTTGAAGGATGATAGTAGTCTGCATGGGCCTTTTTGAAATCTTCATAGCTAAGGTCAATGATATGCTCAGGGTCGCCGCCTGAACTGAAGCGGTAGCAGGAATCGGGAAAAAGGAGCTTGTCAAGTTCACTTTGTGCCTTGCTGTCAAGTGTAGAGGATGCACCCTTCATCTCGTTGTAGACTACACCTTGATAGAAAGCTTTGCCTTCTTCATTAAAGGCGTAATGCCAGCCTTCCTGGTAGAAAATATTAGGATCTTCCAGAACTGCAGGCTGAAAAACTGCGTCAAGATAGACGTCAATCAGGTTGAAAAAATCGGCTTCATTCCTGCTGGCGACTGGATACATCGTCTTGTCGCTGAAAGTAATAGCGTTTAGGAAGGTGTTGACCGAGCTCTTTAAAAGTTCAGCAAAAGGTTCTTTAACTGCATACTTCTTTGATCCACCCAAAACCGCATGTTCCAGAATATGAAAAACGCCGGTATCATTTTCAGGGATGGTTTTGAAGGAAACACAGAATGTTTTGTTCTGTTCCGGCCGGTCCAGCCAGACTAGCTTCGCCCCACTCTTTACATGGTGGAGTTCGTAGAGATCTGCCTTCAATTCACTGATCTCTCTTTTACGCTTCACTTTGAAGCCGTGTAAAATCTCTTCTGTTTTCATACTCTATTCTTCTCAACTTTCCTGTCCGGATTAAAAGATATACCCGTATCTTAGCACAGTGAATATAGCAAAAATGTCGTAATTTGAGTCTCTGCTTTAAAAATTGAAGGCTGTTTACAGACCGGAGAGATGGCCACTGCGTTTTTGCAGATAGTAGGCGACAAAAATGAGAACAACCGCCAACACTGCAGCTGCAGGTAAAGATAGATGTGTTTTCATATCGGAAAGGTTGGCCAGAGCCCAACCGTGTACTGTGAATTGACCGATCTTTTCCATCCAGGATGAGGGCAGCCTCAGGAAAGTACCTCCCGCCAAAACCGATATGAAAAGCAACAATGATGCAGGTACAAAACGGCGGTCACTCGGAATCAGGGCGACAAGCTGACCAAAGGCAAGCATGAACAGGAGCAAAATCGACATTACCGGGAAGTAGTTACCGGGCCTTGTCGTCTCCGGCATCAGCAAGCTGAGAACCCCCAACATAATAGAAAGCTGTAAGATTCCGGCCAGAGCCAGCGATACTAAACCGGCAATATAGTCACGTCGGATGCCTCCAGGCAATGAGCGCAAGCGTCTTTGTGTAGCGGCATCTGCCAGCAGCAAGCTGCTGAGCAGCAGGAAGATGGAAAGAAAAAGTATTTCAACAGCTACATCCGGCACCTGAATCAATGGGAGTGCCGCCCCCATACCCTCATCGTGCACAATTAATTTGAGCACCGCACCTTCTGCACGCGCTTCTGCACTCTTTTCTTCCAGCTGCCGTCTCACTTCCTCGCCTGACAGTGATGACGCTCCCTCCATTTTAAGGAGATCCTGGCTCAGCTTCGTTTCCATCGCCAGTGCTATCACAGACACAACGAAATTCTCATGCACCATATCTGCCGCCAGCTCGTTCTTTCCCGGCACAAACTCACAGATGTAAGCATCATCAATCGTTCTTGCTGCCTCAGTATCACCGAATGCCTCCGGTATGATGATTACACCATCCAACTGTGAAAGCTCAAGGGCTCTGCTGATCGTCGCAGGCTCTATCTCTACCCAGTCAAAATAGCTCTCCCCGAACATTCGGATGAGCTTTTCACTTTCGCTGTTCCGTGCCAAGTCCACATAGGCCCCTTTGACATTTGACCATTCATTTTTAGAGACTGTCGATCCTGCCAGCAGTGACAGCAATATTGGAATAATAAGGCAAAACACCAGAATCAGTGGTCGTCGCAACAAGAGTTTTAGTTTTAGCGTTGTAAGCACAATCAGGTTTTTCATACACGTCTCCTGCCGAAAACAACTGCTATGAGGGTAGCCGGCAGCATAGGCCATAAAGCAGGCAGCAAATTTGTAGCTCCACCGGCTTCCTGCAGGTAGAGACTATCGTACAAAAACTGTCTCATCGGATAAAGCGGGGTAAAGGCAGCCCCTTTATCCAACCATTGCGGAAAGATGGAAGGTGGGTAAATGACGCCTCCCAACACAATCATAATCAAAAAAGTGAGCCAGCCTGTCAGCATGACACTGATGCCCGGAGCCTTGATGCGCCCAAGTGCCAGCATGATCAATGCTGTCGTGAAGTATGCCGCGAGCAATATAACAACAATAGGAAACACAACTGTGATTAAACCCGACAACCTCAGTGCCAGGAGCAGCGGACCCAGTAAAACCAGCCACCATAATAATCCGCTGCTCAGTCGTGCGGCCATCATTGAAGACGGGCCACATGACAGTAGCAGTCTGTCTTCGTAAGAAGATCCCGCCAGCCGACCTGTAGCAGCCAGCACACCCATCGCTGGCAACAAAGCGAAAATAAGCATAAAACCCGAATATGTATGCAGCAGTACATTAAATGGGCGGAAATCTCCTACTTGAGCATAACGATAGCGACCAAAATACATTACGAGAACATTCATAGAGTGCTTAGTTGTCTCGTCCCATGATACGCTTTCATCGCCACCGAGGCCGACATAAACCTTCTGATATCCGAACACTGTTCCGTATAAATAATCCAAAACCGAGGCGTACTGCTGCACCAGCAAGCTCGCCTGACCCGATTCCGCAGGCTTCCTCGGATTAAGCCACATCTCCACCGGTTCACGCTGTGAACCGGTTCTCGTCTCCTCAAAGAGAGTGGGTGGCAGGCGCAGTATGACGATGGTTTCATCTGCTTCCAAACGTTCAAAAGCCTGATCCATGGTATCGTAATATATGGCTGAAATATAACGGAGATCTTCCAAATAAGTAGCTAAAATCTGACCCAGAGCTGAATCATCTTCATCCACAATAGAGCCCGCTACTGACAAAACCGGCAGCTTTTCCACTTCCGCTTTTTTATCTTGTCCGGCAAAGTTTACGATAAAAATTGATAAGGCAATTGATGCAACTACTGCCATTAGCAGGGCCATCCGGGCGGCTCGCAGCTCCAGTCCCATCAAGGCCCTGAAAGCACGTTGACTTTTACGCATAAAACTGAGCGAATGTGGGAGTTTTTTCTTCACTTGAACTCCGCCTATTTGTCGTTAAGGAGATTATCTCTCACTTTTCCTTCATGAAGGTGTAAAATCCGATCACTCAAACTCTTCAGAATCTCTCCTTCATGTGCGGCTACCAGGATCGCCTTGCCGCCGGAACGTAATAAACTCAGCCTCTCAAACATCAACTCTCGACTGTGATCATCTGCCCCGGCAAAAGGTTCATCGAGCAGGATCAACTGCGGATCACCCAGGAGACCGACAATCAGACTGACACGTCGCGCCATGCCGCCGGAGCATTCTCTGATCGGTTTTTCCAAAAAGTCAGATATCAGAGGATCTGCCTCTGACATCTTGATCTGCTCTTTTCGATCTCTGGCCGACATTCCTCGTGCAGCCGTCCAGAATGATAATGTTTCTCTTACAGTGAGACGGTCATCCAGTGCCAATTCCTGGGGTACATAAGCTATCAGCTGCCGCCAGACATTCAGATCATCCAGGGACACACGAAAACTGTCACCCTCAATAAACACATCACCGCTGTCCCGTGCTAAGACCGAAGCCAGGATTTTCAGCAAAGTGCTTTTACCGGCGCCGTTCTCTCCGGCTATACCGCAGATACTGCCTTGTGGTTGCTCAAAGGAAATATCTTCCAGAATTTTGTGCGCGGACCAGGCTTTGCTGAGCCCGCGCACCTTTAAGCTAAAAGTCATCATCAAAGTCATCAAATCCCATCAGAGAATTCAGATCAATACCCAAATCCTCCAGGGCGGACATTAGATTCGTCATGATCGATTCATCCATCATAAGTCCCATCAAAGCATCTTCGTCAGATAAATCAATATAATCAGCCGGCATTTCATTTTTGAATTTAAGCTCAGAATCCGGCAGTGATCTCAGGCTGAAGTTTAAGGCAAGGGTAATAGGTGAACCATCTGCATCGATATCAATACTCAGGCTCGCGGTGAGTTTGCCACCTTCAACCTTACCCTCGTACTTAAGAGATATAGGATCGGTGTAGCCACTGGGGTCCTCATAAGTAAGGCTCAGCGATCCCACCGGATAGAGCACATTGTCAACCTTTTTCAGGCCAAAATCGCTAAATGACCCGCTCAAATCTAACGCCATACCGTAGCCCGCTTCTGAGCTTGTAATGTTGTAGGAACCGGTATAAAGCTTATTTGACAGAGTGTATTCACTCAAATACTCAACCGTTCTTCCATAGGGGTCGGCCAGTTTCAACTTCTGAGCATGCTTGCCGCCATCAATAACATGGAGTGAGGTAAGAATTATGGTTTCGTCCAGCTCCAGATTCTTTAGGATGAGCTCACCGCCCTGCGCCTTATTTTTCTTGTCCACATATAGTTTGCGCTGGATCTCGATTTTGAAATCTTCCGGATAGTCTTCGATATCAGAAATGGCGTCATTAATTGCATCTGCATATTCCTGGGTGGGATCAAATGTGTCATCAGGCGAGATGCCCATAGCGCTCAGCTCTGAAATCAGTGCATTAACAGCTTTATTATCTCGCAGAAGCAACAAAATCTCTTTCATCATGGCGGGGGTATTTTCAGCAGAGACTGTCACCGTGTAATAGTCGAGCTTCTGGCTGACGCTGCCGACAGTAAGTTCTTCTCCCTTGACGAGTTCAGCTTCGTCCGCATATTTGATGAAAATTTCTTTAATTTCTTCAACGATCTGATCCAGATCCTCATCAAAGAAAGTTCCCAGGCTACTACGCATCTCACCCATCGAATTGAAAGTGTCATCAATCGTGATGGAAAGGCCACTGGAATCATCCAGGGATTCACTTAAAAAGTCTTTATTGACTGCAAGAGGCTTGGACAAGATCTCAGGAAGAGCGAAAAACAGATAATCTCCCGCGTCATAAATTTCTGCGCTGAGCGCCTCAGATGATTCACCGCGCTTAGCCAATGCAATCTTTGTATAAAAATGCGGTTCAGTCTCGTTAAGGTCAGTTTTTGTCAGCACATTCAAGCGCACGCCGGACAATATTGTAAGTATTCCTGCTACATCGTCGGGCAAAGCATCCGCTTTAATATCGAAACTGATATCTGTCTCATAGCCGACCTTGGACTTGTTGAGGATATCACCTGATGCAGATTTAATTTCGTAGAGTAAAGAATCTTCAGGAATCAGACCGGCAGCCTTCTCAGCTTTCTGCCATTTCTGATTGTCCGATAGGAAGAGCATCTTTATGCTGTTGCCGAAAACAAGCCAGACGCCCGCAAGTATCGCCAGCACCACTACGATAATCACAACGGGGATCCACCAGCGCTTCTTTTTTGGAGGAGGCTGTTGTGCAGCATATACAGGCGCAGGACCGTTAGGCATGGCCCCTGCATATGGCGGATAAGGACTCCCCTGTGTGTTTTGTGCATATGGCGGATAAGGACTCCCCTGTATGTTTTGCGCATGAGGCGGATAAGGACTCCCCTGTATGTTTTGTGTATGAGGCACATTCTGTGCACTTGCATTTAGGATGTCAGTTTCAGTTTTTTCTCCGCAGCTGGTGCAAAATTTCGCATTTTCCGGTAAATCAGCACCACATCGTTTGCATTTATCCACTCTTCTACCTCCCGGCGGATCTGCCTTATTCTCGACCCGTTTATAACGGGTCTTCTCTGGTAAAGACTACTGTGTTGGCGTTAAATCAGCTAACGCATGTTAAAGAGACTCTGAATTATCTGGTCAGGATTAAACTAACAATTGTTCAATAATTCTATCACAAAACAGCATTTAATAATTGCCAAATACAGTAAATATTTATCAAATCAATAGAAATAGACACAAAAAATGCCGGCTTGACCGAGCCTTATGAATCGGCTTGTAATCGACATTTCTCCAAACTAAAACAGATCCGAGGCACCACTCCCGGATCTGCTCGCTCAAATGGAGGAGAAAAGTATGAAAAAAGGATAACTAACCCTAATTACTAATTGCATTATACACAGCATGAATGTACAAGCTGCTAA
>WPCH01187215.1_pt1 | contig 17071 bp, 26 predicted proteins | sample 5399881 | NCBI WGS metagenome assembly WPCH01 (sample SAMN12869468, study PRJNA574797) | sludge metagenome | isolation source: wastewater treatment of pH5 | place: China:Beijing | collected 2019-05-20
AGATCCCGAGGAAAGAGGCGTATACATTATAATCGCTGCGGATGGAACATGGCACAGGCCTATAACTACCTATGAGGGCGCCATGCTCCAGGGCTTCCCACGGACTCTCCGGGACGGAACCCCATTTGATCTAATTGACTGCAATGATGGAAAGGCCCGGGAGTACATCGGCAACGCCGTACCCGTGCAGACTGCGACGGCCATCGGGAACACCCTTCTGGCAACGCTTATGCCCAACCTCATGGGTGACTGGTACTGGGGATTCGCGGATACGGATATTTGGGTGAAGAAGAATAAAACCGAAAATTCTTATTTGATTATTTAGGAGGGAGAAAGATCATGAGCGAACCGCCAAAGCGCCGCAAACTAACCAAAGCAGAGCGGCAGACCGTATACGATAAGTGCAACGGTCACTGCGCCTACTGCGGAACGCCGATAGAGATAAGACAGATGCAGGTAGACCACGTTATACCACTCAACGGCTGGACGGAAAAAGGGCCGGACACTATAGACAATATGCTCCCTGCCTGTCGAAGCTGCAACCACTACAAGAGCAGTAGCCCGTTAGAAGACTTCCGCCGCAACATAGAACGTTGGCCGGAAGTTCTGATCAGAGACAGCGTTACATATAAAAATGCGGTCAGGTTTGGGATGGTGATACCCAACCCCAAGGAAGTTAAATTCTATTTTGAGAAAATCGGCGAAAAAAACAGAGAAAAGAAATCCTCCGATTCAGATATCCCCGAAGGTTTCCAAGCTCTGGATGAGGACGATGATGATGTTCCATTTTAGAAAAGTTTCCTACCATTATATATGTTAAATTCTGAAGAGGTCCGGTGGGGCCTATAAAACTCGCTAAATCGATTAATTTCTCAACTAAAATTTATGGAGGGAAAAAAGATGCCCATGATACTCAATACGATAACGGCTGGAGATCTGAGAGAGGACTGGAAAGTATATTCGATTCGGACGCCGGGGAAGAAAGTAGGCCGGGGAAAAAATCAAAAGCCCACGTCTGCTATACAGAAAGATCGGAACTATCGGAACGCAATGAATAAGATTGAAAGATTGGCCTGTGCTAATTTTACACATAATGATTTACTTATTTCCTTAAATCATACGGAAGAGACTCTCCCCGAAGCTTACGAGGATGCCGAGAGGGAATTAAAAAACTTTCTGCGTCGGTTAGACTATCGGAGAAAAAAAGCGGGACTGCCTCCAGCCAAATATATGGGCACAATTGAATTCTATGAACAGCGATGCAATTATCACATAACCATTACAGCGACAGATCTGAATATGATTATAGACGCTTGGGGAAAAGGCGGTGTGAACATAAAGCAGATGTGGAAGGGGTCCAATTTCCGCGGACTTACAAACTACATGACCAAAGAGGCTGAAAAATATAGACCTCCCAACAAGCGCCGGTGGATACAGAGCCGCAACCTGACACAGCCGACAGCATCACCGCCTAAAATAGTTGGATATACATACGAACTAAAAACTCCGAAAGGCTATGTAAAAATCGACAGCCAGGTTTACGCAACTGAATATGGTTATGCAGAATATGCCAAGTACATAAGACTCGGAGGAATGAACTATGGGACCGGAAAAGCATCGCCCACATGGACCAAAGCGATAAAATCCGATCAGAGGCAGGAACGGGAGGAGGCGTCATGATGGAAAGAGAAAAGCTGAGCCGATATTTTTGGCTGAACCATGAAATTGAGCGCCAAGAGCGGCGGCGTGAACGTCTACTGAAAAAAATAAGTTCCGGAGACCACGCAACAGACATCGTAACAGGATCATCGGCTCATTTTCCGTACATTGAAACCAAATTCAAAATAACGGGATTGCCCGTGGGAGCATTAAGGGAACTGGACGATGCCATCGAAAAAAATGTGGAGGAGTCTCTTTCGCTTCGGATTGAAATTGAGAAATTTATAAATGGGGTGAGTGATCCCCAAATGCGTGAGTTGCTTCGAACCAGATTCATCGACTGCCAGGGGTGGAGGGAAGTCGGAAAAGAAAATTTCATTTCGACGGATCATGCCAGGAAAAAAATACGAGAATTCCTGAAACAGATAAGTTGACCGCTTTTGACCGCTTTTTTTGTGTTACAGTGTAAGTGTAAAAGAGTGCCGGAGAGACGCTGGCACTCTTCATTGAGAAAAGCCAGGGATTACTCCCCGGCTTCCTCATTCCATAGATCGTTGAGCGTAACTTCCAGAGCCTTAGATAGTTTGGCAGCGGTAGAGAGCATACAGTCTCCACGCTTTTCAATATCCTCCAAGGTTCGCCGGTGGATACCGCATTGATCAGCAAGCTTCTGGACGGATAGACCCTTATCCAGCCGTATCTGTTTTAGCCGTAGCATACTAACTCCTTTTTGATTTGCTGTATGCAGCGAGGGCAACGATGAGGGCTGCGACGCTGATAACCAGTGATAAGATTGTGATTTGCATAACGTGTGCGGATGGGGTATAATAGAGTAAACCCCCGAAGGGGCGGGGAGGTTATTTCCTCCCCTTCTTGATGGACTTGTAGGCCACAATCGCTGCTGCCAGGCTTATGATTGAACTTGCAAGTCCCAAGATTTTTTCTACCGTGTCCATCCGTTTACCTCCTTTCCTTTAGGTTATGACTTATTATACCACGTAATAACGTGGAAAGTCAACAGCTTTTGGAAAATAAATTTAAATGTTTTTTGTTTGAATCCTTGGAATTTGAGCGTTCCAGGGATTTTTGTTTTGTGGAAGAGAACCAGGGATGAACTATAAAGATAAGCGATGGAGAAGAAAACGGGAATTAGTGCTGAGGCGTGATGGTTATCTCTGTAAAGAGTGCCAACGATACGGAAAGACTACCCCAGCGACAACGGTACACCACATAAAACCAGTTGAACATTACCCGGAACTGTGGTTGAAAGTCTGGAACCTATTAAGCTTGTGCGGACCGTGCCACGATGCTATGCATGATAGAGTGTCGGGTGGGTTAACTGACAGGGGATTGTCATGGATAGATCGGATACCCCCCCCCACCTAAAAGATAGCCGTTGAGAGACACAGGGACCGGAGGGGGCAATTTCTTCCCTCTCCGGCGAGATCTGAAAATTTTGTAAAGAGGGGGGAATGGCAAGCATGGGACGCAAAAAGTTATCTATTAATCGCGCGCGGGAGTCAATGGTAAAACTTGGAATATATAAGCCGGAATTTGAACCGATTATTGAGATTTATTCACAACTGCTTGACCAGTACGATCTTCTGACAAAAGAGTTTGCGAACTCCGGATACAGTTATTCAGAGCCAACCCTCCAAGGAAGTAAAAAGGCCCCAATCGTCACAACCATAGAGTCCATCCGGAAGGATATTCTTTCATATGCTTCGCAGCTCGGACTAACTCCGCAGGGGTTGCTAAAAGCTGATGATGGAGCGTTTCGGAAAAAGAAGGGGAACACTTTGGTTGAGGCACTCAAGGAAGTGTCTAAATGATCAAAGGCAAATATGCAGCAGAGGTCGTGGCCTATGCGGAGGGAGTGGTAAACGGATCCATCGTTGCGGGTGGTGACAGAATACGGGGTTGCCAGAGGTTCCTCGATGACATGCGTTCAGGCAAGTGGGATATAAATACTAAGGACGCCGATTTTGTAATCGGGATTATCGAAAGCACATTCAAGAACCGGCAGGGGCAGAGGCTTGATAGCACACCTCTCAGAGGAACGCCGTTCAAGCTTTTGCCATGGCACAAGTTCTGTGTCTATGGAATTTTAATTTTCTACAAGCCCGGAACGAGAGAAAGACGCATCAAAGAAGCCTTTATCTATGTGCCACGAAAAAACATCAAAACTGAATTCGCCTCAGCTCTTGCATGGGCCTTGGGAATCTTAGAACGAATGAGCGGGTCGAAGGTTTATGTCGTAGGTGTGGTTCTCAAGCAGGCGATGGAGAGTTTTGGAAACTGGTTCTATAATCTCACTTCCGTTTTATACTCGGACAAAAAAGCAGCTCAGGAGGATGGATGGAGGATTCTTGACAATAACATGGAGCATTCCATAAGCCACGATGATTTAGACGGGGGATCCTTACACCTTGAGGCCCTGGCAGGAAACCCGGATGCGCAGGACTCTTTCAACGCCAACATCATAATTGCGGATGAAATCCACGCCTATAAATCCCCGAAGCAATACAACATCCTGAAAGAGGCAACAAAAGCTTATACGAATAAGCTGGTAATCGGAATTACCACTGGCGGAGACAACATGAACAGCTTCTGCTATCGGAGGCTGAAATACTGTCAGAAGGTTTTGGCAGGTCTCGTCCAGGACGATGCCTATTTTATATTTATCTGCAAGGCAGATGAGGACGAGAAGGGGAATGTCGAATTTCTCGATCCCATACAACACGAAAAAGCCAACCCATCATACGGTGTTAGTATTCGACCAGACGACATGATGAACGATGCCATGCAGGCCCAGAACGATCCGCAGCAGAGGAAAGACTTTTACGCAAAAAGCCTGAACGTATATACTTCTGCGATGAAAGCATATTTCAATTTAGCGGAATTTAAGGACAGCGATAGGAAGTGCGCGGAACGACTGGGATTTAAGGGAATGCCGGTTGAAAAGATATTGGCAAAGCTCAGCAAAATGCCTATCAGATGGTTTGGAGGGACCGACTTGTCCAAGCTGCACGATTTAACAGCAGGAGCCTTGTATGGGACATTCGTAACGGGCCGGGAGATTACGACGAAGAATGAGGACGGACAGATCATCAAATCCCCTGAAGAAATTGATATTATAATTCCGCACTGCTGGTTCCCTGTTGTTGCTGCGCACCTAAAAGCCGAAGAGGATGGCATTCCGCTATTCGGCTGGAAAGATGATGGATGGCTGACCATGAGCAATAGCGCAACGGTAAATTACGCCGAGATTGTAAACTGGTTCGTGTCCATGAAGAGGTCCGGCTTTAAAATTGCGCAAGTCGGGCATGACCGAAAGTTTTGCCGGGAATATTTTATCGGAATGAAGAGGGCTGGATTTCCCATAATAGATCAGCCGCAATACTTCTGGCGAAAATCAGAAGGGTTCCGAAGGATAGAAGGAAAGGCAAAATCAGAACAACTGTACTATTTGGGGGCGGAACCATTCGAATATTGCCTGAACAATGTCAGGGCAATCGAAAAAACAGACGACATGATTCAATATGAAAAAGCTGATAATGAACAGCGGATAGATGTATTTGATGCGGCAGTATTCGCCTGTTGCAGGATGCTGGAAAGCTTAGAAAAGTCAGGAAGTGCAAGAAAGTGGTTGGAGGGAGGCAAATGATTTGGGAGTGTTTGATTGGACAAGAAGAAAGACAAGGGCGGAGCCCGCGGAGAAGGAAAAGCAAGATGTTATATACGGCTGGTTGAAGACCTTCGGAAGCCTTGACAACCTGGATGTTCCTGGCTACACCAGACTATCGGACAACCCGGAGGTTAAGATTGCCGCCGGAAAGATCGCAGATCTTATATCCTCCATGACGATCCACCTGATGGAGAATGCAGAAGATGGGGATATACGGGTCAAAAATGCTCTATCCCGCAAGATCGACATTAGTCCGTATAGTTTGATGACCAGAAAAGCCTGGGTCTACAACATCGTCTATACCATGCTGCTACCCGGCAACGGCAACAGCGTCGTTTACCCCTCGATCCGGGAAGGGCTGATTGATGAACTTATTCCCTTAAAACCGTCGCAGATTAGCTTCGACGACACGGACTTCAGTTATGGAATAGCGTATCAAAATAAAACATACAGACCGGATGAAGTGCTGCACTTTATCATCAACCCCGACCCGGAGAGGCCTTGGATTGGGACAGGTTACCGGGTTGCTCTAAAGGACATCGCACACAACCTCAAACAGGCCACAGCAACTAAGAAGGGATTTATGGACGGTAAATACATGCCATCCCTTATCATAAAAGTGGACTCATTGACCGCTGAGCTGAGCAGCAAGGAGGGCCGGGATGGGGTCTACCAGAAATATCTTGAAAGCAGCGAAGCAGGGCAGCCGTGGATCGTTCCAGCAGAGATGATTGAGGTTGAGCAGGTAAAACCACTGTCACTGAAAGATTTGGCGATAAATGACGCAGTGCAGATAGATAAAAGAACAATAGCGGGAATCTTCGGAATCCCCGCTTTTTTTCTTGGCGTGGGAAGTTACAACAAAGACGAGTATAACAATTTCATCAACTCGACCATCCTGCCGATTGCCAAGGGGATCGAGCAGGAGTTGAGCCGAAAGCTGCTGCACAATCCGGATTGGTATTTTAAATTTAATCCTCGGAGCTTATATGCCTATGACCTGCTTGACTTGGTAACCGCGGGGACAGCATTAACAGACCGGGTAATTCTCCGTCGAAACGAACTGCGGGATTGGATTGGACTAAGCCCGGATCCGGATATGGACGAATTGATTGTCCTTGAGAACTTTGTCCCTGCTGATCTGCTGGGAGATCAGAAAAAATTGAAGGGAGGCGGGGCGGATGGGTAAAATCTATGCCATTGACTTTGATGGAACGCTCTGCGAAAACAAGTACCCAGATATAGGCCAACCGATTCAGGAGGTAGTCGACTATATCCGGTCGGCTCAAGCGGAAGGAAACAGGGTTATTCTCTGGACTTATCGTGTAAGGGATAGACTTCAGGCTGCTGTAGACTGGTGTGCGGAAAAAGGTATTGTCTTTGATGCGGTTAACGAAAATTTACAGGAAATAGTGGAGTATTATGGCGGAGATTCAAGAAAGGTAAGCGCAGATTTTTATATTGATGACAGAGCTATTAGCGTAAGCGGAATTAAAGACGGCTCAGAGGAGGTGAGGAAAATTAGAGATCAGATACAGAGAAGGGCTTTTTTGTCCGAATTGAAGACCCGCAGCGAATCGGAAGAATTATACGTCGAGGGCTATTTTGCGGTGTTTAACCGGGAAACAGAGCTATGGCCGGGGGCCTATGAGGAAATCAAACTGGAGGCGTTTGACAGAACTCTGGGGAACGATATCCGGGCGCTTATCAACCACGACACGACTTTTGTGCTGGGCCGCAATAAATCGGGAACCTTGGAATTAAAAGCCGATAGTCACGGCCTTTGGGGTCGGATAAAAATAAACCCCAATGACAGTGACGCCATGAATCTTTATGAAAGGGTAAAGCGCGGGGATGTGGACCAATGCTCTTTCGGGTTTAACATTCTGAAAGAGGAAACTGAGTGGCGAGATGACGGAACGGTAAAGTGGTGGCTTGAGGAAATCGACCTACATGAGGTTAGCGTTTGCACGTTCCCGGCCTATGAAGAAACCGGTGTACAGGCCCGAAAAGCGGAGGTCAAGCAGCACGAACAAAGACAGATAGATCTTAAGAAAAAACAACTGAAAGAGAGGTTAGGAAAGGTATGTTAAGACAACTCATTATAGCGAGGCAGCTTGAGCAGCGGAAAGCGTCTCTGCTGGAACTTCTGGCGACAGATACTTTTGAAGCCAGAAGCGCGGAATTGGAAGCCGCCATTGACGAGGCCAAAACCGACGAGGAAAATACGGCGGTTGAAGAGGAAGTTGAGAAGCTGGAAAAGGACAAAGAAGCCTTCGAGGAGAAGAAAGGGGCTCTGGAGCAAGAGATTAAAGATCTCGAAAGTGAATTGGAGCAGCTAAGCAGCAAGACACCGAAAAATAACGAAAAGAGAGAGAAAGGCGGAACAGAAGAAGTGAAAGAATTAAGAAATGCGCTTAATGCTTTTATCCGGTCTAAAGGCAAAGAAGCGAGAGATGTTGAAGGTTTTAAGCTGGTAGACGGCGGAGCATTGGTGCCGGAGGAGCTGTTGACCCCGGAGAAAACCCCGGAAGACGTGCTGGACCTGCTGCCGTATGTGAAAAATGTACCGGCAAGAAGGAGCTCCGGGAAGTATCCGGTTATAAGCAAGTCCGGGTCGAAAATGAATTCTGTGGCAGAACTTGAGAAAAATCCCGAACTGCAGAAGCCTAACGTAACAGAAATCAGCTACAGCATTGAAACCTACAGGGGGTACATTCCAATCTCCCAGGAAGTTATTGACGATGCGGATTATGACATCGTGGGGCTAATTGACGAGGAAATCAAGGACCAGGAACTCAATACGAGGAATGCAGCCATTGCAACTGTGCTGAAAAGCGCACCGGCCAAAGCGGCCAACTCCCTCGATGACCTGATTACCCTGCTGAATACGGGGTTCAAGAGCGCCTACCAGGTTAAGCTGTATGTATCTCAGTCCCTGTTTAATGAGATTGACCTGATGAAAGATAGTAATGGCCGTTACCTGCTTCAGGATGACATGAAGGTTCCCTCTGGAAAGAGGCTGAAGGGCAAAGAAATCGTGGTCCTTGATGACGACATGATTGGCTCTGCTGCCGGCGACCTTGTAGGTTTCATAGGTGACACAAAGGCCTTCTGTAAGTTCTTTAACCGCAAACAGGTTTCTGTAAAATGGGTAGACCATATGGTATACGGCCAGATGCTTGCTGCCTTTGTGCGGTTCGACGTCAAAGCAGGTGACGCTGCTGCCGGTTACTATGTTACTTACACCCCCGCACCGTAAAGGAGGAGAACCGTGGTTAAAGCAAGAGCTACAAAGAGGTTCGCCGATAAACTGAACGGCTTTGAAGTGATTGAAGTCGGCGAAGAGATTGAAGTCACAGAGGAGAGGTTTACAGAATTGGTTTCCTCTCCTCTCGGCGTTTTTGTCGAGAGAATCGGCGATAAAGAGGACGATGGCGTCAATTTTGAATCCATGACCAAGGCCCGCATTGTCGAGTACGCAAAAGGTCAAGGTATCGAGCTGGCCATGGAGATGACCAAATCTGAGATGATCGAGACGCTGGGAGCTGGTTTGAGTGGATAAGACGAAAGCCAGGGATCTCGTAAAGGCTAAGGTAGGGCTAACAGGAACGGCCAGAGACACCTTCATCGATGCCATAGTGGCGGGTATAGCCACGGAACTGGAAGATGAGAGGGGGTTGGTACTTGATGGGACCAACCCCAATCACCTGATGTTTGTGGTTGATTATTCTGCTTGGCGGTATCAGTCACGGGATAGTGACAAGGGGCTTCCGAGACACCTTCAATGGCGTCTCCATAACCTTTATATCCATGGAGGGGTAAAATGACTTATGACTACGAAATCGAATTGATACAGGACGATGGCGAGTCCGTCGTGAATGAAATCGGGGATATGGCCGGCACGGAGACCGAAAGAACGGTGCTGGCCGGTATCCTTGACTACAGGAGCAAGGATTTTTACCAGGCCCTTGCGAGCGGCCTGAAACCGTCCATAACTTTTGCTGTAAGTCAGTACGAATATGAAGGCGAAAAGACGATTAGGCACAAGGGCAGGCCCTATCGGGTTATAGATGTTGCTCCAGTCAAGGCCAAGGATGAGAGCGAGTTTGAGTCCTTGGCCTTGCTTTGCGAGGCGGTGATATAATGCCTATGCCCAAAAGCGTAACGAAGTACTCGAACAGGGATGGGGTGACTTTCATCTCCAGCGTAGACCGAGCCAATTATACGATAAGCGAATTGACCAGGGCGGCATTGAAAGATGTGGCTAAGGTAATCCGTAGGCTCATGATCGATGAATTGAAAAAGCTTCCCGGCATGAAGAGGAACAGGAGGCTCTATAACTCGACTCAGTACTGGGTTAGGAAAAAAGACTCCGACTTACAAATAGGCTTTAAGCATAACGCGTGGTACGGCGTGCAGCAGGAGCTTGGAGATCGGAACCAACCGAAAAGAAGTGTCTTACGGGATACCGTTTACAACAACATCGATCTGATACAGGAAATTGAAGCGCGGTACTTGTCGGCCATAGAGGACGAAATGAAAGCTGTCGCACTTATCGATGAATCTGAGGAGGTGGGAGCGGGTGAGTAAAACCGTTGCGCTGCGAACAGAACTGCAAAGGCTGTTCAAAACCTTAACGCCGAACGTGTACAACGAGGAAAGGCCGAATAAGCCTGCGCACCCCTGCCTCATCTATGAGCTGAGCGAGGTGGTGCATGGGTACGGGAAAACTACCTATCAACTTGAAGTGAATCTTCTGGACTATGGGGACGACACGGCAGCAGTGGAGGATCTTGGCGATCACCTTCAAAAGACATTGGAAAAGTACTATTTTATCAACGAGGAAATACAGTTTGTGGTTTATTGCGACGGAAGACAGACCGTCTACGAGGATGATAAAAAGATCATCCGGAGGCGGCTACTTTTCGAAATACAGTTACATGAAAGGAGTGCGTGAGAATGAGAAGAACATTCAGCGGCTTTACGAATAAAACAGCGGAAAAGCTCTTGCTTGACGCAGGGGCTTTTTTTAAAGATTTTAACGTTGAAGAGGATACATTTGACGATGCGGTGACTGCGGGAAAACTCCTCGGGGCCACCCAGGGGGGCGGCACATTTACGGCGACACCGACTATAAGGCCCATAGAGATTGACGGCGTGAAGGGTGCGGCAAAGGGCCTTTCCGTTATAGATGTGTGGGTGGTGACCATAGCAGCCAACATGAAAGAGATTAGCGAGGAAATCCTTATCACGGCGCTGGGAGCAGGTAAATCGGAGGCCGGGCCTGCCGGCTATAAGAAGATCACCGGCAACAACTATATCGAGTTGACGGATTACATCGACAACATCACATGGGTCGGGAAGCTGTCCGGCAGCCAGAAGCCCGTTATAATCCAGGTTTACAATGCATTGTCCACCAGTGGAATCACGTTGCAAACGCAAGACAAAAACGAGGGGCTGATCCCCATCACGTTCACCGGCCATTACGATCCGGAAGAATTGGATACGCCGCCTTTTGGAATCTATTATCCGGAGGCAGCATAATGAGAAAATTACAAACATCCGACATTTTTTCGGCTCTTCGGCTGATAAAAAAGGCGAAACTGAAAGAAGAAGTTAAACCGCTGCTGCTGCTGGCAGGGAGTGGAGAAGCGAAAGTCGAGGATATCGGGATTGAGGGGATCCTGACCCTCGTGGAGGCCTTATCGGAAAAGCAATCTGAGCAGGGAATGTATGAATTTCTTGCCGGACCACTTGAGATGGCTCCGCAGGAAGTCGAAAAAATGGACCTGATCGATCTGGCCGAACATTTAGAAACGCTTGCAAGGGAGAATGACTTGAAACGTTTTTTTTCTTTGCTTTCCGGACTGAACTCGAAAGTCTGACCGATTTAATTCTGCGGCGGTACCACTCTATGGATTTTGTAATGTCTCTTGAACTTGAAGAGGGTATGGATCTAATTGAGTATGTTTTTGAGCAGGTCGGTGATGAGATGATATTCCAGCGATGGGTCCATGACTTGCACCTCCATATGAGTTTTGAAGAATTTAAGCAGAAGTTAAAACCACAGCCAATGCGAGATGAGGCGGAAATTTTAGGCGAGGTGAAAGACATCCTGGCCATGGTTAAGAGGTAGGTGAGGACATGGAAGTCTTTAAGCTGTTTGGTTCCATTTTGGTAGACTCCAGCAAAGCACAGGAAAGCATATCGAAAACAGAGGGCAAAGCGGACGGCCTCGGAAAGAAGCTGGGCAACGGCATAAAGACCGCAGCTAAATGGGGTGCCGCGATAGGAGCGGGAGCCGCCGCAGCCGGTGCCGCTCTCTTCGGGATGGCTAATAAGGCAGCTGGAGCCACAGATCGCATCGATAAACTGTCACAGAAAATAGGGATATCACGGCAAGGGTTCCAGGAGTGGGAGTACATATTATCCCAGAGCGGCACAGACATTGACAAACTCCAAGTTGGCTTAAAAACCATGGTCCAGAGGATGGACGAAACGGCAAGGGGTGTCGGGCAGGGCGCCCGGATGTTTGAACAGTTGGGCGTGTCTGTAACCGATAACACCGGGGCGATGAAATCACAGGAGCAGGTGTTTGAAGAAACCGTCAGGGCGTTGCAGGGCATGCCGGAGGGAGCCGAAAAATCCCGGCTGGCCTTTGAGCTTTTCGGGAAAGCGGGCACGGAACTAATGCCTATGCTGAACAGCAGCTCCGAAAGTATAGACGAACTCAAGCAAAAAGCTAACGACTTAGGCTTGGTCATATCGGACGATGCTGTTGACGCAGGTGTGATATTTACAGACACTCTGGATAGTCTAAAGAGATCCTTTGGGGCAGTAGCCACCAACATCGGAGCCACCCTGATGCCCATGTTTATTACTCTGGCGGACTGGATTATTTTACACATGCCAGAGATCCAGGCGGTTATCCAAGCTTTCTTTGACAACATAAAACTCTTTATTGCGGAATTGCAAGCATTTTGGGATGAACATGGGGAGCAAATATCACGCGCCGTAAGCATTGTATGGGAACACATTAAAGAGGCCGTGGAGTCTGCCATGAAGATCATAAAGGGTGCGATTGATCTCGTAATGGGAATCATCTCCGGCGATTGGGAGCGGGTATGGAATGGGTTTAAGGCGATCTTGGAAGGGGCCTTTGAGCTCATCGAAAAGGCATTGGATATAGCCCTGAACGCCCTTGTAGGTATTCTAAAGGGAGCGACCAGACTGTTTTTTAATGCAGGGAAAGCAATGTTCCAGGGTGTATGGGATGGAATGAAAAGCGTATGGAGTTCCATAACTAATTGGGTTAACGACAAAGTGAAATGGCTCACAGACAAGCTTGCATTCTGGCGAAAATCAGAAAAGGAAATGAGTTCAGGCGGAAGCAGTAGAGCCGATGGGTCCCATGCCGGCGGACTGGCCTATGTCCCCTTCGATGGGTACAGGGCCATTCTCCATAAAGGGGAACGGGTGTTAACAGCGGAGGAAAATCAAGGAGGATTAGCAGCTGAGATCGTTAATGGCCTGGCAGCCATTTTCGACAGGCCTAACGATAATGGGCCAAGAGAGCTTGTTGTAAACGTTAACGGCAGAGAACTTGCCAAGGCGACATATAAAGACTTCGAGGATGAAGCGGCGAGACAGGGGGCACCGGCATGAGCTTTTTAAAAATAGGAGATCTGGATCTGGGGGCAACTTATAATTACGCTGCCACGCCCATGAATTTTGACAAGAAAATCCGCATGGCGGACAACACGCTGGTTATTGAAAAAAGAGATCCTAAGTGGCAGATACAGGTGACATACAATTACATGACGGACGCAGAAAGAAAGGCGCTTTACGCAGCCCTGGGGAACATTCCGGCTGGCGGGGTGCCTGTCGAATTTTACAATAATAGAGGCGAGCTTGATTCTGGATTTTTTGCACTGGATAAAACATCTCCCCCGGTAATCGCACGGTTTAAAAATGGAGTACCGGACATCTGGACGAAAATTGGCTTTACTTTGGAGGAGGTGTAATATGGATCCCTACATTCTCGAACGCTGGGCGAACTTCCGGGTAAGGTTCGAACTGGTGGATGTGGATGCCGCTGAAGATGCTGATCCCTCCGCCACAAGCGAAGCGGAGATATCCCGACTGGAGCAGACTCACAATAGGATTCTTGTGATGGACAGGAAACTGGCCTCGCTGGAGCATAACTATTTTGTCTTGGATGGATCCTTTAAGCTGCCGAATAAGACTGACAACGGAGAAGTCGGCTGGTGGAGCGGTGAGCTGTCGGACGCCAACGGCAATTTCACGACACCACAGTTCCTGGATTTTGTTTTCACCTCTCCGCAATCCTCTGTTGGGTTTACGGTGATTTTTGATGAAAAGGCCAATCAGTATGCAAGTGACTTTAAAATCGAGGTTTTTGACGCCGCGGACAATCTAATGGCTGAGGACATCGTAACCGGCAACACTCTGGCCAGGTATGTTTCTGACATGTCTGCAGACGGCTATAAAAGAGTCCGAATTGTTTTCACAAAAACGCCAATCCCTTATAGGCGGGTGAGAGTTTCGGAAGTCGTGTTCGGGGTGATAGAAACCTTTGAGTGGGGGAACCTCTCCAAGGCAAACCTGCTCCTTGAACTGTCCCCGAAGATGGAAAATTTCCCTGCCGGGGAGTTGGCGGTGACCATAAAAAACACAGAAAGAAAATACAACATGATTAACCCATCCGGCGTCTATAAGTTCCTGCAAGAAGGGCAAGGTCTTGATGTGGAGATCGGTATTGGGCCGGAGAGGGACGATCTGGAATACGTAAATATGGGCCGGTTCTATTTTACATCCTCGTCAGCCGAGGACGACTCCATGACGGCGCAAATCGTCGGACATAATAAAATCTATGGGCTGTCCCGGGGAACGTACAGAAAAGGGGTTGAAGGGAGCGCTCCTGTTGGAGCTGTGATTGATGATATCATCGAGAACAGCGGAGCTAATATAAACGTTTCCATTTCTCCGGTTGTGGCTGGACGGATCATCGGCTGCAACGTGCCGGTTGTGTCCCACAGGGAGGCTCTGCGCCTGGCGGTACAGGCGGCGAGGGCGGTCTGTTATGTGGACAGGAACGATACCCTTGTCGTGACCGATCTAATTGAGGGGGCCGCCACGGACGAATTAAACGCCAAGCGAATGACCTCACCGCCCAAAGTAAGGGTGTCTGACTATATCAATGCCGTAGAGGTGGAGACTGTGTCTTTCCGGGATCCTGATCTGACAGATGACGAAATCTACAAAGATATCTTTGTTGTCAGCGGAACGGCAACTATCTGGATCTCCTACAACGAAGCCCGAAACGTGTCGGCCTCTGCCGACGGCGGAACCATCAATGCGGCGGAATATTACCTGCGTGCCTGCAAACTTACCATAACCGCCTCCGGGACTGTCACTGTCACTCTGACGGGGAGAATGCTGGACAGCAACGAGGTTGTCCACAGGACGACCCTTAACGACGGAAATCCGGAGAGAGTGAAGCGAATAGAAAACCAGCTTGTAAGAAATGATCAGGCGGCGGAGTTTTTGTCATGGGCACTGGCCATGGAGCAAAAGCGGGTAACCTACCAGCTGCCTGAGCGGGGGAATCCCGCGAGGGAGATAGGGGATACCGTGAAGGTCTATGACGCGTACGGTGAGAATCGAAACGCAATTATTACAAAACAGGAGTTTATTTTTGACGGAACGCTGCAGGCGGATTCGGAGGCTTGGGGAGGAGGGATCTGATGGCATTGATACCACCAATCACAGACAGAACAAAAACAGATGCGGATTATGCCTTTGCACATCCGGACAACCCGGAAAACCTCAAAGGCGCCCTAAACTCTTCCGACCTCAACCGCATTGAAACCAACTGCCAATATCTATCCGGCCAGCTAAACAGCTACGGTTACAGTGTCAGCATCCAGACAAAAACCGACTGGAGCAGGCCGGATTTTCCGTACCAGTCCGAAATTGATAGAATCCGGGACAACGTAAACGCCCTGATCGACTGCTATAACAAAATGCCAGGCTCTCCGGAGATCCGGTATGTGGATACGCTGGATTGGGCCGACGCCAACAGCCTGGAACAGAACATTAAGAACATAGACACGTTATTACAACAGATGATTGCAGGGTTCCGCTACTCGGGAACCTTTTATAGCGGGCAGGAGGTGATTTTGCCATGAGGGACAGAGTTGTGCAGTTCCCGAACAGATTTCGGCTGACGCCGGTGGACGGACAGCCCGGTGTGTATGATATAACGCTGGAGCCGGGGGAAGTAACGGAATGGGGGACACCGTACAATAAGGCTACGCAGATAAATGATGAGACGGCAGCGGCTCTTGGCTTGGAGGGTGACTCTGCGACGGTAAATAATGCGCTGCAAAGAGCGCCGTTAGCCTCCTACATGGCATTTTGCGGAAACGTGAATGAAGATATGTTGGATGCTGCTTTTGGCAAGAACAATGAGGGCAGAGTGCTGGGATTGGGCCGTCAGTTAGCTATGTATGCATGGTTTAAGGGGAGCGAATACGAATTTAAGGAGCTGAACAAAAGCATTAATACTACTTTAGACTTGGAAGCGCTTTTGAGTATGCCGCCAACTTTTTATGAGATTTTTAGCTCAGGTTTTATTGTCCCCTTGATGCTTGCATCCCCTTACGCAAGAGAAAAATACGAATTTTATTTCGGTGAGGAAGAAAATGTTTGTTATATAGCATCGAAGTTGTCTGGATTAGACGAATCAATGAATATCTCTTACGCTTCCCTTATTTCATCGCAGGGTAATATAGATTCAATTCTTAATTCCTCTGAGGCTTTAGACCTTTTAAGTTCTAAATCGAGCTTTGTAAACATCGCCAGAAACAATGAGACTTTCGTAAAGTCTTTTATACGAAACGAAAATGGGTTGATAGCTTTATCCGCTCATATATCGCGTTGGGGGCCTGCTCTCAACACCAATCCTTGGTTCTTAGATGCAATTGCTTCTGTGCCCTTGAGGACTTGGAAATCCACGAGTTATGCAGGAGAAGAATCAAATCCTCGTATAGAGTTCGACGGCCCGGCATACATAATCAGAATAGGAAGCGGAAGGTCGAATTATACACTTTATACAAGAACCTTCAATGGGGTTCATAGCGTTCTTGGGTCAGGATCCACTTCCGAGAACTCCGATTTATGGACTCGAGTCACTAAAGATGTTAATCAGTTAGCTGCCGACGTAAGGACTTGGCACAGCCATCCAGGTGTTACAGGAACACCAAAAGGGATCGAATATAAGCGTTTGATCGATATAGTTTAGTAAGGTTGAATTTACGGGAGAGAAACACATGAAAACAATGGAACAAAGGCTGCTTGAAGATCTGGCGGCAAAGGACGAGAAAATCAGGTCTTTAGAGGAACAACTGGAAATAGCGGAAGATGCTCTGAACTATCTGATTATGTCTGGGGGTGGGGAGTAATGGCAAAGTATCTGGCAATGCAAATACAGAAAGAAAAGCTGAACTACGATGATGTTATCCTCAGGTTCCCGGAATTGAAGGAAGAGATAGATACACATCTTGCTGAGATGGAGGTGCGAAATGAAGAATTGGCTCTTGCGTAAACTTGGAAAAATACCAAAAAAAACAATCGGGGGGGGGGGGGGTACAACCAAAAACAAAAAAGGGGTTAAATTATAAAAAAAGTTACCCCCCC
>WPCH01066631.1_pt1 | contig 17062 bp, 15 predicted proteins | sample 5399881 | NCBI WGS metagenome assembly WPCH01 (sample SAMN12869468, study PRJNA574797) | sludge metagenome | isolation source: wastewater treatment of pH5 | place: China:Beijing | collected 2019-05-20
CCAAAGGAACATAGGATTCTTCAGTATCATCGGTTAGAATAACAACAGGACGTAAGGTTTCGCGATCTATGCCCACAGCTTTCACTTTCATTCGAAGCATAAATACACCTCCAAGTATCTAAACGTTACCGATTTTCTAGAATGGCCTGGACAAAACCTACAAACAGTGGGTGTGGATTCGTTGGTCTAGACTTAAATTCAGGATGAAACAATGTCCCCACATACCAGGGATGATCTTCAAGTTCAATAATTTCAGCCAATTGACCGTCGGGTGAAGCACCTGTCACCCGCATTCCGGCGCTGGCTAGAATGTCATAGTAATCCCGATTTAACTCATATCGATGGCGATGACGTTCGTGAACAAGTGTTTCCTGATAGGCATCCAATGCTAAAGAGCCTTCTTGAATTTGACAGGGATATGCCCCAAGACGCATAGACCCTCCTAGACCGGTTACTTCTGGTTGCCCTGGCCCGAAACTAATGACCGGTTCTGCACAATCTCCAAACTCTACACTACCTGCATTCTTTAAGTTAGCAACATTGCGTGCGATTTCAATTACAGCACACTGCATTCCCAACGAAACTCCAAAATAGGGAATTTTATTCTCCCTTGCGTATTTGGCCGCTCTGATCTTTCCTTCCACACCACGTGAACCAAATCCTCCTGGAACCACAATTCCGTCAAGATCTTCGAGTTGGCTTGTGCCATCTCTTTCCAAGTCTTCCGCCTCTATCCAGCGCACGTCGACTTCAACACCGTGGACAAAACCGGCATGTCGCAAGGACTCAGCTACACTCAAGTATGAATCAGGTAGGGTGACATATTTTCCAACAATGCCAACGATAACCTTACATGACAGTCTCTTGACAGTGGCTACTAACTCCTGCCACTCCGTCAAATCTGCAGGTCCCGCATTTAAGTTTAGCTTTTCCAAAACGATCTCGTCTAAGCGAGATTCGGCAAAACAAAGGGGCACCTCATAGATAGAATCCATATCGGTATTCGGGATGACTGCTTCAGGGTCAATGTCACAAAACAAGGCGATTTTGGCACGCAGATCTGCAGTCACTTCTTTTTCGCTTCGGCAAACAATAACATCAGGCATAATACCGATACTGCGTAATTCTTTAACGCTGTGCTGGGTGGGCTTAGTCTTGAGCTCCTGTGCGGCTGCAATATAAGGAATAAGGGTGACGTGAATGTATAAACACGATTCCCTGCCCACATCGAGCCTCATTTGACGAATAGCTTCTAAGAAGGGAAGTCCCTCTATATCACCAACGGTACCACCGATTTCCACCAAGATAACATCGGCGCCACTATCTTCAGCCACAGACAAAATCCGGCTCTTGATATCGTTTGTCACATGGGGAATTACCTGTACGGTGCCTCCATTGAATTCTCCCATTCGTTCCCCTGACAAGATGGACCAATAAATCTGTCCAGTACTAACATTGCTTCTCTTCGTAAGATTCGTGTCAATGAAGCGTTCATAGTGCCCCAAATCTAGGTCGCATTGGCCACCATCTTCTGTGACAAAGACTTCACCATGTTGCAGGGGGCTCATATTGCCAGGATCCATGTTTAAATACGGATCCAATTTTAAGACACTAATTCTTAAACCTCTGCTTTTTAAGAGCCTACCTAAAGAAGCTACAGTAATTCCCTTACCTAGGCTGGAAACTACGCCACCAGTAACAAAAATGAACTTACTCACTCTTTATCCTCCCATTCACCGTCGTCCGTGTTATCCTTTTCCGCAACTTCATACTTGACCATGAGCTCATGATAAAAACAGTTTTGGAGCAGAGCCAAGAAACTTGCCATAAAAATCAAAAGAGGAGCTGCTAACACCAGACTGAGTACCACTATTATCACACTAAATACTAACATAAAAAGGACTGTCAATGGATTATCCAAGACGATCAGGGATGATTTCTTTAATGCCTGAAACACACCTATGTTCTGGTTTGCCAGAAATGGAAAAACAAACTGGTGCATGGAAAGCCAAAAGATGATCCCCCAAATCCAAATGCCGGATAGAATTAAGAACAAGGTACTGGGATAGTTTTGACTAAACCAAATATTGAACACGAGGATAAGGAAGCCCAGAAGACCCATAGTCATTACACTTGCGCCTTTAACAAAATAACGTTTAAACCCTTCCCACATGTCAACCAAAGGGGTATCTTCACCTAAAATCACACGGTTCATGCGGTATTGCACCCCAGCAGTGGCACCGCCTAGGGTGAAAAAGGTTGCGATGATGGCTATTATGAAAATCAAATCATTTTGGAGAAAAGTGAGATAAGAAAATGCTAAGAAAGGGGCGAAACCCGCAAAAAACCAAATTAAATTTGTTAGCATTACCTTCCCAATATGCTCATAGCTCAATTTTAAAGCTGTAACAAACGTCCGCCAACTCTGGCCAAGACCCATATTCTTACACCGCCTCACATTTGCTCAGGGGCTTCTACACCCAACAGGCCTAATACTTTACGCAATACAGTACGCACATTGGAAACCAACACTAGACGAGCATCCCTTAGCTCTTCTCTTTCACCTAAAATGTGACAATGGGCGTAAAAGGAATGGAACATGCTAGCTAAATCCAGGGCATAACGAGTCACCCGATGGGGCTCCCGCTGCAAAGCTGAAGTCAAGATTTCTTCAGGCAGAGAAGCTAACTGTTTCATCAGAGCAATCTCAGATTCGTGAGTCAACAACTCTAAGTTAACCTGAGTAGAGCTGGGCAAGAGAACACCCATTTCATGCCCCTGACGCAAAATGCTAGAGATACGAGCGTGGGCGTACTGCACATAAAAGACAGGGTTTTCATTGGATTGCTCTACCGCAAGGCCTAAGTCGAAATCCAGGTGGCTTTCGGGACTTCGATTTAAGAAGAAGAAGCGAGCGGCATCTTTGCCGACTTCATCCACGAGGTCTTGCATCGTAATGAACTCACCTGCTCGTTTAGACATCTTGACCTGCTCACCATTACGGAGTAAAGCCACATACTGGAGAATCAGCACCTCAAGGGTATCCTGGCTGTATCCTAGGGCCCGGATTGCTGCCTTCATACGTCCGATATATCCATGATGATCAGGACCCCAAATGTCAATAAGCTTAGTGTACCCGCGCTTCAGTTTGTCATGATGGTAGGCAATGTCCGCGGTCACATAAGTATATGAATCGTCACTTTTTACAATCACGCGATCCTTATCGTCGCCAAAGTCCGTTGACCTAAACCACAGCGCATCTTCGGCTTCAAAAAGTAAACCTCGGTCCCTTAACTGACCAATAATATCCTCTAAGGCACCAGCAGCGTGTAGATCCCGTTCCCTAAACCACAGGTCAAACTCTACTCCATAATTTTTCAGATCCTGCTTTTGCAATTCCACCATTTTATCTGTACCCCAACGTTTGCAAAGGGCAAGGCGATCCTCAATGGGCATCTCTAGGAGCCCAGGATGCTCTTCCTTTAAGACCGCGGCAAGCTCGCCAACGTAAGCAGCTGGATATCCATCCTCGGGAAAAGGGTAATCTGGACTTGTTAACTGTTGATAACGAGCTTCTAAGGAACGGGCAAAGACATCGGCTTGGTTGCCTGCATCATTCACGTAAAACTCCGTTCCCACTATATAACCAGCAGCACGAAACAAACGCGCTAGGGTATCTCCCACTGCTGCAGCTCTAGCATTTACTACATTCATGGGACCTACAGGATTGGCACTGACAAACTCTAAAAGAATTTTCTCGCCTTCACCATGGCTAGAATTGCCATAATCCTCACCCTGCTCTTCGATGACCCGAAGAGTATCTAGAAGCCAGTGATTACTCAAAAAGAAATTGATAAAACCAGGACCTGCCACTTCCACATCTTTTATGAAATTCCCTGGGACCAAGTGCTTTGTGACGACTTGGGCCACATCCCTAGGTGCCATCTTAGCCTCTTTCGCGGTAATCAAGGCAATATTAGAAGAAAAGTCTCCATGACTTGAATCTCGCGGCACCTCTAAAGCTATCTCAGGCACGATAGCCAGTTCTAAGTCTCCACTGGCTCTGGCTGCCATAATGGCTTCCAAAATGGCAGAGCGCAACTGTTCCTTCTGCTTTGTAACAACGCTCATTCTAGCTCCTCCCTAACTAAAGAAACTCCCCCGCAGGAATTCCTACAGGGGAAAAAATTGGTTGTGCTCTCAATTCTCGCACTAACCACTCGCAGTTAGTATAACACTAGTCCTAAGAATAGACAACTGCTTTTGACAAAGCTTGCTTTTTAGAATAGACCTTTAGAATAGACCAGTGATTTGACCATCCGCGTCAATATCCACATTCTCCGCAGCGGGTTTCCCTGGGAGACCAGGCATAGTCATAATATCGCCTGCTAGACACACCAAGAAGCCCGCTCCTAGTGAGGGACGCACATCACTAATGGTCAGTGTCCAACCTTTTGGTGCACCCTTCAAACTGGGATTATCCGAAATGGAATGTTGCGTCTTTGCCACGCAGACTGGTAACTCACCATAACCAAGTCTGGTCAAGTCTCGTATGGAACGTTCTGCCTTCGGTGCAAAGATAACTCCGTCTGCTCCGTAGATTTCCTTGGCCAAGATTTCTAACTTCTTCTTAATCGGTTCTTCCCAGTCATAGAGTGGCTTGAACTGGGCAGTTTCATTTTCCAAGACATCCAAGACAGTTCGAGCAAAATCTGCTCCTCCGGCACCGCCGTTGACAACAACTTGGGATACAGCCCACTTAACGCCCAGCTTATCACAATGTTGCTGCACTAATTCTAATTCATCTGGAGTATCTGTTGGGAACTGATTAATGGCAACCACAATGGGCAGTCCAAACTTCCGCAAGTTCTCTACATGTTTATCCAAGTTAGCCATTCCTTTTTCTAAGGCTGGTAAATTGGTTAATTTCACGTCCTCTTTAGGCACGCCGCCATGCATGTTGAGTGCCCGTACAGAAACTACAACGACTGCTACATCAGGTTTTAGCCCTGAATAGCCATGAACGATATCGAAGAACTTCTCGGCTCCCAAATCGGCGGCAAATCCGCCCTCGGTCACTACATAATCGGCTAATTTCAAGGCCATCCGAGTGGCGATAATGCTGTTGTTACCATGAGCAATGTTCGCGAAAGGTCCGCCATGAACAAAGGCAGGTTGACCCTCTAAAGTTTGCACTAGGTTAGGCTTAATGGCGTCTTTCATAATAACAGCCACCGCGCCTTGGGCATTGAGATCCTTTGCATAAACCGGTTTGCGATCATACGTATACGCCACAAGAATACGCCCTACTCGTTCCTTAAGATCTTGTAGGTCTGTAGCTAAACACAAAATAGCCATAATCTCCGAGGCTACAGAAATGTCAAAACCTGCTTCGCGCACGTAGCCATCACCAATACCACCTAGGCCAATAATAATATTTCTGAGTTGCCTATCGTTCATGTCCATTACACGCCTAAAGACAATGCGTTTAGGGTCAATATTCAACTCGTTCCCTTTGGCAATATGGTTATCTAAAAGGGCGGCCAATAGATTGTGTGCGGTAGTCACTGCATGGATGTCACCGGTAAAGTGAAGGTTAATATCCTCCATGGGTACAACCTGGGAATAACCTCCTCCTGCTGCTCCACCCTTCACACCGAAGGTTGGACCTAAGGAAGGTTCGCGAATACAGGCGATGGCATTTTTGCCTATATGACCCAGGGCTTGAGTCAAACCAATAGTAGTCACAGTCTTGCCTTCTCCCGCTGGAGTAGCAGTAATAGCTGTTGTATAAATCAGCTTGCCATTTGGGCGATCCTTCAATCTGTCAAATACTTTTGTGTCAACTTTGGCTTTGTACTTTCCGTACAGATCCACCTCATCAGCTGTTAAGGAAAGCTGTTCTGCAACTTCTTCAATGGGACGTAGCTGGGCTTGTTGTGCAATTGTGATATCACTTAGCATTATCTAATCCCCCTCATATCATTTCTATAGTGAGTGCAGTCCTATACCCAATCCACTTAACACCGCTTCTTTAATAGATTCTGAAACAGTAGGGTGTGGATAGATGACCTCGGCCCACTCCTGTAGCGTTAATCCCTGTTCTAACGCCAAGGTGGCACCAGAAATCAGTTCTGTGGCCTGAGGACCAACAATATGTACTCCCCGGACAACCCCATCTTTCGATGCCACAAATTTGACAAAACCAGAGTCTTCACCGGCTATCACTGCTTTGCCATTGCCCTTCAAAGAATACTTCGCAGTAAGCACTTCCCCATACTGGTCCTTCGCTCTTTGTTCTGTTAAGCCCACCGAAGCAATTTCTGGTTTGGTGTAGACACAACTCGGTACAAACCACTCGCTTTTGGCCGGCTCTCCAACCATATTATTTACCGCTGCCCATCCCTCTTCAAAGGCCAAATGGGCTAATTGCATCCCGCCAATAATATCTCCAGCAGCATAGATGTTAGGGACCGATGTTTGATATTGTCCGTCAACTAATATATAACCCTTTTGGTCCAGTTCGCCAGGGAAGCCCTGTGGTAAGACTGGCTTGCGCCCCACTGATACCAATACGACTTCCGTTTCGAACTCCAAAATCCGTCCCTTTTGTTCCACCTCAACTACAACATGATCAGGCTCACGGCGTAAACTCTTGACCTTAGCACCAGTCAAGACTTTGATTTTGCGTTTCTTGAACTCTCTGGTTAGGGTAGTGCTGATCTCACTATCCTCAGGAGGCAAAATTTGGGGCATTAACTCTACTATCGTTACCTGAACTCCGTAGGAGGCAAATATCGTGGCAAACTCGCAGCCGATAACTCCACCCCCCACAACGACTAAGGACTTGGGTAAGGAGTGACGATCCAAGAGTTGATCACTGTTAACAACTAACTCGCCATCGACTGGAAGACCTGGAAGTTCAAATGGAACGGTTCCTGTTGCCACGAGGATCTTTTCGGGCTTAAAAATATCATCCCCGACCACGACTTCCGTTGTCGATAGAAACCTAGCCTCGCCATCAATAACCCGGATCTCCCTCTTGTCTAAGAGAAATTGGAGTCCAGCAACTAGGCGATGAACCACTTCGTCTTTGTTTTTCACTACCTGCCCATAGTCCAAATCCTGGATATCCAGAGTCACACCATGATTCTTAGCAGAGGTTAGACTTCCATAAAAGTGGGCACTCTCAAGCAAAGCTTTTGTAGGAATACAACCCCGATTTAAGCAAGTTCCTCCTACTTTGGACTTTTCCACTACGACGACACTTTTCCCCAGGTGGGTGGCGCGAATGGCACCAGCGTAGCCAGCCGGTCCTCCTCCAATTACAAGAAGATCAATGTGCTGTGGCAAAATGTTCCCTCCCCATATCAATCTGTTGCCTTCGGTACATAATAGGCTAAACGCTGTAGTTCTAGGGATAGATCAGCGGCAACCACATGAACCGACTCAGGTGCTTTTAATTTTATGGGTGCGAAGTTCAATACACCTTGAATTCCAGCTTTGATAAACTGATTGGTCACCTCTTGGGCAACATTGGCTGGAACTGTCACAATCACTATTTTTAGTTCTTTCTCCTTCACCTGATTAGGGATGTCTTCTAAAGCGTAAACAGGTATTCCTTCAACAGAATCTCCAATTTTTGCAGGGTCACTATCGAAGAGAGCGACAAGTTCAAGATTGAAACTGGAATCTTCAGCAAAACGCTTCAGATGATAACGCGTGAGGGCAACTCCGAGACTACCTACTCCAACTAAGGCCACAGGCAACTTACCATCTAGGTTAAGAATTTTCCTTAACTCATCTCTTAAAAAACCAATCTCATAGCCTACCCCTTGCTTACCGAACTCACCGAACCAAGCTAAATCTTTGCGGACCAGGGCAGGACCCACCCCCGCCTTTATACCGAGCTCCTGCGAAGAAATTGATTCTGTTTCTGATTCGTTAGCCAACTCGTCCAAGACACGCAAATAAAGAGGCAAACGCCGAATCACTGCATCCGAAATTTTATTCCAACGCATCAAATCCCCCCTCTTCTTTGACTACTTATGATATTTCTCTCCACCCACGATGGTGAAGGCTCGATAAATCTGTTCTAACAATATTAAGCGCATCAGCTGATGAGGAAAGGTAAAGGTAGAAAAGGATAATGCCACGTCAGCACGTTGCACCACCCTTCGATCTAATCCTAAAGAGCCGCCAATCACAAAAGCCAATTGACTTATGCCCCCTACAGCTAAACTTTGTAACTTAGTAGCTAGATCCTCCGAACTCCAAGATTCGCCTAGCCGGTCTAGGGCAAAGACAAATGATCTAGGCTGAATTTCGGCTAGAATCCGCTCACCTTCACGCTGGAGGATTTGCTCTGTTTCTCTGGCACTGAGCGGTTCACTAAAACTTTCCTCTTTAAGTTCCACAACCTGAAAACGGCCATAGCGGCCCATCCGTTTACTATATTCTTTGAGCCCTTGGTCCAAATACTTTTCTTTAATTTTCCCTACCGCCAAGACTTGGACATTCATAAAAACACCCCCCTAAATTACACAACCAGATATTTTGGTGCCTGGTTACAGAAGGTACAATGGGAAGGTGCACTCCAATCGGTAACAGAAACATTATCGAGCTCATAAAGATCAGGCGGTGTCTCATAGATGTCTACGAATTCATCGATGGCTTGTTCTAAGTGATCTGTACACACTACATACATACTTTTACTCCCTTGCCAAAAAAAGTGAACTCATATTTATAATAGCACAACTTAACACAAAAAAAAAGAAAAAGACCAGAGGAAGGCATTCGATATGGCCTCTGGTCAAACTGTTAACCATAAGTTCATAGCTGAACTGTGGTTTGATTTTTAGCAGAGCCCCTGTAGTAGGTAAGATTGAGTTTGCCTCCAAAACCGGCTCTTTGTACTGCATCTTGCAGCTCCCGCATGCCTGCTATCTCTTGACCATCCACTGCAGTGACAATATCACCCTGAGTTAAACCGGCCTCAGCAGCAGGGGTATTCGGCAACACCCTAGTCAAGAAGGCTCCCCTATCTATAGCCAACTCCAAGTCCGTCTGTTCCCTTAGGCTCTTCGCTAAAGCGGGAGTCAGAGAACCGCCTAAGACCCCCAACCTTAGTGGTTTGCCGTGGGAAATTATTTGGTCTCCAATTGTCTTGGCCGTTGTTGACGGAATGGCAAAGCCTATTCCCTCGGCTTGCTCAATGATGGCTGTAGTCACACCAATGACTTCTCCGCCCTGATTGATAAGGGGACCTCCAGAGTTACCTGGATTGATGGCTGCATCGGTCTGGATCATACCCTCTAGATAGCGATTCTCCCTAGGGTCCACCAGAAGATCTCGATTAACGGCACTAACCACACCTGTTGTTACCGTGTTCGATTGCCCTAGGGGATTACCGATGGCTATCGCTACTTGCCCCACCCTAAGTTCGTTGGAATCAGCGAAGTTGGCTACAGGAAGCCCATCTGCGTCGACCTTAACCACAGCCAAATCAGTGAGGGCATCTCCACCGATCACCTCACCTTGAAAGCGTCTGCCATCTGCGAGTTGGACTACGATATTTTCAGCCTCCCCCACCACATGGTGATTGGTCAGAATGAAACCATCAGCGCGGTAAATAACTCCTGTTCCTATGCCCCGTTCTTCTTGGAGTCGATAAAAGAAGAACTGATCGACTAAGACCTCCCGGGTTGTATCAATTCTAACGGTGGCTGGACCTACCTTTTGTACCGCTTGGACCACAGGCTCTTCCCAGTTACCCCTTGCTTCTTGAGATTCCACTGGAGTTTCACTTAGTGGTGCTTCGGCAGGACTTAATATGGACCAGATCATAAACAGGGCCAAAAGCAAAATGGTGATTCCTAGACTCGCACGCCATTTCACTGTCTCTCCTCCTCTTGGCTATACTCTATCCTTAGTATAACCGGGAAGAATTCGTTTTATGGAACAATAACCGGTCGCCCAGTCTCTGGATGATAAATGCTCGGAACCGAGACTTTAAACACCTGTTTCAACAATTCAGGTGTAAACACGTCTTGGGGTATTCCTTCCTTAACTATCGTTCCTTGATCCAAGACAAAGACATAGTCACAAAAAGCAGCTACCAAATTTAAGTCGTGCAATACGGCTACAGCCGTAAGCCCCTCTTGGGCTTTTTTCTGCAATAGCTCACAGGTGTTTATTTGGTGCTCCAAGTCTAAATGGGTGGTGGGCTCATCCAACAATAGAATCTCGGTGCTCTGTGCAAATGCCCTAGCCAAAGTCACACGCTGCCTTTCGCCTCCACTTAAATCACTTACGAGGCGAGCCGCCAAATGATCGACTCCCGTTACCTTCATGGCCTCTCTAGCGATTTGCAAATCCTCAGAATTAGGCTCGCCCATTCGAGTATAAAATGGAGTGCGTCCCAAAAGAACCATTTCTTCCACAGAAAAAGGAAAATAGTGGGAATGTTGGGGAATAAGGGCAATTTCTTTGGCTAATTCACGCAGATTATAGGACTTCAAAGGACGACCATTCAGGTAGATTGTGCCTTGTTGCGGAACTAAATAGCTATCCAACAACTTCAGGAGTGTAGATTTTCCCGCCCCATTGGGACCTACCACACCATAGAAAGAAGAGGGTTGAAGTCCTAGACATAAGTTATTCACGACCGGGTCTTTTCCATAGGAGTAGGTGACCCCTTCGAGGCGAATTTTATCAACCATTATATCCAGAACCCCGCTTCATAAGATAGATGAAAAAAGGCCCGCCCACAAAGGCCGTAATAATACCCACAGGTAATTCGGTAGGTGATAGTACTGTGCGAGCTAAGGTATCCGCCAAGAGTAAGAAGATAGCTCCGACCCACAAGGAATGCAGGATTAGGCGCCTGTGTTCAGCTCCGATAATTAGACGCAGGGCATGGGGTATCATTAAGCCTACAAACCCAATGACACCCGAAACAGCCACACATGCCGCGGCCATGAGAGAGCCGATGATCAACACAAATCGCTGCAGCCGCCCCACATCGATCCCAAGACTATGCGCGGCCTCTTCCCCTAATAGGTAGACATTAAGATCCTTAGCAAGCCAGAGAGCTAGTAGCAACCCAATCGAAACGTAAGGAGTGGCTACAATCAGATGTTTCCATCCCCGCCCAGAGAGACTCCCCATGAGCCAAAGGTAAACATCCTGGAGATTTTGAATTCGAAGGACCATCATGAGAGAAACGATTGCAGTTAAGAACGCTCCCATGGCTACTCCCGCCAAGAGCAAACTCGTAGACTCAAGCCGCCCTCTATGTTGTCCAAGACGCGACACAACCCACGTTGCTAGCATAGCCCCTGCAAAGGCAAAGGCGGGCAAAGCACCAAACCCCACCAATCCTTGGGGAATAAAGAAGAGAAGTCCAACGGTGGCGCCAAGTGATGCCCCTGACGAAACTCCAATAATGTAAGGGTCAGCCAAGGGATTGCGCAGACTACCTTGGAAGAGAACCCCTGAAACACTTAAACCGCCGCCCACCACAAGAGCCAAGAGCACCCGGGGAAGCCTAACCTGAAACACAATGGTTTCATGGGCCATAGACCAATCTGTGCTGACAAGCCCCTTGAACCCCGGCAATCCCGATGCCACAATCTTCAAGACCGTTCCCAAGGGAATGTGCACAGACCCTATGGCTGTAGCCACAACGACTACAGCCAAAATGATCAATAATACCATTCCTAAACGGCGAAATTTCACTGTCACTTTTCGATCCCATCTAGAATCCCAATCAATTCCTCCAAAGCGTCTAAGAGGCGTGGTGTGGTCCTAGAATAAAGGTCTGGGTTCACTTCATAGACATGACCATTTTTCATCGCTGTCGTTCCTTGCCAAGCTGAGCGACTTAATGCCTCTTCCAAATTATAGCTGGTTAGAATAACAACTTCTGGATCACGCTCAATAACCAACTCCTCGCTAAAAACTGGCCATGCTGTGGGAGAATCCCCAGCGATGTTTTCTCCGCCAGCAAGAACAATCAGTTCGTGCATGAAACTGCCTGGTCCTACAGTCATCAATGGTTCATTCCAGATTTCCATCCACACTCGAACTTTTCTCTCACGCTCCACGCCACCCACAAGCTCCTCTAAACGGGCTTGCATGTTTGTGGCCAATACTTCACCACTTTCCTTGGCTCCAACCGCTTCACCCAGTTGAATTAGGGATTCCTGGACCTCTGCGACTGTAGATGGTCCTATTACAAATGTGGGGACCCCCAACCCTTCCAGGACTTCAAGGTGACTTTGCACTAAAGTAGCATCACCTACCACTAAATCTGGTTCTAAGCCTAACACAAGTTCTACATTGAGATTCATGGCATCTCCAACAATGGTCCTTGTCCTCGCCTCGTCTGGAAAGTGGCACCAACTGGTTACTCCAACAACCCTATCTCCAACACCTAAAGCAAAGAGGTTTTCCGTAATGCTAGGCGCAAGCGATACAATCCGCTGAGGGGTCGCACCCGCCATCCCCACCGCGACGCCTAAGAGCACTATCAGAACAAAAACTAAAGTCAATTGTCTCTTCATTGTATCTCTCCTAAAAAAATAATACCCTAGGACGCTGTCTCTAGGGAAAAGATTAAACTAAAAAGCACCCCTCCGTTCCGCGCAAGATGGTTCTACACTTCCGATCTGGCAGGTCTCCTGGCTCCCAATTCAACACAAGCTCATGCCTTCCCCACAAAAGTGAGTGGCTTATTATGAGTTGCTCCTTGGATACAGTGGCGGGACCGCGTGGTTTCTCAATATAGACGTTTCACATAATGAAACTCCGAGGTGAATGAGTACATTCACCAGAATGCTTTGCATTCATCAGTTGAGTCCAACTTCCCTTTTAATCAGTGCCGATTTTCACTTCGGCCAACTGAACCTAGATCGCATATTCAATTATCTAATAGATACTACTTCTCCTACCAATATCCTTCCTTGTTTGAGGCAATACTAAGAAAAGAAATGGAAGGGGGAGCGTCTTTGAGTTATCGTGACCATATAGAAGCTCAAAAAAAGTACATTCGCACCAAGAAAGAAGCAAGGGAAGCAAAAGAAGATCGCAAGCAAAATCCCCGCCCTCCTAGGCTTGATCCACCTCCAGCCCCAGTAAACCCGTGGTTAGTAGCCATCATGGTGTTTTTCTTCGTGATGCCCTTAATCACTCTCCTCTGGATTCTACCCAGTGCCATGTTACCAGTCCAGTCTACCTATGATGGTCTAATTGTTTGGATCTATGGTACTGAGGCTGAGTACTTAGACATGAAAAATTGGCTAGAACCTGAAATTCTAGCCAATGGCTTACAGTGGACAATAGCCCATGCCACGAACAGGTACGATCTACTAGACATGTTGCGCGCTGGCGATGGAGATCTCCTAATTATTGATGAAGGCTTCGCCGAAGAACTGTATCTTGGCCAATCCCTCGTACCGCTTTGGGACAAACTAGATGGAAAAACATGGGGGAATTGTTTTGTTCCCTTTTGGGAATCACAGCCGTTCCGCAAGACGTATGGATGGGCCATCCCCGTAACGGCAAATGTGGAGGATGCGCGTCACCTCTTTACGGTTATGCGCCACTTTGCCCAACCATTTAGCCCTTAGAAGCGGCTTCAACCGTAGCTCTAAGTAACATAGCAATGGTCATAGGGCCCACGCCGCCTGGAACAGGGGTTATGGCTCCGGCTACTTCTCGGACTCCTTCGTAGTCTACGTCTCCTACAATCTTTCCGTCGACGCGGTTAATACCAACATCAATAACAACAGCTCCTGGTTTAACCCAGTCTTTCTTGATTATAAGTGGGCGTCCAACTGCGGCAATAAGAATATCTGCCCGGCGACACTCTGCCGCTACATCCTTAGTACGAGAATGGCAGATCGTCACCGTGGCGTTTTCGCGTAAAAACAAACTAGCTACGGGTTTACCCACAATATTGCTTCGACCCACAACCACCACTTGCTGCCCCTCAATGGGGACCTCTGTCCTTTTAACCAACTCGAGAACGCCCGCGGGTGTACAGGGAACAAAACCATCTTCATCGCCTACCTGGAGTTTTCCCGCATTAATGGGGTGAAAACCGTCGACGTCCTTCTTCGGCGAAATGGCATCAATGACTTCATCTTCGTCCAAATGGGAAGGCAAAGGTAGTTGCACCAAGATCCCATGGACCTTCGGATCATTATTAAGCTTAGCAATGAGGCTCAAAAGCTCCTCGCGGGTGGTCTCAGTACTCAAGCGATGCACCGTCGAATTGACTCCAATCTCTTTGCAAGCCCTCTCCTTATTACGCACATAAACGGCAGAGGCTGGATTATCACCTACTAAAATAACATCCAAGCCTGGAGTTAGCCCCTTGGCTGTTAGCCCTGCCACGTCTTTGGCTAAGTCGCCGCGGATTTCCGCTGCAATTCCTTTTCCATCAATAATTCGGGCTGTCATAATAATCCTCCTCAGATTAAATCCACCATGCCTTGGGCATGGGATCGTTTAGAATGACCTCTTCCAAGAAACTGACCGCTTTTCCAAATCCTTCGTCCATGGACGCGAGTGCGTCTTCGTGCTCAATACTTAGAACATAGTCATACCCAATTAAACGAAGCTCGCTAACAATGTCTTTCCAGTATCTATAGTCGTTACCGTAGCCAACGGATCTAAAGAGCCAGGAACGTTCGGGTAGACGGTCATATTCTTTAGTGTCCAAGACTCCATTAATAGCGGTATTATATGGATCGATATGTGTGTCCTTGGCGTGGAAGTGAAAAATCGCATTGTGTTTGCCCAACTCCCTGATAGCAGCAACGGGATCAACACCTTGCCACACCAAGTGGGACGGATCGAAGTTTGCACCGATGGTCGGTCCCACAGCATTTCGTAGCTTAAGGAGGGTATCCACGTTATAAACGGCAAAGCCCGGATGCATTTCAAAGGCAATCTTGTCTACGCCATGTTCTAGGGCGAATTTGCTTTCCTCTTGCCAATAGGGAATAATCTTTTCTTCCCATTGCCAGTTTAAGATTTCCAAGAAATCCGTGGGCCATGAGCAAGTAACCCAGTTTGGATGCTTTGCATGATCACTATCGCCAGGACAACCAGAGAAGGCATTGATGATCGTAATGCCAAGCTTACCAGCCAAACGGCAGGCATTGCGCCAATCATCATGAAAACCCTTAGCGATCTCTGGGTTAGGATGGAGAGGATTTCCGTGCACGCTAAGGGAGCTGATCGAAACCCCAGCATCAGCAAATGCTTGCTTAAATTCCTCTAATTTCTTCGGATCGCCCAAGAGCACCTCGGGATCACAATGGTGTTTTCCAGAATAACCACCGCAGCCAATTTCAACGGTAGTTAAGCCAAAGCTCTTTATTTTTTCTAACATGTCACGTAAGGATAAATCCCCGTACAGTACAGAAAAAACTCCTATTTTCATAGTTCCTTCACTCCTTTAATAAAGTCGTTACCTTGATTAGTTGGACAATTGGCTAGTAATTCCTTCCGAAATTGGAAGACCTTGGGCTAGTCTTAACCTCTCTATTTCTTCATCAACAACATTCTTATCGAGACGATTAAACAAAATCTCGGGCTCTGGGATCGTAAATCCAACCGGCACGCGCTGTGGTGCCCAAGTATCATCTAGGCGGAGCCACTCTGTGATTTTCTCACTAGAAAAAGGGACAAAAGGTTCCAAGAGCACTGCCAGACTGGCAATAATCTGAACGCAAGTGTAGAGTGTGTTATGGCAGTGAGTCAAATCTGTTTGCCTCGTCTCCCAGGGCTTTTCGGAGTCAAAGTACTTATTGCTGAACCTGACAAATTCAAAGACAACGTCCAGTGCTTCTTTCAACTTTCCCCCTTCAATTAGAGCACCGATGGATGGAAAGAACTCGTCTATTTTCATTTCAAGCTCCCTATCGAGAATACCATTTGGAACAGCACCGGAAAAATAGCGATGGATAAAAGCCAAAGTCCGATTTACGAAGTTTCCGTAAGCACCCAAGAGTTCACTGTTATGGTTGTTGACAAACTCACGCCAGGAAAAGTCACTGTCGCGTCTTTCTGGCCCGTTCGTGATCAAGAAATAGCGAATGGAATCGGGTTGATAGCGTTCTACTATATCGCGAACCCATATGGCCCAATCCTGGCTCGTGGAGATTTTCCGTCCTTCCAAGGTCAGGTAATCACTGGATATGATCTCGTCGGGAAGGTGCCAACTTCCTCCGTGGGCTAGCAAAAGTGCAGGGAGGATAATGGTGTGGAAAGGAATGTTATCCTTACCATGGACGTAATAATGTTTGCTTTCTTCACCCCACAACGCTTTGTGCTCTTCACCTCGGTTTTCTGCAACTACTTGGCTTGCAGAAAGATAGCCTAGCACGTTCTCTGCCCAGATGTAGATTTTCTTATCATCATAGCCGTCCAGAGGCACATCAATGCCCCAATCTAGGTCGCGGGTAATGGCTCGGTCCCGCAGACCCTCGTCAATATATCGTTTGGTGAAGGCGATGGCGTTTTTCCTCCAACTGGGATGCTCCTTTAGATACTGTGTCAGCTCCTTCTCTAGTTTAGTAATGGCAAGAAAAAGGTGCTTTGTCTGCCTAAAGGTAACTGTCCCATTGCAAAAGGCGCAAACGGGGTCTGCAAGCTGCTCTGGTTCTAGCACGGTTCCACATGCATCGCACTGGTCGCCACGAGCCTTTTCTAGGCAAAGTGGACAGCCACCGACGACAAAGCGATCAGCAAGGACCCGTTCGCAAAGTCCGCAATAAGCCTGGGGAGCATCTTTTTCATATATATATTCCCCTGAATACAGATGCTGATGAAAGTCCCTCACGAAATTCTTGTGTTCTTCTGACGAGGTCTTTCCGTAGTACTCATAACTAAACCCTAGTTTTTCGAAGCATTCACAAAATTCTTTATGATAAAAATCGCTAATTTCTTCTGGAGTCTTTTTTTCTTCTTTAGCCCTTATGGTAACCGGAGTTCCATGACAATCACTACCCGATACAAAATAGACTTCATGCCCTTTGGCACGGTAATA
>WPCH01247057.1_pt1 | contig 17007 bp, 21 predicted proteins | sample 5399881 | NCBI WGS metagenome assembly WPCH01 (sample SAMN12869468, study PRJNA574797) | sludge metagenome | isolation source: wastewater treatment of pH5 | place: China:Beijing | collected 2019-05-20
GATTCTGCCCCAAACTCCGTGGAAATTGAAAATGACAACTCCAAATAATTCTGATAGAATAGTCTCATCACAAACACCCTATCAGGGAATCAAAAGGAGCTGTCACAATGAAAGTATATCAGGAAAAGCAAGGAACCGTCAATACCGGCATTGAGATCACCAACTATGAAATATTACAAGAAAAAGCTAAAGATGGACTATTGCAGCTCTCTATGGCACTGGGAATCGAAGTAATGCGCATGATGTTTGAGGAAGATGTAACGATATACGCAGGTCCAAAGGGCAAGTATGCTACGACCGATCGTATCGGATATCGTCATGGATCTGACCAAACAACAGTTGTCATGGGCGGCAAGAAAATCCATGTAGATCGCCCGAGAGTCAGAGCCACTGATGGCAGCGGGGAATTGCCATTGCCCAGCTTAGGGCATTTCCAATCGGAGGATCCCCTAAATAATGCTATTATGGCCAGGCTACTAGCTGGAGTCAGCACGAGAAAATATGGCAATACCATCGAAGGTGATACAACTGGTGCTATATGCACGAGCAAAAGCGAGGTCAGCCGCCGTTTTATCAAGGAAATGGACAAGATGATGGAGGAATTTTTCACGAGGGTGCTTAGTAATGATTACCCTGTTATTATGATAGATGGCTTAGAGCTCGGGAAAATGACCATCTTGGCCGCTATGGGCATCGATCGCGACGGGCGGAAGCATATGCTTGGTATCATCGAAGGTGGTTCGGAAAACACCATTGTGGTTAAAGGACTTCTTGAAGATTTAATAAAGCGGGGCTTGGATCCATCTCGGCCTAGACTATATGTGCTAGATGGAGGGAAAGCACTCCACAAAGGTGTTACAGATATATTCGGTAAGGAGGCACTAATTCAGCGTTGTCAAGTTCACAAAAAGCGCAATGTCTTATCCTACTTACCAAAATCAGAACAAACAAATATCTCAAAGTCATTAACCATGGCTTATCGCGAATTTGATTATACAAATGCCAAGGACCAACTTTTATCAATTGTTAGAAGACTAGAGACCCGCTATCCAAAAGCTGCTACAAGCCTGTTAGAAGGTCTGGAGGAAACCCTCACGGTACATAGGCTTAAGATACCCGGCTTGTTACGGGAAACCCTTTGCAGCACCAATCCGATGGAATCTGCTAACTCTGCTTGTAGAGGTATCATTCGCCGGGTCTCAAACTTTAAAGATGGCGAGATGGCTCTACGTCATGCAGCGGCCGGATTCATGGGGGCCGAACAAGGATTCAAGCGTATTAGAGGTTACAAGCATATGCCGGTATTACTCGCTATGCTTGAAGTGAAAACCAACGATAAAGCAGTCATAAGAATGGCATGATTTATAGATATCGAGAGCTATTTGGAGCAATACTGTGAATTACAAATTCTACGGAGTTAGGGACACCATCTTAAAACATGGGGTGCCAGGTTGTGGTATCCCATTGGCAAGGAGGGCTTTCATGGGGAGTAAAATATTATCCACCAAAGTCTTGGAAGACATTCTAGAACGTACGCGGGGGGCGCTCGAAGATGGGCGCACGCAGATGTATGAGGTGGCAGAAGCTGCCCGGATGGAATGTACCCGAACAGAGGTTATATTCCAGGCTGTCCAAGCAGAAATGGGAGAGGCCATTTCCGAAGTGGAAAAGTTGACAGCCAGGTTCGCCCAAATGCGAATGCAGGTCTTTGAGTCCAACAAGAACTTTCAAGAGTACAGCGAAGAAGAAAAGAAACGGATTTACGACGAGGCCGCACGGGTGCGGGAGGCACTCAATGTGGCTCGGGAGCGCGAAAGGCTTCTGCGAGTCCGGCGGGACGGTCTGGAACAGACATTAGCCCGTCTGCAAGATATAGCCGCCAAGGCTGAGGGCCTAGTATCCCGGGTTGGAGTGGCCTTGAGTTTCCTTTCCAGCAATCTTTCTGATGTGAGTTTGCAGATTGAGAACTTTCAAGCTAGGGAGTTTGCTGGGCAGGAGTTGATCAAGGGGCAGGAGATGGAACGCAGGCGCATGGCTGGTGCTTTGCATGATGGACCAGTGCAGGACTTAGCCAATGTGATGGTTCAGTTAGAAATTTGCGAGAAACTTCATGATGCCGGCCAGCATGCTGAGGCTCTAGCAACTTTAACCCAGCTTAAGGGCATTACCCAGAGCAGTATCGCGCAATTACGCCAAGTTATCAACGATCTAAACCCCATGACCCTTGACGATTTGGGTCTTGTACTAACCGTTCAGAACGGTTTGCGGAGTTTGACGAAACAAACTGGGCTTCAAACCGAATTTGTGCTACTAGGCACCGAAATGCGCCTTGACGCCGAACTTGAGATGGCAGTCTTCAGGATCATTCAGGAAGCACTAAATAATTGCCGAAAACATGCTTATGCTTCCTTTGTTAAGGTAACCCTCGAGTATTCCCTCAGTTTTATTAGTGCAGAGATAAGGGACGATGGGGTCGGCTTTGCATTAGGTGATATTCAGAAAAAGCTTAGATCAGGAAAACATTATGGTATGCTGAGTATGCAAAGTCGCACGAATGTTCTTCGTGGTAGCGTCCAGGTGACAAGTGAACCTGGAGAAGGAACCAGAGTGTTGGTGAGGATTCCGTTGTCAGATGACGAAGGAGTGAAGACGGGTTGAGCAAGATCAATGTACTAATTGTGGATGATCATCCCCTCCTGCGACAGGGTTTGAGCAGGTTGCTCGAGCTCGAGGGAGGGCTCAACGTAGTAGGACAAGCCAGTAATGGTATCGAAGCCCTGAATTTGCTGGATCAACTGGAGCCTGACGTGCTTTTGCTCGACATCAATATGCCAGGAATGAATGGGCTGGAAGTCGCTAAGACTGCCCGGCTTAAACATCCAAAGACAGAAATCTTAGTTTTGACCATTCATGATAATGAATCCTATGTCAATGAGATGATTCGCATTGGCGCTAAGGGTTATCTGCTGAAAGATGCGGAGCCTAGGGAGGTTGTTCAGGCTATTAAAAAGGTGGTCACGGGTGAGACTGCCTACTCAGCCCATTTGATGGAACGGGTCATGGAACGATATCATCATCTCGAAGTGCAGTATGGTCGACTGCAAAGTGCAGCCACCATGTACGATCTGGAGTTAACAAATCGCGAGATGGAGATCCTGCAGTTCATTGTTGATGGGTTGAGCAACAAGGAGATCGCCAACGCTCTTTTCATCAGCGAAAAAACAGTCAAGAACCATATCACAAGCCTATTGCGGAAGCTCGAAGTGGACGATCGGACGCAGGCGGCTGTCTTTGCAGTCAGCCATCAACTTTTCTCTTAGTCTGTGGGAAGCATTCCTAGAAACTCCAGGTCATTAATGAGTAAACGGAAGCGGCAACCCAAGACGATGGAGGCTTCCTTGCACATTTCCATTCTGGTAAGGTAGATTTCGAAAAAGTCCATGATTTGACAGATTTCTTGATCGAAGGCAATCTCTAAGGTTATAATCCGGCCATTTTGATCAATATGGAGTTTGCTGTTAGTTATTGCTAGATTGACCCGATCATGGATTCCTGGGCGCCCCTCATTGGCGAGGCGATTAGCCCTTGTGCGATGGGCATCACTTTTGTCGGCCAAGATGAGGGCAGAAGCAACAGGCGTCACTGCCTTGCCGATCTCTTCCTCGTGGTTGCCGATGGCTGTGGTGATTGTGCAAATTTCCCCTATATCCATCCCCAGGCGCCGCAGCTCATTGTAGACAATGTTTGCTCCCGAGATAGAATGATGTTTGCGGTTGATGAGATTACCGACATCATGAAGGTACCCTGCAATGGCCCCGAGTTCAACTGTGCGTTCGTCAAAGCCGAGTTCAGCCAGGACTCGGGCTGTAGTCTTCGATACATAGGAAACATGGCGGAGGCCGTGCTCAGTATAACCGCGAGCCTTTAAATAAGCACTGGAGTTATCGATCAATTTCCTGAGGACTGGGTCTTGTCGGACATCTTTAAGGGTCAGCATCTAATCATCTCCCTGGTTTTTTCTTAGTTATATCATAGGTCTGTAACGTTGACAAGCACTCATCCTTTAAGGTTTTCCCAATAGTCCTAAGAAAATTAGGACTATTGTCCAGTGTTCTTGCCCAGAAGATAGTGTTAGACTTAAGGCAGGATAAGTACTGAAAAAACGGTAGCCACCCCCAACCCCAACCCCCGGCTACTGTTTTTTCTATATGTACTTTTCTTTTGTGGACATTGCGTATGCTGGCGAATACTATATTCCAGAAATGAGTGGAATGGGTGGGAGGGTGTCTAATGCAAAAAAACAACCTTTCTCTCCTTACCCCGCGAGAGCGCGAGGTTTTGAGGCTCATAGCTTTGGGTCTTTCGAATGGAGAGATTGCCTCAACCTTGTTTATCAGCCAGCATACGGCGAAAAATCATGTCAGCAATATCTATCGCAAGCTCGGGGAGCATGATCGAACAAAGGTAGCTTTGTTAGCTCTTGGGCAAGAGATGCAGGAATGAGGAGAGTAATGAAGGCGACATTTTGCTGCGAGCAAGGTGTCGTTTTCTTATTGGCAGGAAATGGTCCCCCGAAGGGCGAATTATGTATTCGCTCAGGGGTAGGGAGGACCATATGCATAGATTACAGGTCTTTGTGTACAGATCCCCTGAGTCTTTTCAGGTGGGTTTGTTGCGCAACCCTCGGCACCTAGCCGATTTACTCGTAGATAATGGGCGACAGGGGCTTATTGTAACGGTACCTTTGCCAAGTTCCCGTGCTTTGGAGGCTTTAGAATTATGGAAAGCCCGGTTCAAAGGCCCTTGGCGATTTCTGTGGTGGTATCTGGTTGCCAACAGGCAGGTTCCAGGCCCGGTTCACCCTGCATTCGCCCTAGGTGAAGTACCATTTGATGAGGAACTCTTAGTTCGTTTGAAAGATATCGTAGCAGGAAGACTCCTATCAGAACAGCGTTTGGTAAGTGCTTTAAGACAAGAAGGGTATTGGCCTAGCGAGATTAACCGGGCAGTCGATGTTGGCGTGCATCGTAATGAACTAAGCCAGTTTTCCGGGTTTGCCATCAGTTCCTGGGGACGACAGATTTGCGCCAGATGTGGTAGCGAGGACAGTAGAGAGATGCCTTGTCACGCCTGTGGTAGCTCAAGCTGCCTCCTCTGTTCGGCCTGTCGAGGCATGGGCGAGCATCGTGGCTGCAGCACATTGCTTACTCTAGCTTCCCACGGGAAACTCTTAGCTCCTCACTCGCCCCGCGCCCCCGTTGAGCTCCGGCTTTCCTATCAATTAACCATTCCACAGCAAGAGGCCAGTCAGGGGCTCTTGGAGTTTTGGGATCGAAATGAGAATCAAGCTTTGGTCTGGGCTGCCTGCGGCGCAGGCAAGACCGAAGTGACCTTTGCCCTGATCCAACGCGTTTTGCGTGAAGGAGGAGAGGTACTTTTTGCGATCCCGAGACAGGACATTGTACGGGAAATGACGGAACGTTTGCGTGTTGCTTTTCCCGATGTGACAATTGCCAGTCATTATGGTGGTCAACCTTGGCTTGCCCCTGGTGAATTAGTGGTTGCAACAACCCACCAAGTACTTCACTTTTATCAACGCTTCAAGCTGGCCATTCTCGACGAGGTAGATGCATTCCCCTACCAGGGCAACGAAATGCTCCGGCGAGGAATGAAACGAGCCCTTCTACCCCAGGGTAAATTGGTTGAGATGACTGCCACACCCCTCTCTAAGAAAAAGTATCAGAGGGTAATCACGATCCCTGCGCGCTATCATGGATATGCCCTGCCTGAACCGGAGCTCGTGAAATTCCCCCTTCCGGCTTGGAGGACGCTACAATCGTCCGGTGTTCCCCCTTTTCTCCTCGAGAACCTGCAAGGAGATAAGAATCCGTGGCTTGTTTTTGCGCCCACGATTGAGGCCTGTTCTAAGCTTCAGAAAACCTTGGAGGCTGTACTAGGAAAGCCAATCGGCCTCTGCCATTCCAAGGTGGAGCATCGTAACGAAGTGGTGCAGAGCTTTAAAGATGGAAAAATCGACATCATAGTGACAACCTCTGTCCTGGAGCGCGGAGTCAACTTCCCAGGTGTGGGGGTCATCGTCGTTTATGCTGATCATGTTGTTTTTACTGTTAGCGCCTTAGTACAAATAGGGGGCCGGGTGGGAAGAACGGCGCATTCGCCACAAGGGACAGTGATGTTTGTCGGGACGAAAATCACAGCACCCATGAAAAGGGCTTTGGCCATGATTCAACATCTGAATCATCAGGCTCGGGAGAGGGGGCTGCTGCACAATGAACCCTGTAGGTGATTGGTTGCAAGCTTTAGAACAGCTACTTTTGCCACCCACACCCCTTTGTGGGCTCTGTGGGGAGTGGCCTCGTCTGGAAATCGGTGCCTGCAAGGCGTGCCTAAACTCACTGGCCATCTCTTGGGAAAGGCAAACAATCGAAGGTTATCCCTGTTTTTCACTCTTTCCCTATCAAGGATTTGGACGAGACTTAATCCATAGAATGAAGTTCCAAGGGGGATATGAGATAGCGCTTACTCTAGGATTTTTCCTGGGCCTAGCAGCCAGGGAAGAGCCAGAGCTAGCCAAGGTGGACGTGTTAGTTCCGGTTCCTTTATCTGTAGAACGCTTGGAGAAGCGACGATTCAACCAAGCAGCTATTTTGGCCGATAGTATAAGAAAGATATGGAAGCGGCCGGTGGGTGACCACGTGTTGAGGGTCCGTGCGACTAAGGCACAAAGCGATCTTTCGTCAGAACAAAGAAAAAGTAATGTGCAAGGGGCCTTCGTGGTCCTTCCAGGTTTTGATTTTCGCAAGAAGCGGTGCCTGATAGTGGACGATGTGATCACTTCAGGAAATACATTTGCTGCCTTAGCTAAGCTGATCAGCGACTATGGTGGAGAGCCCATGGGGCTTTTTGTAGCCCGCACAGAAATTGTAAGGGGTGACCAGAATGCTTAAGAACTGTGATGAGTGCAATCGCGTTTTCTCCCATCCTACACGGGTTTTATGCCAAGAGTGTTATGACCAGGCTCTAAGATCCTATGGGGCGGTCCGGGACTATCTAAAGGCAAATCCTGGGGCAACGGTGGCCGAGGTAGCAAAGGATACCGATACTACTGTAGAGGTGATCTATGAGTACATTCGGCAGGGTCGCCTGGATGTAGTTCCAAAGGATGCCCGCTTATATTGTGCCATCTGTGGCACTTCCATCGACAAGGGCAAGGTGTGTGCTAGCTGCCGCAACGATTTGCGTAATACCATGACCCAGGAAGCATCCAAACCTGAGGGTAAGTCCAAGAGTAGTCTCAGGGTGCATACGGCCGAACACATTAGGAAGCAAAGATAGAAACTAAAGCTTCTTTAGCAATGTGCCGACAATTAAGGTAAGAGGGAAAGGGGTTTGAATCATGATTATTTCCAATAAGGCAGCTGTGCAACGTGTGGCCCAAGTTTATCAAGACCAGCGGCAGGCCAATCGAATTCGAAAGCAGGCTGGAAACCCTACTTTTAATGATGAAGTGACTTTGTCGGCTGAGGGGAAAGAGATGCAGGCTATGCTGCAAAAACTCAAGAATGTGCCCGACATTAGACCTCAAGCTGAAGAAATTAAAATGGCGGTACAAGACGGCACCTACCAAGTTTCGACACAGCAGATTGCCCGGGCAATTCTTGACGCCCAGAAGCGATATTAAGATCATGACTCTTTGGGACAACTTCATCGTAGTGATAGAAGCAGAAAACCGGCTATTGCGTGAGTTAGTCGAATTAAGCGCGACCAAGCAAAAACAGATTAACAATGCCCAGGAAGTATCGCGCATAGCCGGTGAGGAGCAAAGTAGACTAACGCGCCTCGAGACCCTCGATAAGGAACGGGCGGAGTTATTCGAGGTGTTATCCGCCGGAAAGAGATTAGAGGACTGGCTGGCGACGTTAGAACACAAAAAGCAAGAAGTGGTGAGCCCGTTACTTGGCGAGCTTGCGGAAAACTTAGGCAGACTACAATCCCTTAATGGCCTTAATCAGGAACTCCTGGCCCAATCCTTGAGTTATGTTCAGTTTTCTTTGAATCTGCTCATGGGTGATGATACTTCCCCTACCTATTCCCGTCCGGGCGCGAATATAGCCGGTAAATCCATCTTCGACCGAAAGGTGTAGTTCATTATGAGTATAAGAACGACCTTCAGCGGGCTTTCCATTGCACTTCGTGCACTCCAGACGCAACAGATCTCGCTGGATATTACAGGACATAATGTTGCCAATGCGAATAACCCAAATTATTCTCGGCAAGCCGTGCATCATTCGGCTGCGAAGCCTTATCCTGCTCCTATGATGGGTTATACGCCTTCGTCGGGTCAATTAGGCACCGGTGTGGAGGTTAGCCAAATCAATAGGATGCGAGACGGCTTTGTCGATTTGCGTTTGCGGCAACAACTCCATAGCAAGAATTACTGGGCAACCATGGAGGACGGTCTCCAGCAGGTTGAGCTTTTTTTTAATGAACCAGGCGAGAATGGCATCCATTATGCATTGGACCAGTTTTGGGATTCCTTGCAGGATTTAAGTCAAGAACCTGACTTTGTCGCAGTGCGGGAAGTCGCAGTACAACGGGCCCAGGTTCTTGTAGAATCCATCACCGGGACCAGGTCGCAGCTACAACGCATGCGGGAGAACATTAATGGTAATATCCCGCTAAAAGTCACTGATGTAAACTCTTTAGCAAATAGGATTGCCGATCTGAACGTCCAAATCGGTAAAATTTCAGCCACAGGTAGCTTACCCAATGATTTGTTGGACGCTAGAGATGCCCTGGTCGAAGAACTGAGTCAACTGGTAGATATCGAAGTGGTGCAAGATCATGTCCATATGGTTGGAGTGACCATAGGGGGGGCTAGCTTGGTTCACCGTGGTACTTCGTATGGCCTAACAACGGTTGGTGAAACCATGCCAGGGGAAAATTATAAAAAGAGTAATGTGGTCTGGGCTGCTACAGGTAATAAGGTGGATATTCGTTCTGGCGAGATCGCGGGCTTGCAACGCTTGCGCGATCATGATATTCAGAACATTATGAAGTCCCTAGATGATTGGGCGAATAAGTTTGCCAGCGAGTTTAACGAAGTATACAAGGAAGGTTATGGCCTGACTGGGGTGATTGATGCGGACAATCCCCGGGAGTTTTTTGTTTTCGCAAATGGAGATCCAGATTCTTTTGCCGCCTTGAATATCCGGGTCAACGCGGATATCGCCGACGATGTGAGTAAGTTTAGGGCCAGTTATGTTCCGAATATTGATGGTAACGGCGCTAACGCCTTGGAGTTAGCCCGTTTGCGTTCGGCGCGGGTGATCTCGGTGCGAGATGACGGCGGAGGTCTTACTGAGGTCAGTATTGGCGATGCCTTTAATGCCATTATTTCTAGAGTTGGTGTTAGTACTCAGCAAGCTATACGATTAAATGAAAACGATGCCAGTTTGGAACTACATTTGCGCAATCTCAAAGACTCTACATCGGGGGTAAGCCTTGATGAAGAAATGGCTAATATGATTCGCTTTCAACATGCCTACAGTGCTGCCGCTCGGATAATGACCGCCATGGATGAGGCTTTGGACACCATTATCAACCGTTTGGGTGTCGTAGGACGTTAGGGGGTACAAATCGATGCGTATTACCAACAGGGCAATGAATAATACTCTACTATCCAATTTAAACCGTGGTTTGACCCGTTTAGATCGCTTGAATAGTCAATTGGGCTCAAAAAAACAGATTAATGTGCCATCAGATAACCCTGTCAAGGCCGGGATTATTTTGCGCACAAGTAGTTCGATTCGGGAGACTGAGCAGTTCCTTCGCAATAATGGAAATGCCCAAGCTTGGCTTGACTCATCGGACATTGTCATCAAAGATGTCATTTCCGTCATTCATCGCGCGAAAGAATTGGGGATTAGTGGGGCTTCTTCCCACTTGGATGAGACTTCGAGAAAGGCTTTGGCCGACGAGGTGGCCCAGCTCCATGATAATGTCTTGCAGCTGGCTAACTCCACCCATGGAGGGCGCTTCTTATTCGCGGGACAATATACCCAGACCAAGCCTTTTAGCACCGATCCCGATCACACAGGTGATGGACTCCCCTCGGTTTTCTTCTTGTCGGAGCTCAAAGAGGCAGATGGTAGCCCTAAGGTTGATCTCGAGGGTAATTCCTTGTTTCAAGACCAGGCTTTGTCTGTTGACTTCGAAATCGGCGTTGGCGTCACCATGGGCGTCAACTTAGAGAGTGAGAAGCTCTTTACACCGATTTTTGGTGCGCTGCAGGGATTACACAGTGACCTTTCTAGGCCAGGACCTGATTCTGACTCCTCAGCCTTGGATGACCTAGATAATGCTCTAAATCGTGTTTTGCAGCAAGTGTCGGAATTGGGGGGCAAGCAAAATCGTGTTGAGTTGGCCAAAGAGCGCCTGATGGATCTCAAGCTTAATCTAACCAAAGTCCTATCCGAAGAGCAGGATCTAGATTATGCTGAAGCCATTATGGAGCTGAAGATGGAAGAGTTTGCGTATCGTACCGCCCTTTCGGTGGGCGCCCGCATCATCCAGCCAACGCTCCTGGATTTTTTACGCTAAGGTAGGCTAGGGGCATGTTACAGATTACTTCAACCTACCCCCGCATGGACGTGGAAATTTATTGGCCTAGGGCCAAAATGCAGCAAGTGGTCTCCCAGATTCAGATTGAGATTCGTGTTCCTGAGTTAGAGATCGATCAACTGCAAAGTCGAAATGAGCTGGGAATCGGTGGCTTCGGCTATTACAGTCATCAAGTACGAGATGCTGCCTATCAAAAGACGATAGAGGCTATTGGAGAAATAGCCACAGCAGGTGACGAAGTTGTGGAGAGCACGGGCCATTTCAGGGAAGAAATGATCCTAGCAGAGCAGGCCAAGCGAAGGACTACCGAGACAATACCGGAGCTTACGATTCGGGCTGCACCGAGAACTAGACCGCGAATCCGTTTCAATTATGGACAGGAGATTAGTTGGGACCTGGGAGGGGTAAATATCAAGCACCAGGTGCGTTCACCACAGATTACCTGGAATCTGGGTGAAGTCAGAGTGGACGTGCGAGGGTAAAGATGGGGTGGATTAATTGGAATTACAGACTAGGTTTGGCACCTTAGAGGTAAACAAAGAAGAAATTATTAACTTGCCCGTGGGGATTCTGGGTTTTTCAAACTATCACGATTATGTGATTGTGGAGCAAGAGGGTAGTGTTTTCAGCTTTCTCCAGTCCGTGGAGGATCCGGACCTTGCCTTCGTGGTGATCATGCCCGAGTTGGTCTGTAGTGACTACTCGGTAGACCTTAGCGAGGGAGACATTGAACTGCTGAAGATAGAAACTCCAGATGACGGTAGGGTTTATGGAATCGTCACAATCCCGGAAAATGTTGCCGACATGACGGTGAATCTGCAAGCGCCTGTCGTAATTAATACTAAGAATCTTGTAGGAGCCCAGCTCATTATGGAGGGCGCGAAATATCATACTAAACATAATGTCCTAGCCGAAATGCATAAGAACGCTTACCTACTGCAAAAACAGGATGAAGTGCAAGAGAAGATGCAAGAATCAGTCTAATTCCCGGCGGATTCGGGAAGAATAGAGTCCAAGGAGGGACAAACATGCTAGTGCTGACGCGTAAAGTGGATCAGAGTATTATGATTGGTGATAACATACGGATCGTAGTTGTGGATGTTCGGGGTGATCAAGTAAAGATTGGGATTGATGCGCCCCGGGATATTGTAGTACATCGCCATGAAATTTATGAGGACATTCAGGCAGAAAATCAAAGGGCTGCCTTGACAAGGCAGATTGACCTTGGGGTTTTGGAGCGAACGATTAGGGAGTCAAATCAGCGAAAAGGTTAGGAGTGAAGGGTATGGTCTTCAAGGTACAAACAACACAGGATGTTGTCAAGTCCCAAACGATGTCTGTAGTTTATGCTGGCTCCTCCAGCGCACAAAGGATTTCTAAGTTGGGACAAGAAACCACACCAGAACAGTTGTGGAAAGAAGAAAAGCCACAGGAGGGACCGAAGGAAGTACCCACTAAGGCTGAAGTTGAGTCCGCAGTGGACAGCATTAACAATGCCATTGAGCATATCAATCGCGCCCTGAGGTTTTCTGTTCATGAAGATACACAGCGGATCATAGTTAGAGTGGTCAATCAGAATACGGAGGAAGTCATCAAGGAACTTCCCCCAGAAGCAGTGTTGGATACAGTCGCCCGTATTAGGGAAATGATCGGTCTTCTTGTCGATGAAAGGGCTTAAGGGGGGTATATTGCCATGAGCGTACAAGCATATCAAATGTATAGACAAACCCAGGTTTCCACAGCATCCCAGGGGGAGTTGCTAATCATGTTATTTGATGGGGCCATTCGCTTTGCCCGTCAATCACAAGAATACATGGCAGCCGGTAAGATTGAGGAAGCAAGTGCCAAGCTCATTCGCACACAGGATATTATCAATGAACTTATTCTTTCTCTTGATCTCGATGTAGGCGAAATAGCCCAGAATTTGCAGCAGCTATATGTTTATGTTCATGATCTTTTGGTCCAGGCTAATGTTAAGAAAGACCCAGCCATAGTAGATACCGCTTTGGGCATGCTCGTTGAGTTGCGGGATACTTGGGGTCAGGTGGTGGTCCAGGCCAAATGAGGGAAATCAGGGACAAGCTCTGCGAACTTGCATCTGCCTATGAAGGGCAGCTGGAGTTATATACACGCATTCAAGAGGTCGGCTCTGATGAGGGGGGATTGATCCATGGTGGGCATTTGGATCGCCTCTTGCAGGTTCTTAAGGACAAGGAGATGCTGTTAAAGCAAGCTGGCGAGTTTGAGCTGCGCATCAAATGTCTGCAGGAGCAACTAGCAACTCACTTTGACTTAGAAACCTTTTCGCTACCCCAGTTGGAGCTAACTGCCCCCACTTACTATCAGAGGGAACTGGAACGGTTGACAGCGGCTGTCGCTGAGTTGGTTCCGGTACTGGAGGAACTAGAAAAGCAGGAACGTTGTAATGAAGCGTCCTTGAATCAGTACCTGGAGGCCAGCCAGGGACCTAAGACCAAGCCCCAGATCAGACAGGCAGGCAAGGCCTACGGTAAGAAATAAGGCCCCTTGGATCTACTAGGGATGTGCCTTTTCCAAACCTTGACAATAGCCCGTATATTATGTTAAAGTTTAGTTACCGGAAAGTTTTGGCCGGAGATACAAAGCTTAGGAGGAATGTTTAGTAATGTTAGGCAAGGTAAAATGGTTCAACGCTGAAAAGGGTTATGGATTTATTGAACGTGATGATGGTCAAGGGGATGTATTTGTACACTTTTCAGCGATTCAACAAGAGGGTTTCAAGGCCCTCCAAGAAGGCGAAAGTGTTGAGTTCGAGATTGTTTCCGGGGACAGAGGGCCACAAGCTTCTAATGTAATGAAGGTCTAAACTGAAATGGACTGAGTGTAAACTCAGTCCATTTTTATTGCGCCGGGGAGGATTTTCGCCTTCGTATGGGAAATATTAGGTATAAACCCAGGCTTATCATTGAAGGAGTGATTGAGTATGATTAGGATCAATATATCGGGAAAGAACTTAGAGATTACTCAGGCTTTGCGGGGCTATGTAGAGAAAAAAGTTTCCAAACTTGAGAAGTACCTCAATGATAATCAAAGTGCTTCAGCTGAAGTTATGCTTAGAACGGAACGGGGCATCCATATTGCCGAAGTGACCATGAATCTCTCTGGCACCATGCTTCGTGGCGAAGGTAAGACTGGCGATATGTACACTTCTATTGATGCTGCAGTGGACCGCATTGAGCGTCAGTTTAACAAGTACAAAAGTAAACTAGGTCGTAGAATTCCTGGAACTAAGCTTGGCGGAATGGCAGCGTCTGCGCCGAGTGAAGATACTGACAGCCAAGAGCCACGCATCGTTAGGACTAAGCGATTTGCCCTAAAGCCCATGGATGTAGAAGAAGCGGTAATGCAAATGGAGTTACTCGGTCATGACTTCTTCGTCTTTAGGGATGTCGACACAGGGGATGTCAGTGTGGTCTATAAACGCCGCGACGGCAACTATGGCCTGATTGAATCCCAATTCTAAGGATAAATCTATGGTGAGCTTAGTCATATTTGAAGGCGGTGTAGCTCCTAGCGCACTGGAGGCGCAGATGCAGTTTGTCAGGCAAGGGATGGTTTTAGATCTAGTGGAGCGGGCCCGACAGGGCGGTTTGGATCATATTATAGTGGTCACCCCTTACGAAGACCTTGCAACCAGGCTCCAGCCTACGGGAGTTACAGTGATGTTGGAGGGGGAGCTAAATGAGCCCTTCCACTTTGGACGGTGTTTGCGGGACGTTGTGCATTCGCATGACTTAGAAAAAGTGTTGTATATGGGGGGAGCAGCAGCTCCCCTGATTTCTTCTGGAGAATTTCGATACTTGCGCGAGTTGTTGGAACAAAATGACGGAGTGTTGCTGGCGAATAACTACTACTCTGCAGACATTGTGGGGTTCTCCCCTGGGCAAGCTTTAAATAATATATCCTTGCCAGCCATTGATAATACTCTGGCCTTAGCCCTTAGCAATGAGGCAGGCCTGCGCTCGATACCGGTCCAGCGGACTTTAGGTCTGAATTTTGATGTGGATACCCCAACGGATATCATGATTATGTCAGTACATCCTGGTATGGGATCCCATACCAGGGAGGCAGTGGCTAACTTACAGTGGGACTTTCAACGTTACCTGGCGATTAAGGAGTTACTAGGCAACCCCAACGGGGAGTTGGTCATTTATGGCCGGGTCGGTTCGAACCTGTTTCAGTATCTCGATGCCAACACTCGCTGTAGGTTACGTCTTTATTCTGAAGAACGGGGCATGAAAGCTCTAGGGCGCGACACCCGGGGCGAAGTGAAGGCCCTGATGGGTAGGCTCATCGATGAGCTCGGATTCAAGAACTTTTTCGAATTTTTAGCTGAAATAGCCCTAGGTGCGGTCTTAGATACTAGAGTCTTATTCGAACATTTTAAATGGCAACTGACATCGGCAGATCGCTTTGCCTCTGATCTCGGAGCAGTGGAGTTGATTTCCCATCGCTTGTTGCAGGAATTTACCTGTGCCGCCATGGAGGCGCAGATCCCAGTATTGCTCGGGGGACACTCCCTTGTTGCCGGGGGGCTCTGGGCGTTAATTGACGCGGGTGGCAAGGGTTAGTACAATAGATCCGGGGGGTAGAGATGTGCTCAATCGTATAAAAAGTTATTTTGATCCAACGGAACGAGAGCTGAAGCGCCTAGATTCGGTGGTTCAAGCCATCAATGCGATGGAACCGGGGCTGCAAGCACTCAGCGATAGCGAATTACGCAACAAAACAAGCGATTTTCAAGAAAGGCTGCAAGGAGGAGCTACCCTAGATGATATTCTCCCGGATGCCTTCGCCGTTGTGCGGGAGGCTTCAAAGCGCGTCTTAGCCATGCGACACTTTGATGTGCAACTTCTCGGAGGAATTATCCTCCACCAGGGCCGCATTGCTGAGATGAAAACGGGTGAAGGAAAGACTTTGGCGGCAACATTGCCCGTTTATCTTAATGCTTTAACGGGCAATGGGGTCCACGTCGTTACAGTCAACGACTACCTCGCAAGGCGTGACGCAGAGTGGATGGGCCAGATTTACGAGTTTCTTGGACTGGAGGTCGGGGTTATTGTCCATGGTCTCAGTTTTGAGGAACGCAAGAAGGCTTATGCAGCCCCTATCACCTACGGAACGAATAACGAGTTTGGTTTCGACTATTTGCGGGATAACATGGTAGTGCATCCTGAGCAGATGGTGCAAAGGGAACTTAATTATTCTATTGTTGACGAGGTCGACTCCATCTTGATTGACGAGGCTCGCACGCCGCTGATTATCTCAGGTGCTGCGGAAGATTCTGCCAAGCACTACATGCGTTTTGCGCAAATCGTTCCCCAACTTAAACCCGAGAGGGACTATGCTGTCGACGAAAAGGCTAAGACGATAGCTATTACCGAAGAGGGTGTGGCCAGGGTTGAGCAGATCCTAGGTGTAGACAATCTCTTTGATGATGTTCATTTTGAACTCAATCATTATCTAAACCAAGCGTTGAAGGCTAAGGAGTTTTTTGTTCGTGATCGCGACTATGTGGTGAAAGATGATGAAGTGATTATTGTTGATGAGTTTACTGGTCGGATGATGGAGGGCAGGCGTTATTCTGACGGCCTGCATCAAAGCATTGAGGCTAAAGAGCGCGTTTCGGTACTCAAGGAGAGTCAGACCTTAGCCTCCATTACGTACCAGAACTATTTTCGCATGTACTCCAAGCTAGCAGGTATGACTGGAACAGCCAAAACGGAAGAGGACGAGTTTCGAAAAATCTATGGTTTGGATGTGGTAGTTATTCCCACAAACAAGCCCATGATTCGGAAGGACCATCCTGACGCGGTTTATAAGACGGTCAAGGGCAAAGCGAACGCCATTCTTCAGGACATCGTCGAGCGACATAGTAAAGGCCAGCCTGTTCTGGTGGGCACTATTAGTATTGAAAGTTCGGAGGTATTTAGTGCCTTGCTCAAGAGGAGTGGTATCCTCCATCAAGTTCTCAATGCCAAATATCATGATAAAGAGGCCGAGATTGTCAAGCAGGCGGGCCAGCGGGGCATGGTCACAATCGCCACCAACATGGCTGGACGGGGTACAGACATTGTGCTTGGCGAGGGTGTCATTGGGTTAGGTGGGCTTCACATTATCGGTACTGAGCGCCATGAGTCTAGGCGCATCGATAATCAATTACGAGGACGTTCCGGTAGACAAGGGGATCCTGGTTCGTCCCAGTTCTATGTTTCCATGGAGGACGACATTATGCGCTTATTTGGATCAGAGCGCATTATGGGGATCATGGATCGCCTCGGGTGGGAAGAAGACCAGGTCATTGATCATCCCCAGATTAGCAGG
>WPCH01123446.1_pt1 | contig 16990 bp, 14 predicted proteins | sample 5399881 | NCBI WGS metagenome assembly WPCH01 (sample SAMN12869468, study PRJNA574797) | sludge metagenome | isolation source: wastewater treatment of pH5 | place: China:Beijing | collected 2019-05-20
CGCCGGTGAGCAGCGCCCCGAGCAGCGCCTCCGCGGCGGCCAGCCAGGGCGCCCCCAGCTGCCACCAGGCGATGGACATCACCAGGGCGAAGGCCACGAAGGCCAGGCAGGCGCGGCGCAGCCGGCGTTCGAGCAGGCAGGCGGCCGCCAGCAGCAGCAGCAGCCCCGTCAGGCTCCAGGCGAGGGACAGGCTCACCGAGGGTAACCCCCACCGGCTCCCGCCTCCCCGCCCTTGGGCCCGCAAATCCGATTGCGTCCCTCACGCTTGGCGCGATAGAGGGCACGGTCGGCATCCCCCAGCACGCTCTCGAGGTTGGCCTCGGGCTCCAGGACCGCCAGGCCGAGGCTGACCGTGAAGCGGATATCGGCCCCCTCCACTTCCAGCACCATGGCCGCCACCGCCTCGCGAAGGCGCTCCAGGATGGCCCGGGCGTCATCTAGGGAAGCGTCCACCAGCAGCGCCGCAAACTCCTCACCGCCGATGCGAGCGAAGAGGTCGTAGGGGCGCAGGCACTCCCGGCAGGTAGCGGCAAAGGCTTGCAGCGCCAGGTCGCCGGCGGCATGGCCATAGGTATCGTTGAGGGCCTTGAAGCGGTCCAGGTCCAGCATCGCCAGGGGCATGGCCTGACCCTGGCGGCGCGCACGGGCCTGGAGCGCGGCCGCCTGCTCGAAGAAGGCCCGCCGATTGAGGGCGCCGGTCAGCATGTCGGTACCGACCAGCCGCTCGACCTGCCGCTCGCGCTGCTTATGTTCGGTGATATCGACCAGCACGCCATCCCACAGGGTGCTGCCGTCGCGACGACGCTGGGGACGGGCCCGCAGCTCCAGCCAGCGCTCCCCCGCCGGCAGGTCGAGGCACAGCGCCTGCTGGCAGGGAGAGAGGCCGACCGCCGACTGGGCCAGGCCCACCTCCAGCGCCTGGCGCTCGCCTTCCACGAGCAGGCCGAAGAGGCTATCGGCGTCATCCATGACCTGCTCCGCTGCCAGGCCGGTCAGGGCCCTGATGCCATCGCTGGCATAGAGAAACTCCAGCTTTTCCGCCGCCTGATGCAGGCGAAAGATGGCCGCGGGCAGCTGGGCGACCGTGCTCTCGAGCCGTGCCAGCAGCTGGCGATCACGGAGTTCGCGCTCGCGCATGCCGGTCACGTCATACTGCATCACCAGCAGCCGCAGGGAAGCGTCAGGGGGCGCCTGAATAGGCTGGATCATGGTGGTCTGATGGCGCAGGGCGCCGTCGGCACGGCGACAGAGCAGCACGCCCTGCCAGGGCTGCCGGGAGGTGAGGCAGTGCTCCAGGGCCCTGGCGAAGCCGCCGTGCAGGGGGTCGGCATCGAGGATGACCGCTCGGCGGCGCAGCAGCTGTTCGGCGGGATACCCCGCATGGCGCTCGAACTCGGGATTCACCTCGAGCACCACGCCCTCCTCGTCGAGGAGCATCACCGCTCCCGGATAGTAGGCCAGCAGCCGTTCCGACAGGCCGGGAGAAGCGCCCTGCTTCCCGGTCCGCCAGCGCCACCATGCCTGCCTGATTCTCTCCATGCCCAAGCCACGACACTCCCTGCGTCCTGTGGAAAGGCCTCTGCGGGCCCGCTTCCACCCTACCTCAGAATGTTCGACCAGGCACCTGCGGGCCTCACAGGCCGAGCTTGTTCGCTACGTAATCGGCGTCCTTGTCGCCGCGGCCGGAGAGGTTGACCAGGATGTGCTGGTCCGCCGGCAGCTTGGGCGCCTCGCGCATGGCCCAGGCCACGGCGTGGGCGCTCTCCAGGGCAGGGATGATGCCTTCCACCCGGGAGAGCGTCAGGAAGGCCTTGAGGCACTCGTCATCGCTGGCGCTCTGGTAATCGACCCGGCCGATCTCCTTCAGGTAGCTGTGCTGGGGGCCCACGCCGGGATAGTCGAGCCCCGAGGCGATGGAGTGCACCGGCATGGGGTTGCCGGCCTCGTCCTCCAGCACATAGCAGGCCATGCCGTGGATCTCACCGGGCTTGCCCAGGGTCAGGGTGGCAGAGTGGCGCTGGGTATCGAGGCCCTCGCCGGCGGGCTCCACGCCCACCAGATGCACGGACTCATCCTCGAGGAAGGCAGTGAACATGCCCATGGCGTTGGAGCCGCCGCCCACGCAGGCGGTGACGTGGTCGGGCAGGCGACCGTGGCGCGCCAGGAACTGCTCGCGAGACTCGCGGCCGATGACCGACTGAAAGTCGCGCACCATCTTCGGGAAGGGGTGCGGCCCCACCACCGAGCCGATGGCGTAGATGAAGTTCTGCGGGTCCTTGAGGTACTCCTCGAAGGCGCTGTCCACGGCGTCCTTGAGGGTCGCGGTGCCCCGGGTGACCGGAACCAGGGTGCAGCCCAGGATCTTCATCTTGGTGACGTTGGGGTGCTCCTTCTCGATATCCACCTGGCCCATGTGGATCTCGCAGGGGATGCCCACCAGGGCACAGGCGGTGGCCAGGGCCACGCCGTGCTGACCGGCACCGGTCTCGGCGATCACCTTGGTCTTGCCCATGAACTTGGCCAGCAGCGCCTCGCCCAGGCAGTGGTTGATCTTGTGGGCGCCGGTATGGTTGAGATCCTCGCGCTTGAGGTGGATCTGGGCCCCGCCCAGCTTCTCGGAGAGGCGCCGGGCGTGAAAGATCGGGCTGGGCCGCCCCACATAGTCGGCAAACAGGCTGGCCAGTTCCTGCTGGAAGTCATCGCGAACGCGGATCTCCTCGTAGGCGGCGTCGATCTCGTCCATGACCACCTTGAGCTCGGGCGGAATCAGCTGGCCGCCGAAGCGGCCGAAGTAGCCCTGGGCGTCGGGAAGGTTGGCGAAGGGGGATCTGCTCATGGTGTCGTGTCCTGCAGGCGTGCTGGAAATATCGGTCATTCAGTTTGCCGAGCCGCCCCGCGGCTGTCGAGGCGACATTGGGAGAGCCCTCAGCGAGCTTGACAGAGCCCTCAGCGGGCCAGGCGCTCGCCGAGCCAGCTGCCGATATCGCCCACCTGCTGGGGGCAGACCGCATGGGCCATGGGGTACTGGCGATAGCTGGCCGGGTAGCCCAGCGCCTTCACCTTGTCGAAGCCGGCGCGACCCAGCGCCTCGGGCACCACGGGGTCGAAGCTGCCATGGTGCACCTCGATGGGCAAACCGCGATTGGCCTCGGCCAGCTCGATGGACTCGGCGGTGGCGAAGTAGGTGGACATGGCCAGCAGGCCGCCCAGGGGCTGTTCGAAGGAGAGCGCCGCCTGGTAGGCCACCGCCCCGCCCTGGGAGAAGCCGGCCAGGATGATCCGGCGGCTGTCGATGCCGTGGCCGATCTGCTCGCGGACCAGGCCCTGGATGCGCTCGGCGGAGGCCTTGAGCTGGGGCTCATCGACCCGGCGCCCCAGGTTCATCTCGAGGATGTCGTACCAGGCCGGCATCACCATGCCGCCGTTGATGGTCACCGGCAGGCGCGGCGCATGGGGCAGGATGAAGCGCACGCTGGCGTCGGCGGGCAGTGAAAGCGCCGGCACCAGGGGCTCGAAGTCGCTGCCGTCGGCGCCCAGGCCGTGCAGGATGAAGACGCAGGCGTCGGCGGGCTTGCCGCTTCGGGGCTCGATGATCAGCTCACCGGGTTGGCTCATGGGACTCTCTCTCGCGGGGAAAAGGCCTCACCCTACCGCAAAGCCCGGTTGACGGCGAGATGCTGACGGCGAGATGCCCGCCCCGTCAGAAGGGCCAGATGAGGGGAATCAGCGTCAGGGCCACCGCGGCGGTGATCAGGTTGAGCCCACCCCCCACGCGCAGGAAGTCGCCGAAACGGTAGCCGCCGGGTCCGTGCACCATCAGGTTGGTCTGGTAGCCGATCGGGGTCAGGAAGCTCGCCGAGGCGGCGAACATCACCGCCACCACGAAGGGCATCGGGTTCACCCCCAGGCTTTCGGCACTGGCCATCACCACCGGAAAGGTAATCACCGCGGCGGCGTTGTTGGTGACCAGCTCGGTCAGCAGCGCCACCAGCAGATAGGTGCCGATCAGCAGCAGCAGGGGATTGCCGTCGGCCAGCCCCAGGGCGGCGTCCGCCAGGAAAGCGGCGGCCCCGGAGCTCTGCAGCGCCGCGCCCAGGCCGAAAGAGGCGGCGATGGTGAGCAGCACCTGGGTATCCAGCCCGCGCTTGGCGGCCTCGACGGTGCAGCAGCCGGTCAGCAGCACCAGCGCCGCCCCCAGCATGGCGGCGTTCATCATGCTCATCACCCCGAGGCTCGCCAGGGCGACCACGCCTGCCAGGATGCCCCAGGCCAGCCAGGCCTTCTCGTGGATCGGTCGCGCCGCGCCATTGAGCTGGCTGATCAGCAGGAAGTCACGCGACTGGCGATGGCGCTCGATGAAGGGCGGCCGCGCCTCCAGCAGCAGCACGTCGGCGGGCTGCAGGCGCACCTGGCCGAGGTTGCCTGCCACTCGCTCACCGCCGCGACACACCGCCAGCACGGCGGCGCCGTAGAGGGTGCGGAAGTGGCCATCGCGCTCGATCTCCACCAGGAACAGCTCCTGGAGGTGACGCAGCCCCGCCTCCTCCACCGTGCGATTGACCAGGGGGCCCGCCGGGTCGACCTCCATCTCGATGGTGAATTCGCGGGGGTTCTCGAAGGCCGCCGCGGCACCGCGACGCGCCGGCAGCAGCCGCGGCCCCAGCAGGATCAGATAAACGAGGCCGATCAGCGCCACCGGCACGCCCACCCAGGCGAGATCGAAGAGTCCCATGGTAAGCTCGGGCGAACGGTCCACCAGCAGGCCGTGCACGACCAGGTTGGTGCTGGTGCCGAACAGGGTGATGGTGCCGCCCAGAATCGAGGCGAAGCTGAGCGGCATCAGCAGGCGGTGGGCCGGCACGCGCACGCGGCGACTCCAGCTCAGCACCGCGGGGATATAGGTGGCCACCACCGGGGTGTTGTTGAGAAAGCCGCTCAGGGCCGCCACCGGCAGCAGCAGGCGCAGCAGCGCGCCGCTCTCGCGGCGCGGCAGGCCGAGTACGTGACGGATGATCAGGTCGATGCCGCCGGTCTGCCGAATGGCGGTCACCAGCACATACATGAAGGCCACGGTGAAGAGCCCGGTGCTGGCGAAGCCGCCCAGCGCCTGGGCCGGCTCGAGGATGCCCAGCGTCAGCAGCAGCACCACCGCTCCCAGCAATACCACGTCAGGCCCCAGGCGGCTGAAGGCCATCAGGGGGAAGACCGCAAGCACGACGGCGAGGGAGATCCAGGCGTCCAGGGGCATGGCAGGTATCCGGTCAACGAGAGTGCCCCTATTCTGCCGCCCACCGATTATTCTAAAAAGTTCTTTGTAGAACTTCCCTTATTCCACAAATAGCCATAACGATCCTGCGTGACTGCTCACCGCCCTAGCGGGCGAGTGGGCGAGGGTTCACGCGGATTTTTGCTGAGCCGGCTCCCCGGTGCCCCCTCCCCGGCCAAATGGCGCACACGCAAGAGGGCCCGCACATGGCGGGCCCTCTTGTACTCCCGAGGGAGTCACATCAGTGTCAGCTGGCGATTAGCCGATGACCTTGATGTTGGAAGCCTGGAGGCCTTTCTTGCCCTGGGTGACATCGAAGGAAACCTTCTGGCCGTCTTGCAGGGTCTTGAAGCCGTCAGCCTGGATCTCGGAGAAGTGAGCGAACAGGTCGTCACCGTTGTCGTCCGGAGAAATGAAGCCGAAGCCCTTGGTGTCGTTGAACCACTTGACAGTACCGGTAGCCATTATCGAATTCCTCAAATAGCGTTTGATTTTCCGGGAAATACCCGAGTTGCAGTGGGTAGAACAAGAAACCTTTCACCGGGAAATCGACACTAGAGCGTTTCGATGACCACTTGCGATGTTCGACTTGCTAACCAACTGCGCACAGCTTGCGCCCTTCGCGGTCGCAGGTCAAATACTATTTTGCGTCGATGACGAGAAAGTTACTCCCCGGCCAGGATCCAGACCGCGGCCTTCTCGGCGATCATCAGCGTCGGCGAGTTGGTGTTGCCGCTGGTGATGGTGGGCATCACCCCGGCATCCACCACCCTGAGCCCGGCCACCCCGCGCACCCGCAGGTGCGGGTCCACCACCGCCATGGGGTCGTCGGCCCGGCCCATCTTCGTGGTGCCCACCGGATGGAAGATGGTGGTGCCGATATCCCCGGCGAGCCGCGCCAGCTCCTCGTCGCTCTGGAACTCGACGCCGGGCTTGACCTCTTCAGGCTGGTACCTGGCAAAGGCCGGCTGGGCGGCAATGCGCCGGGTGACCCGCAGGGAGTCTGCCGCCACCTGGCGATCCTCCGGGGTGCTCAGGTAGTTGGGCGCGATGGCCGGCGCCCGGCGCGGGTCGCGGCTGGTGATGCGCACCGTGCCGCGGCTGGTGGGGTTGAGGTTGCAGACGCTGGCCGTGATCGCCGGGAAGGTGTCCAGGGGCTGGCCGAAGGCGGGCAGACTGAGCGGCTGGACGTGGTACTCGATATTGGGGTGCTCGAAGGCCTCGGCGCTGCGAGTGAAGGCGCAGAGCTGGGAGGGCGCCATGCTCATGGGCCCCGTGCGCTTCAGCGCGTACTCCAGGCCGATCTTCGCCTTTCCCACCAGGCTGCCGGTCATGGTGTTGAGGGTCTTGGCTCCGCTTACCTTGTAGACCGAGCGGATCTGCAGGTGATCCTGGAGGTTCTCCCCCACGCCAGGCAGGTCGACGACCACGGGAATCTCATGCTCGGCCAGCAGGTCCGCCGGGCCGATGCCGGAGAGCTGCAGCAGCTGGGGCGAGCCGATGGCCCCGGCGGAGAGGATCACCTCCCGCCCGGCAAGGGCGGTCAGCTCCTCGCCCCCGCGCTCGACCCGCACCCCCGTGCAGCGGGGCTCGCCGGCCTCGCCGCCGGGCGCCACCTCGAGTCCCAGCACCTGGCTGGAGTGCCAGAGGGTGAGGTTATCCCGCGGCTCGACGCCGTGCAGAAAGGCCTTGGCGGTGTTCCAGCGCCACCCCTTGCGCTGATTGACCTCGAAGTAGCCCACCCCTTCGTTGTCGCCGCGGTTGAAGTCCTCGGTACGCGGGATGCCCGCCTCCACCGCCGCGGTGGCAAAGTCGTCGAGCACCTGCCAGCTCAGGCGCTGCTTCTCCACCCGCCACTCGCCGCCGTGGCCGTGGAAGTTGCGGTGGCCAGCGTCGGCGTCGCCGCCGGCGTCCAGGCGGTGATGGTCCTCGTGCCTCATGAAGTCCGCCAGGCAGTTCTCCCAGCGCCAGGCCTCCTCGCCGGTGAGCTCGGCCCAGTGGTCGTAGTCCCGGGCCTGGCCGCGGATGTAGAGCATGCCGTTGATGCTGGAGCAGCCGCCCAGGGTCTTGCCCCGGGGGTAGATCAGCGAGCGGCCGTTGAGTCCGGCATCGGGCTCGGTGCGAAAGCGCCAGTCGGTGCGGGGGTTGTCGATGCAGTAGAGGTAGCCCACCGGGATATGGATCCAGTGGTAGTTGTCGCGCCCGCCCGCCTCGATGAGCAGCACCCGGTTGGCCGGGTCGGCGCTCAGGCGATTTGCCAGCAGGCAGCCGGCGGTGCCTGCCCCCACCACGATATAGTCGAATTGTTGTTGTGCCATGGCGTGCGCTCCCTCTCCTACTTGTGGGTCGGCATGGCGAACTCGGCGCCGCCGCGGATGGAGTCGGACCAGCGCTGCATGATCGACTTCTGCCTGGTGTAGAAGCGTACGCCCTCCTCGCCGTAGGCGTGGGTGTCGCCGAACATCGAGCGCTTCCAGCCGCCGAAGCCGTGCCAGGCCATGGGCACCGGGATCGGCACGTTGATGCCCACCATGCCCACCTGGATGCGCCGGCCGAACTCCCGGGCCACGCTGCCGCTCTCGGTGAAGCAGCTCACGCCGTTGCCGAACTCATGCTCGTTGATCAGCCGGATGGCGGTGGCGATATCGGGCACCCGCACGCAGGCCAGCACCGGGCCGAAGATCTCCTCCTTGTAGATGGTCATCTCCGGGGTGACGCGGTCGAACAGCGAGCCGCCCATCCAGAAGCCCTCCTCGCAGCCCTCCCCGGCGCTCGCCGCATCGAAGTCGCGGCCGTCCACGACGAGCTCGGCGCCCTCGGCAACGCCCTTCTCGATATAGCCGGTGATGCGCTGGTGGGCCTGGGCGGTAACGATGGGACCCATCTCGGCGTCGAGTTCCATGCCGTTCTTGACCTTCAGGGCCCGGGCGCGCTCGGCCAGGCGCGGCACGATCTCGTCGGCCACGTCGCCCACCAGCACCGCCACGCTGATCGCCATGCAGCGCTCCCCGGCACTGCCGTAGGCGGCGCCGATCAGGGCGTCGACGGCCTTGTCGAGGTCGGCATCGGGCATCACCACCATGTGGTTCTTGGCGCCGCCGAGTGCCTGGACGCGCTTGCCGTGGCGGGCGCCGCGCTCATAGATCAGGTTGGCGATGGGCGTGGAGCCCACGAAGGAGAGCGCCTGCACCTCGGGGTGGTCGATCAGCGCCTCGACGCTCTCCTTGTCGCCCTGCACCACGTTGAAGACGCCGTCGGGCAGCCCGGCCCGCTTGAGCAGATCGGCGATCAGCAGCGAGGCGCTGGGGTCCAGCGGGCTCGGCTTGAGGATGAAGGTGTTGCCGCAGGCGATGGCCACCGGGAACATCCACATGGGCACCATGGCCGGGAAGTTGAAGGGTGTGATGCCCGCCACCACGCCCAGCGGCTGGCGCATGGTCCAGTTGTCGATGCCCCCGCTGACCTGCTCGGTGTAGTCCCCCTTGAGCAGCTGCGGAATGCCGCAGGCGAACTCGACGATATCGATGCCGCGGGCCACCTCGCCCTGGGCGTCGGTGAAGACCTTGCCGTGCTCCCGGGTGATCGCCTCCGCGAGTTCATTCTGGTGGGCGTTGAGCAGCTCCAGGAACCGGAACATCACCCGGGCGCGACGGATCGGCGGGGTATCGGCCCAGGCCGGAAAGGCCGCGGAAGCGGCCGCCACGGCGGCCTCCACGTCGGCGCCGCCCGCCAGGGCCACCCGGCCCGAGACCTCACCGGTGGCCGGGTTGGTCACCGGTGAGGTCTGGCCGGAGAAGCCTTCGGTCATTTGCCCATTGATATAATGTGCGATGCTGGCAGTGCTCATGGAGGGGACCTCGCGATATCTTGTTAGTGGGGTATCGGGGCGCACCGAAGGCGCCAGTAAGCTCCGAGACTAGCGCGGCGGGCGCGAGAATCAATTGAGAGTTTCAAAAGCAAGATATAAATTTTCCTGATATCACTTCACCCGGATCTCCCCATGACCGACCTGCCCACCCTGCGCACCTTCGTCACCGTGGCCCGAGAGGGCAGCGTCTCCCGGGCCGCCGAACGGCTGCACCTGACCCAGCCGGCGGTTAGCCTCAAGCTCAAGCAGCTTCAGACCCGCCTCGACCTGCGGCTCTTCCACCGCCATGCCCGGGGGCTCGCGCTGAGCGACGACGGCCAGGCGCTGCTGCCCGCCGCCGAGAAGGCCCTGGCCGCCATGGCCGCCTTCGAGCAGCAGGCCGGCACCCTGCACAGCACCCTGCGCGGGCGGCTACGGATCGGCACCATCGTCGACCCGGAGTTCATCCGCCTGGGGGCCTTCCTGCGCCGCCTGGTGGAGCGCGCACCCCAGCTCGAGACCGAGCTCTCCCACGGCATGAGCGGCAGCGTGCTGGCGCGCCTGCGCCGCGACGAGCTCGACGTCGGCTTCTATCTGGCCCCGCCCGGGGAGGGCCCCGGCGAGGCCGACGACGAGATCGCCTGTCGGGAGCTGACCCATTTCGACTATCAGGTGATCGCCCCCGCCGGCTGGGGCAGCCGACTGTCGGGGAGCGGCTGGCGCCAGCTCGCCCGGCAGCCCTGGATCGTCACGCCGGCGGACTCCGTGCACCACCGACTGCTCAACGGGGCGCTGGCGCCCCTCGGCGTAACGCCCCGGGGCGTGGCCCGGGTGGATCAGGAAGCGTGCATGCTCGATTTGGTGCGAGCCGGCGTGGGGCTGAGCCTGGCCCGGGATGCGCTGGCCATGGCCGAGCGCCAGGAGCGCGGCCTGACGGTAGTCGAAGGGGTGCGGCTGCCCTGCGCGCTCTGCTTCGTCTGGCGGCGGCGCCGCGGCGAGGAGCCGGTGATCGGCGAGGCCCTGGCGGTGCTGGAGCAGGTCTGGTGAGAGCGCCATGCCGCCAGCGCCGGGCCCTCCTACATCACCGGCACGCCGGTGACCCAGACGTGCAGGTGGAAGGCGAACAGATAGTAGGCCACCAGGCCTGCCACCACGGCGATGGCGGTGCGCGCCATGCTGGGCGCCTGGGCCGCGGGCGCCGGGCGACGCCGGGCCGAGCGGAAGTCGAACACCGCCCAGAGCAGGAAGGCGCCGAAGAAGACGATATCCCCCAGGCGCCCATTGGCCAGCAGGTGGGAGAAGGCCCACAGCTTCACGGCGATGATCATGGGGTGGCCCAGCTTCGCCTTGAGGTGGTTGCCCGGCACATAGGCCGCCACCAGCAGGATGAAGGCGGGAATCATCAGCAGCGAAACGGCGTGGCGCAGCCCCACCGGCGGGAACCAGACCCAGGTCGGGTCGAGGCGCATCTGGCCGTAGCCCCAGATCGCCAGGGCCAGGCCGATGATCGACACCACCGAATAGGCCGCCTTCCAGGGCAGCTCCCCCAGGCGCTCGATCTGCGCAGCGCGCCAGTCGTCGGCAACGATGCGCACCGAGTGCACTCCGAGGAAGATCAACAGGCCGAGTATCATCACGGTCATGGGACGGGCTCCATCAGCAGAAAATGAACAGGCCGTCAGCCTACCGCACCCGCACGGCCGCGTCGCGCCCCTTCCCTGCCTATCCCTCCCTTAGACTTTCGCCACCCCGAGACGCATCATGGGGCCTTCCGCCCACCACCAATTGCACGACGACCATGGCCCTGGACACCACCGCCCTCAATCGCCAGATGACCCATTTCGACGGCCACGACCAGATCTGGCTGTTCGGCTACGGCTCGCTGATCTGGAAGGCCGACTTTCCCTATCTCGAGCGGCGCCCGGCCCATATCCACGGCTGGTCGCGCCGCTTCTGGCAGGGCTCCCATGACCACCGAGGCACCCCGGAGGCCCCCGGGCGCGTGGCCACCCTGGTGCGCGACCCGGCCGCCCTCTGCCATGGCATGGCCTATCGCATCACCCCCGAGGTGCTGGCACCCCTGGATGTGCGCGAGAAGAATGGCTACCTGCGCGAGGTGGTGAGCCTCTGCTTCGACGACGCGGCCGGTGGCCGCACCGAGGGGCTGATCTACCTGGCCGGCGAGGAGAACGCCGCCTTCCTCGGTGACGCTCCGCCGGATGCCATCGCCGAGCAGATCGCCCGGGCCCACGGCCCCAGCGGCCCCAACCGCGACTACCTGCTCAACCTGGCCGAGGCCCTGCGCGAGCTGGAGGTGGAGGACCCCCACGTCTTCGACCTGGCACGGCGCGTGGTCGACTCAATCGACGAGGCCGCCCACCCCTGATCCCCAGGTTCCCTACAACAACAAGCACCAGGATGGTCACCGATGAGCGTAACCCTCGACGATATCCGCACCGCCGCCACTCGCCTGCATGGCAGCGTGGAGCGCACCCCCTGCCTGCACTCCCGGACGCTGTCCCGTATCGCCGGCTGCGAGCTCTACCTCAAGTTCGAGAATCACCAGTTCACCGCCGCCTTCAAGGAGCGCGGCGCGCTGAACCACCTGCTGAGCCTCAGTGACGAGGAGCGGGCCCGGGGCGTCATCGCCATGTCCGCCGGCAACCACGCCCAGGCAGTGGCCTACCACGCCGCCCGGCTGGGTATTCGCGCCACCATCGTCATGCCCCGTCACACCCCGAACCTCAAGGTGAGCAACACCCGCGCCCTCGGCGCCGAGGTTCACCTGGAGGGAGAGGGCGTTGCCGAGGCCGGCGACTACGCCAGACGCCTGGCCGAGGAGCGCGACCTGGTGTTCGTCCACCCCTACGACGACGAGCGCATCATCGCGGGCCAGGGCACCATCGCCCTGGAGATGCTGCAGGACACACCGGACCTCGACACCCTGGTGATTCCCATCGGCGGCGGCGGGCTGATCGCGGGCAACGCCATCGCCGCCACCGAGCTCAGGCCTGGCATCGAGGTGGTGGGGGTGCAGACCCAGCGCTTCCCCGCCATGAAGCAGGCCCTGGCCGGCCAGCAGGTCCACTGCGGCCACGCCACCCTGGCCGAGGGGATCGCCGTCAAGCAGCCCGGCCGGCTGACCCTGCCCATCGTGCGCGACAGGGTCAGCGACATCGTGCTGGTGGACGAGCCCGAGATCGAGCGCGCCATCCTGCTGCTGCTGGAGATCGAGAAGACGGTGGTGGAGGGCGCCGGCGCCGCCGGCCTGGCCGCGGTGCTCGCCGACCCGGAGCGCTACCGGGGGCGCAAGGTGGGACTGATCCTCTGCGGCGGCAACATCGACATGCTGGCGCTCTCTTCGGTCATTCAGCGCGGCCTGGTGCGCAGCGGGCGCATCGTGCGGGTGCGGGTGGCGATACCCGACGTGCCGGGAGCACTCGCGGAGCTGACCCGGCTGCTGGCCGAGCAGTGCGCCAACGTGATCCAGATCGCCCATCAGCGCACCTTCACCGATATCTCCCTGCGCGCCACCGAGGTGGAGGCGACGCTCGAGACCCTGGGCAGCGAACATACCCGGGAGGTGATCGAGGCGCTGCGCGCCGAGGGCTATGATCCGGTGCTGCCCGCCAACGAGGTGCACCCGGACGAGCGCCGCTCGCCCCGCCGCAGATAGCCTAGCCTCGAGCCCTTCGCCCTACTGCTTTCTGCGCGTAGCGCCCGACGCACCTCGAGCGTACCCTTGGAGACTGCCGATCAGCGCACCGATTACCACAGAGTGATCCCTGGAAAACAAGGAAGAGTGATGAGCCGCAAAATCCATGTCGATGCCCCTCTCGTCATCCTGCACGGCGACGAGATGGCCCAGGTGGCCTTCGAGAAGATCCTCGAGACCTTCGTGACATCCCGGCTGGAGATCCCGCTGGTAGAGATCGACCTTTCGGCAGAGAACCGCCTGGTCACCAACGGACAGGTGATCGTCGATGCGATCGAGGCGCTCAAGCAGCACGGCGTGGGGATCAAGAACGCCGGCATGACGGTCAACCGCACCCAGCTCGGCGAGCTGCTCGCCAAGCACCCCGAGGTCGACAGCAGCCGCCTTCATCCGCTGGCCACCAAGTCGCCCAACGGTGCCATCCGCAAGGGCATCGGCGGCAATATCACCCGGGAAGACATCGAGTTTCGCAACCTCAAGGTGAAGCGCCCGGAGTGGATCGGCCGCGATATCGTGGTGGACACCATGGAGAGCGGCGGCATCAAGGACAGCTTCAACGAGCTCTCCCGGGCCACCGGCGTGGTCAAGCTGATGTTCGTGGGCGAAAGCGGCGACCCGGTGGAGCTGCACCGCCGCGAGGTCAACAAGGGCGATCCCTGGCTGCTGGCCACCAATGACCTGGAAGCGGTCAAGGCCTGGGCGCACCGCTTCTTCCAGCGCGCCATCGACGAGCAGCGCGATATCTATCTGGGCCTCAAGGACACCGTGATCGCCGGCTATGACGGCGTGATGCGCGCCGCCATCGAGGGCATCTTCGATCGGCACTACCGCGAACAGGTCGAGTCGCTGGGGCTGAAGTACTTCTACGAGCTGATCGACGCCCAGGCGGCGCGCCTGGTGGCCAACCCGCCGGAGCGGGCCATCTGGGGCGTGCCGGACAATACCACCGGCCGCAAGCTCTACAAGCTGGTGGAGCAGCTCAAGGTCTACGGCATCCCGGATCGCAAGGCCCAGGTCTCCATCTCACGCATGAGCGCCGGCGGCGGCGACCAGTACGGCAGCTTCAATGCCCCCGCCGAGGAGGACGGCATCCTCAAGGTGATCGTCGACGGCGAGGAGAAGTACGCCCGCCGGGTCAGGAAGGGCGACCCCATCCTGCTGATGTCCAACGACCAGGCGGCGATCAAGGACTGGGTGCTGCAGGTCTTCCGCGACGCCTCGCGCAAGGAGAAGGAGGTCTACTTCGGCCTCAAGCGCGAGTACATGGAGTATGACGAGGTCTTCAGCACGGCAATCACCGACGTGCGTCGCGAGCTCGCCGAGACCGGCACCCCGCCGCCGTCGTTCATGATCATGCGGCCCTCCAGCCAGCTCATCAAGATGATCACCGACCCGCCCCGCAACGCCCTCTACCCGGCCCAGAACCTGGACGGCGACATCTTCTCCGATATCTCCGCCGCCCTGGGGGGCAGCCTGGCCACCGCCAGCTCGATCATCGAGAGCAAGGACGGCACCATGCTCTTCGAGGCGCCCCACGGCACCGCCCACGACCTCTACCTGAAGTACCTGGAGACCGACGGCCAGGAGGCGCACTTCAACTCCTCCGCCCTGCTCTTCGCCGTGGCCAACGCCCTGGAGGCCCTGGGCGAGCGCGACGAGAACGACGCCCTGATCGACTACGCCCATGCCCTCAAGGCGGCGCTGATCGATACCGTGGACGCCGGCATCATCACCGGCGACCTCAAGGGCAAGACCCAGGATCCGGCCAGCGAGACCCTGGTCGACATGCACGGCTTCCTCGACGCCGTGGCCAGCCGGCTCTAGCCGGTCCGCTGCTGCCCGAGCCCGCGGGGCCTGCCTTTGGGCAGGCCCCGCGTCGTTGGAGCACTCGCCTCTCGTCTCCGAAAGACCGATACTGGGCCCAGGCTGACCCCGACACTATCGACAAGGAGGCCCCCATGGCCACGATTCTTCAGGTGCACTTCCCCTTCGACGGCCCCTTCGGCGACGCCATGGTCGAGGCCATGACCCCGCTGGCCCGCTCCATCAACGACGAGCCGGGCCTGCTGTGGAAGATCTGGACGGAAGACCAGCAGGCCGGACGCGCCGGCGGTGTCTATCTCTTCGCCACCCGGGCGGACGCCGAGGCCTACTGCCGGATGCACACCGCCCGCCTGGAGGGCATGGGAGTCACCGGCATCGAGGCGCAGCTCCTCGAGGCCAACGAGGCCCTCTCGGCGATCAACGGCGGGCCGCTGGCAGGCTGACCCAGCGCGGAGCCCCTCATGAATGACAAGCACGGCACTCCCGACACGGCGCTCCTCGACGCCGGAAGCCCCATGCCGACAGACCGCTCCGATGACGAGGCCGCGCTCTGGCGTATCTTCTTCGAGCAGAATCGAGACGGCATCGTGATGCTGCGCGAGGATGGCAGCGTCTACTGCGCCAACAACCGCTTCGCCTCCATGCTCGGCTATACGACAGACGAGGTGGAGCGCCTCCACCTCTGGGAGTGGGATTGCCAATACGAGCGCTCCGTGCTCATGGAGATGCTGAAATCGGTCAAGCCCTGCGGAGACTTCTTCGAGACTCGCCATCGCCGCAAGGATGGCAGCGAATTCACGGTAGAGGTCACCACCAATGCGGCCTACTACCATGGGGCCAAGCTGATCTTCTGCAACTGCCGCGACATCACCGAGCGCAAGCGGGATCAGGAGCGCATCAGGCGCCTGGCCACCACCGACGCCCTCACCGGTATCGCCAATCGAGGCGAGTTCAGCCGCCGCCTGGCCACCGAGATGCAGCGCGCCAGGCGCTTCGGGCGCCCCATGGCAGTGGTGATGTACGACCTGGACCACTTCAAGCGCGTCAATGACACCTATGGCCACCAGGTAGGCGATGAGGTGCTCAAGATGACGGCCAACCTGATCAACGCCACTATCCGCCAGGTGGACATCCACGCCCGCTGGGGAGGAGAGGAGTTCATGGTCCTGCTCCCCGAGGCGGACCTGGCGGAGGGACTGGCCAGCGCCGAGCGCCTGCGCCAGGCCATCGAGAGGCACCGCTTTGATCACCGGGGGCCCGTGACCGCCAGCTTCGGCGTCGCCGCCCTTGGCCCTCGGGACACGATCGGCGCCCTGCTCAAGCGCGCCGACGACGCCCTCTATCAGGCCAAGCACGCCGGCCGCAATCGCGTGGAGGCGATGCCGGCGCGGAACGCGCCCGCTCCCTGAGCGCGGTCACGCGCCCTGCCGCGGCGCACCCCGCCCTGTTTCCTATGAGAAAACCCGCCGCCGCGCTCACTCAGGAGCGATGGCCGTCAACCTCACCACAGGGCGAGCAGGCCGGCATTCCCCGCCTCTTTCGGTGAGTTTTCACCGCCCCATTGTTTCTTATAGGAAACTTCGTCTACTCTAGTCACCATCCAGGCCCCGGCCGCTATGCTTGTGGCAGGCCGCCCCTTACCGCCGTGACCGGAGACTCCCCATGAGCGAACTGAACCGCACTCCCCTCCACGACCTGCACTTGGCCCTGGGCGCCAAGCTGGTGCCCTTTGCCGGCTACGAGATGCCGGTGCAGTATCCGCTAGGCGTCAAGAAGGAGCACGAGCACACCCGCACCGCCTCCGGCCTCTTCGACGTCTCCCATATGGGTCAGCTGCTGCTGCACGGCCCGGAGCCCGCCAAGGCGCTCGAGACCCTGGTGCCGGCGGATATCCTGGGCCTCGCCGAAGGCGGGCAGCGCTACGCCATCTTCACCCGCGAGGCCGGCGGCATCCACGACGACCTGATGCTGGTCAACGCCGGCGACCACCTCTACCTGGTGGTCAACGCCGCCTGCAAGGAGCAGGACATCGCTCACCTGCGCGCCAATCTGCCCGCCGGCCACGAGATCGAGGTGCTGGACCGCGGCCTGCTCGCCCTGCAGGGCCCGCAGACCGCCGCGGTGATGGCGCGTCTCTGCCCCGCCGCCTGCGAGATGGTCTTCATGCAGCACGGCCACTTCGAGATCGACGGCATTCCCGTCTGGATCAGCCGCAGCGGCTACACCGGCGAGGATGGCTTCGAGATCTCGGTGGCCGCCGACCAGACCGAGGCCCTGGCCAGGCGCCTGCTCGACGAGCCGGAAGTGGAAGCGATCGGCCTCGGTGCCCGGGACTCCC
>WPCH01208468.1_pt1 | contig 16912 bp, 11 predicted proteins | sample 5399881 | NCBI WGS metagenome assembly WPCH01 (sample SAMN12869468, study PRJNA574797) | sludge metagenome | isolation source: wastewater treatment of pH5 | place: China:Beijing | collected 2019-05-20
AGTCTCGAATACCTGCATTGCTCGTGTTCCACGAGCCGTGATAAGCCACATACAAACTGTTTTGGTACTGCAGTGGAAATGCCAGTTCATTCGTGGCCAGCGTCATGCCCAATGGTGCGCTATGGGCCAGATCGGTGAATAATGCCGGCGTAACAGATTCGAACGAACAGTCAAAGCCTTCAGGCAGTCTCAACCCGCTCTGGTCATCTAAAACCTCTGATTGCAAGGGGAGGTTAATTCCGCTCACAGCCGTGTAGCAATATGGCCAGCCATGCGACTTGCCGACCTGCACCGGGATGATGATCTCCTCCGGCGGCAGGGTGTCGCTGCTGCCAAGGTTGTCGAGCAGGTTATCACGCCCGTTATGGTTCGCCCACAATGTCCCTGCGGATGTCCACAAGAAATCGACGCTGTTGCGCAGCCCCCATGCCCACACAGCCTGCAGTTGTTCATCAGCCTCCTGGGCGAAAGGGTTGTCTGGTGGAATGCTGCCATCAGGGTTGAAGCGCAAAATTGCAGCCCGGCGCGGGTCGTCTTCTGCACATACATTACAGCTTGAACCAGCGCTGACGTAAAGCATGTCATCTGGTCCGAAATGCAGCGTGCGTGATGAATGTCCGCCTCCGCCGGGAATGTTCTCCGTCACCAGTTCGCGGGTTTCGAGCACGCCGTCGCCGTCGCGATCCTGCAGGCGGATTACGCTGCCTGCGCCAGCCACATAAAGCCAACCCTGGCGCCATTCAATACCGTGCGGCTGGTTCAAGTCGCTGGCAATTATCTCAATCGAATCAGCCAATCCATCACCATCGCGGTCGGGCAGGCGCGCAATTTCACCGCTGGCATATAAGGAAAGGTAAACCTCGCCGTCTTCTCCTATGGTCATGAAGCGTGGCGTACCTCTGATTTCATCCGCGAAGATGCGGATGGCAAAGCCTTCCGGCACGATCAACCGCTCGGCTGCTTCATCGACAGGCGGCAGCACTGGCGGAGCCACCTGAGCGGGCAGCTGGGTTTCGGCGGGCGGCTCGCTGACGAGCGCTGCTGCAGTTGGCGCTGCCGTGGATATCTCTGTTGGCGAAGTGGTTACCGTTGGCTCAAGCACAGGTTGGCAGCGATTTGAAGCTCCGCGCCATACCAAAATTATCAGCAGCACTGCAGCTAAGATGAGAAGTGGGTATTTTACGGTTGATTTTTTCATGCGTCATCCAGATTTGTATTTCGGACTGTTTTTGTAGGATTATTGGGATTATACTTAACCTGTTTCTACAGGTCAAGCAGCCCGTTACATGTTAGAATTTGGGCAATATTTTACAGGTATAAACGGTCCCTTCAATGACAAACTCCCACCATAACATATTTACCTCATCCCCGGTTATTCACGGCGCAGAACGGCTGCTCACAACTTTTATGAAGGCAGCTTCAAAACAATATCTATCACTCAAACCTACTGCCCTGTCTATGGTTCCGGCGCCGCTGCCTGGCCACACTTATACGCTTTATGCGCACGTGCCCTTTTGCGAGAGCCTCTGTCCCTACTGTTCTTTTAATCGCTTCATCTTGAACCATGCAAAAGCGAAAGAATATTTCGCCGCGATGCGCGAAGAGATGCACATTCTTTCGCGGTTAAATTACCGCTTTACATCGCTCTACATCGGCGGCGGTACCCCCACCGTGCTGCCGGATGAGTTGGCGCAAACCATTGATCTGGCGCGCGAATTGTTCGGCATTGACGAGGTAAGCTGCGAAACCAACCCCAACCATCTTCACTCTGAAATGATTGCGCAGTTCAAAGATCGCATCCAGCGTCTCTCAGTTGGCGTGCAGAGCTTTGACGATGGGCTGCTTAAACAAATGAACCGTTATGATAAATTCGGCTCCGGCGCTGCCATCCTCGAAGGCATCCAGCGTGCTGCGCCGCACTTTAAATCTCTTAACGTCGATATGATCTTCAATTTTCCCAGCCAAACCCCCGAGATTTTGCACGCAGATTTACAGGCTGTCATTAACTCTGGCGCACAGCAGGTAACCTTTTACCCGCTCATGTCATCTCCATCTGTGCAGCGTTCAATGGCAAACAGCGTCGGCGCGCTCGTTCCGAGTCGTGAAGCTGACTACTACAGTATCATCAGCCAAGGGCTGGCGCAGGATTTCATTCCGCTTTCTGCCTGGACCTTCGCGCGCGGCGGCAGCAGTCTGATCGATGAGTATATAGTGGACAGTGAAGAATATGTTGGCGTTGGGTCCGGCGTTTTCTCTTACCTCGATGGCTGCCTGTATGCCAGCACCTTCTCACTGAAGGAATATGGCGAGATAATTGCCCGCGGAGAAATGGCGCTCACCGGCAGCCAACCGTTCAGCCAACACCAGCAGATGCGCTACCGCATGATGATGGACATGTTCGGGCTGAATTTCAACCGTGATGCATTCAAGCAGCGTTTTGGCGTTTCGGCAGAGCGCGGTTTATGGTTGGAAATGCTGTTCTTCAACCTTTTAGGGGCTTTCGAAAAACAAGACCGCTCCATTCCTTCTCCGGTTGGGCGCTACCTGTCGCTGGTGATCATGCGTGAGTTTTTCACCGGCGTGAACAACCTGCGTGATATTGCCCGGGCTTCGCTCACGCCGCTCGATCGCGGCGAATGCCTCGATGTTTGAGACTTTTCACCCCCACTCCGATCTATTTTCACTGATGTTATAATGCCTTCATGCAAAAAAAGCGCACGAAAGTGCTTGTTGGTTTGTTGGCGGTGCTGGTCCTCGCGGCGGTAATGATCGCTCTGCCGCCCACCCGGGCCCGCCTGAACTATTATGCCCACGATCTCTATTCAAAAGTAAAATACGGCCTCAACCCACCCGAGGCTGAGGTTTTCAAACCATCTGAGGGTGATGATACGGGCTTGGCCGCTACTGCGATCGCCGCAACTGTCAACGCCCGCTTCTCCAGCGCCACCCCCTCAGTTGCGCCCATCCAGTCCACACTCGAAGCCACACCCACTGCCACCATCACACCTACACCGCTGCCCTCATCCGTTTACCTCAAAGGCGTGGTCCCTGAGCCACAGTTGTGGAATAATTGCGGGCCGGCGACTCTTTCCATGAACCTCTCGTTCTTCAACTGGGGAAAGACCCAGGTTGAAGCTGCAGCAATTCTTAAGCCAAATGAGCGCGATAAGAACGTGATGCCATACGAAATGGTTAACTTCGTTAACGAACAAACCTCTCTGCGCGCACTCAGCCGCATGGGCGGTGATCTCGACACAATTAAGCGTTTGCTCAATGCCGGCTTCCCGGTGCTGGTTGAAAAGGGGTTTGAACCTGCAAACCTCAAAAAAGAAGGTTGGATGGGGCATTTCAACCTGGTCGTTGGTTATAACGACGAAACCCGTTCGTTCACCACGCATGATTCCTACCTGCTCTCGCACCCACCTGGAGGCGGAGAGATCACAAATAAGGCGAACTTCCCGGGGTTTACCGTTACCTATGACGATATGATTTCAAATTGGCGCGCTTTCAATTTTGTTTTCCTGGTAGTGTATCCATCGGATCAGGAAAATGACGTACTCAACGCGCTCGGACCCCTGATGTACGAAGAAGATGCCCTCACCATTGCCTATGAACGCGCCATCCAGGAAGCATCTTCACTAAGCGAGGTTCGCGACCAGTTCTTTGCCTGGTTCAACGCGGGCACCAGCCTGGTTTACCTGCAAGATTACGCCGGTGCAGCAGCAGCGTATGACGCTTCTTTCAATCTTTATCCCCAAATCCCTGAAATTCAGCGTCCGTGGCGTATGATGTGGTATCAAACCGGTCCATACTACGCCTATTACTACACCGGTCGCTATACAGATGTGATCAACCTGGCTGACCAAACCCTCGAGCGCATGACTGCTGAGCCGATCCTTGAAGAAAGCTATTATTGGCGCGGCAGGGCATATTTGGCCTTGGGTGATGTAAACCGCGCGCTGGCTGACTTCCGTGAAAGCCTCAAACATCACCCTGGTTTTGGACCCAGCCTGGCAATGCTCGAAGAATTGGGAGAAACTCCCTGAGTTTTTCCTCTATAATTGAATTGAGTATATGTCACCCATGATTAAGCTGCTGCATTTTGCCGACGCGCATATTGATGTTGCCATGCATGGCAAGCAAGACCCTGCAACGGGTCTGCCAATTCGCGTGCTTGATTTTCTCAAAGCGTTAGATACAATTGTTGACACGGCCATCAACGAAAAAGTGGATCTTGCCATCTTCGCCGGCGACGCCTATAAAGACCGTACACCCTCGCCAACCTATCAGCGGGAATGGGGTAAGCGTATCATCCGCCTGTCAGGGGCTGGTATTCCCACCCTGCTTTTGGTGGGCAATCATGATATCAGCCCTGCAATCGGCCGCGCCAACACTCTGCAGGAGTTTGATACTCTGCAAGTGCCTAATGTACGGGTGTTAAGTAAACCCGGGCTATTGAAACCGGAGGACCTTTGGGGGCTGCCGCTGCAAGTGCTGGCTCTCCCCTGGGTGCATCGGTCCAGTCTGACAGCCGTATTGGATATTTCACCTGCAGACGAAACAACAATTAATGAAGAAATCGAAAAACGCGTTAACTATATCCTTCAGGAAAAAATGGATGAGTTTGATCCAACAATTCCGGCGGTATTAATTGCCCATGGCTCGGTGCAAGGGGCAACTTATGGTCAAGAACGCTCTGTGATGCTCGGTAAAGATCTGGTGCTTTCGGGCTCACTGGTTAAAGATCCACGGCTGGATTACGTTGCCTTGGGTCACATCCATAAATTCCAAGATCTAAACCCTGGCGCTCACCCCCCTGTGGTGTACGCTGGTTCGATTGAGCGGGTGGATTTCGGTGAGACGGACGATGAGAAAGGCTTTGTCATTGCAAATGTCTCCAAAGGCAATAGTCCTTATAAATTCATCAGACTTAACGGGCGCGCATTTTTTGACCCCCTGGTTAAGATAACTGAAATCGATAGGCTGATGGAGAAGATTCTTGCCGCGCTGCCTCCGCAAGAGAAGATAACGGGTGCAAATATAAAACTCACCATCGAATACCCGCGAGAATTGGAATTGTTCATCGATGAAGCCGCCCTTCGTGCTCATTGTACCGGCGCCCTCGAATTTCAGCTCATCCGCCGCCCGCAAGAAGAAGCCCGCCTGCGCCTGCCGCAAGATCAAGAAATCGCCAGCCTCACGCCGCTGGAATTACTCTCCACTTACTGGCAATCCATCCACACTCAGCCCAAGGAGATGGAGCACCTGCAAGCGCTGGCAGAGTCGATCATTCAAACCATCAGCAGCACAAACGAAGCAGAAATCCAAGATGGGAAATCAACATGAATAACGTTTTTATTGAAATCCTCGTCATTCTCGTTTTAATTCTTGTCAATGGGTTTTTCTCCATGTCTGAGATTGCGATTGTTTCTGCGCGCAAGACCCGCCTGGAACAACGCGCGGACGATGGCGATAAAGGCGCTGCGCGTGCGCTTGAACTTTCAAATGCAACCAGTAAATTTCTTTCGTCGGTGCAAATTGGCATCACCTTGATCGCTTTGTTCACTGGTGCACTGGGCGGTGCCACACTGGCTGGCAGGCTGGCAAAGGTGCTTTCAAATATCCCCTGGCTGGCAGGTTCGGCTGAAACCATATCTCTCATCATCGTGGTTCTGATCACAACCTATGTTTCATTGGTCATCGGCGAGCTTATTCCAAAGAAGATTGCGCTTAATGACCCCGAGAAAATCGCCTCGAACGTCTCGGGAGTGATGCATTTTGTCAGCAAAATCACAGCTCCGCTAACAAAACTCCTTTCCGCATCCACCGATCTGGGAATTCGCGTTCTGGGGGTTAAACCCTCAGATGAACCAGCCATCACCGAAGAAGAGATTAAGGTGCTTATCGATCAGGGTACACAAATTGGTGTGTTCGGAGAGGCTGAGCAGGACATGGTGGAAGGAATCTTCAGATTGAACGATCGTTCCATCAACGCCATCATGACGCCACGAACTGAGATCGTCTGGCTTGACGCCAATGACGATATTGATGAAACGCTCAAGATAGTACTTGAGTCGCCCTACTCGCGTTTTCCAGTGTCACGCGGTTCGCTTGACAATGTTTTAGGCGTGCTGAAATCTAAAACTCTGATGGAAAACCTGCTCTCAAAGAAAACTTTCAATATCACGGATCTGCTCGAAAAGCCGTTGTTCATCCCTGAGAACACCCCCGCCATGCGGGTGCTTGAAATTGAACGTGAACACAGTGTGCACGAAGCTCTGGTAATTGACGAATACGGCGGGGTACTGGGTTTCGTTACGCTTTTCGATGTGCTCGAAGCGATAATCGGTGAACTCCCCAGCCGCGACCAGCAAACAGAGCCTGAAATCGTTCAGCGGGCTGATGGCAGCTACCTGATTGACGGACTGCTGCCAATTGACGAGTTTAAAGAACTGCTTGACTTGGATCTGCTATTTGAAGAAGACAAGGTTGGGTTCCAAACAGCGGGCGGTTTTGTGCTTAACCATATCGGCGCTATTCCCAAATCTGGCGAATTCTTTGTCTGGGGAGATCATCGTTTTGAAGTAATCGATATGGATGGACACCGAATCGATAAAATTCTCGTCTCACGGGTAGAAATCGACTCTTCCAGCAACAGCAAGGAGACGCTTTGATCCTCAACCGTCTGCAAATCAGCGGCTTTCTCTCCTATCAGGAGAAAGTAGAGATTGATTTCTCGAGCATCAACCTGGCGTGTATATCAGGTGAAAATGGCGCCGGGAAATCCTCATTACTCGAAGCCATCACCTGGGCATTGTTTGGCGAGGCGCGTCGTAAAGACGATGCGGTAATCAACACGAGCTCAAGGGCCGCTGATGTAACACTTGATTTTGAATATGAATCGGTTCAATACCAGGTTCAGCGCAGCAAGACCAAAGATAAGTCAGCCACATTGGAGTTCCGCGTTCGCAACCCGCAAGGCACATGGCTGCCCCTCACCGAAGCAACCATGCGCGCCACCGATGATCTCATCAGCCAGACGCTCCACTTGGATTATGAAACTTTTATCAACGCTTCGTTCTTTCTGCAAGGCAAAGCCGATCAGTTTACCCAGCAGCGTCCCGCTGACCGTAAGCGGATTCTCTCTGGTATCTTGGGGTTGGATGTTTGGGAAAGGTACCGCGAGGAAACTCAGCGACGCAGGAAACTTCACGAAACAGAACTCCTTCTAATCAATAACTCGCTGGAAGAGATTGAAAAAGAACTTCAACTTGAAGCCGAACGGAAAGATCGTCTCAGCCGCCTTGAAAAAGAAGTTGAATCAAAAAAAGCCCTGTTTGAAGCCCGAAAAACCCTGTTAGACCAACACCGCGTCATTGCTGACCGGGTGCAGAACGACCGGCATCAGGTGGAAAAACAGCGAACGGAAGTTCAGCGCCTGCGCGCAGAAAATGAACGCAAAGCAGAAGAATTAAACCTGCGTCTGCAAGATCGCGCTCAATATCAGGATTTGCTGAAAAATGAAAAACAAATTTTACGCGCTGTGGAAGATTGGGAAAGTGCGCGAGCGGCCCTTGAAGGCTGGGAGCAAATTGCTGCGAACTTCCGCCAATACGATTCTCAGCGCAATGAACCCCAGCGTGTGATTGATATTGAACGCACGCGGCTTCAATCTGAGCAGGGTGTGTTACAGCAGAAGCAGCATGAAATCAGCATCATCGAACAAGACCTGCCCGAGCTTGAAAGCATCGTCGCACAGAGCGCTAATGCCGTGGCAGAATTGACCGCCAAACTTGCTGTTCGCGCCGACGTTGAAATGGAAATGCGCACTCAACAGGACGAGAAGTCACGCGTTAGAGCCGAAAACATCCAATTACGGGCAGAAATGGATGAAATCAGAGTTCACCGCGACCACCTTCAGCAGATTAGTGGCGCAACCTGCCCGACATGTGAAAAGCCCTTATCACAGGAGGAAGGGCTGCGCCTGGTTGAAGAGGTTAACAATCGCGGTAAAGAAAAAGGTGATTTGTATCGAACAAATGTGAAGATCTCAGACCAATGCGATCTCCGCCTTCGTGAGCTTGAAAACGCGTTGATTGATTTGGAAAGTGTTGATGCGTCATTGAAGCTTCAACAGCGCATATACGACGCCAAATCAGATGAGCTTCTCAAGCAGCAGCATGCTGTGGCAGCCTGGCAAGGAAAAGAAGCCGCGCGGCTCATCGAACTCGATTCAATTTTAAGCACCGATACCTTCGCGCTTGAGGCACGCCAGCAACTGACACTGTTGGATGCCCGCTTGAAAGAACTGGGGTATGATGCGGCGGCGCATGAAAAAACCCGTCGCCTTGAAATCGAAGGACGCGCCAGCCTGGAGAAGAAAACTCAGCTTGAGAATGCCAAAGCCGCACTCGTACCTCTTGAACGTGAAATCACCTCAAGCCAAAAAACCATCGAGAACGAGGAAAAACATTACTCCGCATTACTGGTTGAACTGAAGCAAAACGAGGAAAAGCTGGCAACTGAAAGCGCCAACCTGCCAGATACCACCCGCCTGGAAGCAGAGTATTACGACGCGCAGGAACAAATGAACCGGGCAAATAACGACCTTGGCTATGCCCGCAACGCGGTAGATATTCTTGATAAGCAGCGCGAACAGAAAATTGTAAAACTTGAAGAGAAAGACCAACTCAACACCAAGATCACCGATTTGAAATCGCTCGAGCGGGCATTCGGTAAAGATGGAATTCCAGCCCTGCTGATCGAACAAGCACTGCCCGCCATTGAAAATCACGCCAACGAAATTCTCGACCGTTTGAGTTCCGGCAGCATGTCGATCCATTTTGAAACCCAGCGTGAATACAAGGATAAAAAACGCGAAGATCGGCGCGAAACACTCGACATTTTCATCCGTGATTCAGCCGGTGAACGCGTTTACGAGCTTTTCTCCGGCGGCGAAGCTTTCAGAATCAACTTCGCCATCCGCCTGGCGCTGAGCCGGGTGTTGGCCCACCGCGCCGGCGCGCGCATGCAAACGCTGGTGATAGATGAAGGCTTTGGCAGCCAGGATTCTTCAGGACGGCAGCGGCTGGTGGAAGCCATCAATCTGGTGAGCTCTGAGTTCGCGAAAATCCTTGTCATCACGCACCTCGAGGAATTGAAAGATGTCTTCCCGGCGCGTATTGAAGTCAGCAAAAGTGCAACGGGTTCTAAAGTTCAGGTGTTGCTGTGAGCCTTCCTAATCCAATAATCCGATTACCCAAGGCTATACCTTCAAGCGAGGCGGCTCGATGATTCACGCGCGGGTAGGTTTACAACAACGCATCCTGCCGGCATACCGCGCGCCATTTTTCGAAATGCTGGCGACTGCCTGTTTGCAGGGGTTAAGCGTTTTTGCCGGCGAACCAAAGCCTGATGAAGCTGTCGTTACAGCTGATAAACTTAACATCGCCCAATATACACATGCCCATAACCAGTCTTACTTGAGCGGCGCAGCATATTTTTATTGGCAGGCAGGCATCATGCAATGGCTGCGTTCCTGGCAGCCAGATGTATTGATCATTGAACTCAATCCTCGCAATCGCTCCAACCCCCAAGCGGTTAGCTGGATGAAACGTCACGGGAAACCCGTGATAGGTTGGGGCTTAGGGATTTCTGCTGGTAACGCCATCGAGCAGGCACTTTACCGCTCGACAGTTCATCAGTGCAGCGCTGTGATTGCATATTCACCCCATGCCGCCCAGCAATACATGAGCGTAGGTATGGAACCAGCGCGTGTGTTTATCGCAAAAAATGCAGTTGCACCGCGTCCACGCAACCTGCCCATCATACGCCCGGCACACTTCCACAACGGCAGGGCTGAGCTGCTTTACGTCGGCAGGCTGCAGCCTCGAAAACGCGTGGAGACCCTGCTGCGCGCCCTCGAAATGATCCAAATCGACCCTCAGCCTCACCTGACCATAGTCGGCGACGGTCCAGACCGTGCCCGCCTCGAAGCGCTTGCCAGCCTGATTTATCCTCAGGCAGATTTTGTCGGCGTCCAGCATGATGAAAAGCTGACCCCTTACTACAACGCAGCTGACCTTTTTATCCTGCCAGGAACCGGGGGGCTGGCGATTCAGCAGGCAATGGCGCATGCGCTGCCGGTAATCGTGGGCGAGGCTGATGGAACACAAGGAGAACTTGTCCGCGAGGAGAATGGTTGGCTATTACCCGATGACAGCCCGCAAACTTTGGCGCAGGCAATCGGCAATGCCCTCGCCGATATTGAGCGTTTACGCCTGATGGGTTTGGCTTCGCAGCGCATTGTCGCAGAAGAAATCAACCTTGAGGCAATGGTCCAAACCTTCACCAGAGCGATTGAATCTGTGCTTGGCAAGCATGCGCGGAGGGTAGTATGAATCTATTGTTAATTGCTGATGGACGCAGCCCGATTACACGACGTTGGATTCGTATGCTGCAGCCGCTGAATTACACCATCAATCTCATTACAACCTACCCTTGCACTCCAGTTGATGGCGTCAACGAGACAATCCTCTTTCCGGTGGCTTTCGCCAGCTTCTCCGGCAGCCAGGCAGGCGGAGGAACGAACAAGACCAGCCGAAAAATGGTTTCGCGTTTTCGTGGCGTTGCCGCCGACTTGCGTCATTGGCTTGGTCCTGCTACCATCTCCTTTCTTGAAAAGGATTACTTGGCGCTCTTGAAACGCCTTAAACCCGACCTGGTGCACGCGCTGCGCATCCCTTATGAAGGAATGCTCGCCAGCCGTACACCACCTGGAATTCCGTTGGTCATTTCCACCTGGGGAAATGATTTCACCTATCACGCCAACGCCAACGAGGTGATGGGTACAGCCACCCGGCGCGCGCTTTTACGCGCTGACGGTCTGGTATCTGATACGCTGCGCGACCTGCGCATTGCCCAAACCTGGTCTTTCAACCCGGCAAAGCCCTCTATTTCAGTGCCCGGCAATGGCGGCATTGATTTGGATGAAATTGTAAGTGTCACAAGCGGCTTCAGCCCTGCCGTGCCGCAGCGGGTCATCAACCCGCGCGGATTTCGCAGCGGATCGGTGCGCAATGATACCTTTTTCAAGTCCATCCCATTGGTGCTCAACCTGCATCCTACTACCCACTTTGTCTGCCCTTGGATGGCAGGGCAGGCGGAGGCGCTGCGCTGGATTAATCAGCTCGGCATTCTTGATCATGTCTCGCTGCTGCCCATGCTCTCGCAAGTTGATCTGTGGCGTGAATTTGCCCAATCACTGGTATCCGTATCCATCAGCGAGCATGACGGCACGCCGAACTCACTGCTCGAAGCCATGGCAATTGGCTGCCTGCCAGTATGCGGCAATATCGAATCCATCCGCGAATGGATAACGAACGGTGAGAATGGAATTCTGGTTGACCCCGCTGACGCTTTCGCCCTGGCTGAGGCTGTTATACGCGCAATTACGGATGAAGATTTTCGCCGTCAGGCAGCAGTGCGCAACCGCGAAATCATCCGCAGCCGCGCAGAGATCGGTTCAGTCAGACAGCGCGTGGCAGAGTTCTACAGTCAGTTGATTGACAGCGTTGTGTAATCAGCAACTTTGTGAAGTAGGAGGTAAATAAAATCGGGTTTCAGTGAAGTGAAACCCGATTTCTTACATATTAATTCGCCAGCTTAGCGCAGCGTTCCATCCTGCATATAGCGTAAAAACAGCTGCCCCCAGGCGGTGGTTTCGCACCAATCTTTGAAGATGTGCTTTTCTTTCAGCGGCCAATGAATGTAGTCGTGGTAAACCTCAGAGAAAGCGATGGGAACCGCCACCAGCGGAGTGCGGGTGACAAGCTTTTGTAAAAATTTTGTCGGACCGTACCAGGTGAGCCAGCCCATAAATTGATGCAGGTTATGCCCTACCTCGAAATGCCAGTTCTCTCCCGATACATCGTCACCAACGAGTTCGATTTCACGCGGATCGCCAACGCCTAACCCCTGGGTATGCCCGAGGTTGATGTATTTGATGCTCATCGGGTCAAATCCCATCAGCCTGGCAGCAACCGCGTCAATCGCCACCTGGTCTTCTGATGCCAGGATAACATTCTTTACTTCAGGCTTCATCACCCGCGGCCCGGTGCCGTTGCCGGCAGTGGTACCATCCATCATCGCAAACAATCCTGAATGGATTTCTTTTTGTATTGCCAGCAAGTCAATGATCGTCTCATGTATGTAAGAATGCGTGTAATGCCTGTGCTTGGTTAGCAGCCCGCCAAAAGCATTCTTGATTGCGCCAGTGGTGGTGGTATAGATATGGCATTTTGTTGTTGGCAGATGAATAATATTCTTGCCCACAAAGTAATCGGGGATGAAAATCCCTTCCGGGTAAATGTGATCGAGCGCGTTCATCTTCGCCTGCGGTTTGAACTCCACCCAATTCATGTCTTTCTCTTCAAAGTTATACAACACCGGGATATTGTATTTTTTGAAGATAGGGACATACCCGTTAAGATCTTCCCCTTTGAATGCGTTGGTCACCACCGTTTGGTTTTGCACGCAGGAAATATCGTTGAAACCGTTTTCTTGTAAAGCCAGAATAGTGCCCTCAAGCTGCCAGGGCGTGGTGTTAGCGCTGGGCATTGGATAATGCCACGAAATATTATCTTTTAAGATTGTGGTAGTAGTCGGATCCAAGGCTTTAGGTCCATCTGCCAGCTCAAACAGGCGGATGTAATCATCGAGCACGGTTTCGGGGGTTGTTCTTAGCACTGCAACTTTGGATTTCATTTGATGCACACCTCTACTGCTTCGTCATTTTTAGCGGTTTGATTATAACAGCCAATAGTACATTAAAAACGAAGCCTTTCAGTTCCAAGTTTTAGGTAAGAGAGGATCGTCTATAATTTATTCAACCTGATGAAAACATTGCCAAAATTAAGCCCGCACCAACCCAGCAAGAAACAACCGGTCGTTTTACTGATCGGTATGATCCTTATCATGCTCTCCTGCAATTTTCCGCTTACAGATTTCTCAGGGATTTTCAGAGGATACGAAACTCTCGACCCAGCCATTTTCGATTCCCGTCCCACGGCCACAGCATCATTGGATATCCGCCAGACGCAGCCGGCAGCTACCCAAAAGCCAGAACCGGATGTAGACAGGTCTCGTTATCATGTTTATGCAGCGCGCTCGGGCGATACCCTGAGCGTGGTTGCGCGCCACTTTGCGGTTGCGCCAGATGAAATCTCATCGCCTGAAGCGATTGCCCAAACTGGAATTCTTCCTACAGGTCAGTATCTGATCATTCCGCGCAATGCCCTGAATGAAGAACAGCATCAATTTATTCTTCCGGATAGTGCGGTCATTTTCTCGCCTTGCGCCGAAGATTTCGATGTCAGCGTCTTCATCCAAAATGCGGGCGGGTACCTCAGCCGCTTCAGCCAGGTTGTCGCAGAAGAAAGAATCAGCGGCGCTGAGGTGGTGCAACGCGTGGCAATCAATCAGTCCGTCAACCCTCGCCTCTTGTTGGCATTTATCGAATACCGCGCGGGCTTGGTAACTGGCAGCCAGGCACCTGCTGACATCTACCATCCGCTCAGGCTGGGCAGCGGCAGCTTTAAAGGGCTTTACCAGGAACTCTCGCTGGCAGCACGCTTAATAAACAGCGGGTATTATGGCTGGCGGCATGGAGAGATGGACAGCCTGACATTTGATGACCAGGTTGAGATGCGTGTTGCACCAAACCTGAACGCTGGTTCAGTTGGGATGATGCGGCTTTTTGCCCATTTATATTCTTCAAGTGAGTGGGAAGAGCGCTTGATTGGCGAGGACGGTTTTATGGCTGTCTATCTGGCGATGTTTCCCGACCCTGCGTTCTGCGCTGCTAATGTTGAGCCATTGTTGAATGATCAAGTAGCAGCCCCAACCCTTGAGCTACCGTTTGCACCCGGAGAGGTTTGGTCATTTACTGCCGGGCCACATTATAGTTGGGTGGCTGGCACTCCGTTAGGAGCGCTTGATTTTGCCCCAAAATTCAGCGCACCTAAATGCCAAACCTCACCATATTATGCCCGTGCGGTTGCCGCAGGAATCGTGACCCGGGTTGAAAACAGTGTGGTGACATTAAGCCTGGTTGATGAAAACAACGCGTTCACCGGTTGGGAGGTGATGTACATGCATATCGCCGCCCAGGGCAGCGTATCTGATGGTGAGCACCTCGCTACAGGAGACGCGATCGGTCACCCCTCCTGTGAAGGTGGGCCAGCCACCGGTTCGCATGTGCATATTGCACGAAAATACAAAGGCGAATGGATTGGCGCCGCCGGGATATTTGATTTCATCCTCAGCGGCTGGACGGTGGTGCCGGGTGAACGAGCATACCTCGGTAAACTGGTGAAAGAGGAAGACACGGTGGTTGCCAACTCCGGCGGAAATCAGGGTTCTCTCATCACACGTTAGGCAAACCTTACTGTCTCAAATCTTGGATAAATGGAAAATAAAAAGATGGCTCTAAATCACAAGCCATCTTTCTTGATGCGTTTCTCGGGTGTTTATTCTTCTGCGCGTTGACCTAACATGTCGTCAAGTTGGAACAAGGCACCAACGCTGCCCTCTACACGCTCGACCATCGCCAGCACCTCAGAAGAATTCTTCTTTTTCTCTTTTTTTTGACTAATTCTCTTTTGTCGCTAAATCAAAGCAATAAATGATAATTGAATATCACTTTCTTATCGTGAATCTTTTCTACATTTTTTATTTGAGGCTTTTTTTATTGATTTCGTCATTCGGTAAACAAGAATAGACTTCAAAAAGAATTATTGGGAAGAGGATCTTTTTTGATTGTTGAATTAAAAATTTTCTTTCAGCGCTTTTCCGAATATCATAAATGTTCCTGTGATGATAATCACCCGAATATTCAGAGCCTGCCAGTTTTCTGCCCATCTTATAAAAAAGTTTTCAGTAAGCCTAGAAAAAATAAATTACCCGTCTATTTTAAATTTGTTCCGTAAAACATCGATGGTCTGGTCGATATCTGGTACATGTTCTAACACATCGAGAGCAGTGATGTAGTCTAATGATCTTTCCGGAATTTCCGGCAAGAGAGGATTCTCAATAAGCAAGAACATTATATTATCTGGAAGTTCCAGCTCTTCTTTGATTAAGCTTATTGGGATTGAATCAATATCTGCCCCAATAACCTGGCTGCTAATTGAAGATAAAAAAGGAAGCATCACTCCGCTCCCACAGCCAAAGTCTAATCCAACTGCTTCGTTCTTCACCTCTAATAAATTCATTGCTGCATACAATCTGTTCCAGAAAAGATTGTTAATGATCCAATTCTTATGTGTGTAGGCCGGGAAGGCAGCTTCGTCCAATGAACCCAGATTGGATTTAGAGAGAACCACTTTAATGGCGTTCTGAAACTGTTTTTTATATTGAAATAATTCATTCCGCGTAATACTTGCTTTTTCTACAAGCCACTTGGGTATTAAACGCCAGCGCACATTGTTTTAAGCAGCAAGAAAAGATATAGATAAAATAATCGGCTTCACTTTACTTGTGGTTTTTATAATAAGTTGGTATGACCTGTTTTTTCGTATTGTTTAGTATACTTCTAATTATGATTAAGTTTAAAGTTCTTTCGGAATTTTTCTTCAGGGATTCTGCAAAAAATGGATGAACCACTCGGTCAACAAGAAACCACAAATGGCGCTACTTTTAATACTTCAAAAGACCTGTCAAATTATCAAATAGTGGTCATTATCCCTGCATTTAATGAGGAACGTTTTATTGGTAGTGTTGTTTTAAGCTTGATGAAACTCCCTGTTAAAGTCATTGTCATTGATGATGGTTCAACTGATGGCACAGCGATTGTAGCCGAAGCTGCAGGAGCAACGACATATCGGCAAAATAATAATGCTGGCAAAGGAGTCGCATTAAACATCGGGTTTCAAAAAGCTCGTGAATTACACCCTGACGCAGTTGTAACAATCGATGCTGATGGCCAGCATCTTCCCGACGAATTGCCTCAACTCCTTGAACCAATTCTGTCACAAAAGGCAGACATATGTATTGGCTCACGATATCTTGAAGATACATCAAATACCCCCGGTTATCGCCGACTGGGGCATAAATTTTTTAACATGGCTACCAGCGTGCCCTCCGGAATATTTGTCAGTGATTCCCAAAGCGGATTTCGTGCTTTTTCTCCTAAAGCACTCGCAATACTACATTTTTCTTCGAGTGGTTTTTCAGTAGAATCAGAAATGCAATTTTTAGCCAATGAAAATAATTTACAAGTTGTGGAAGTTCCTGTCACAATTCGGTACATGGATAAACCTAAAAGATCTGCCACGCTCCAGGGGTTGGGGGTATTAAATGGCATCCTCCGTCTTGCTGGACAATATCGACCCTTACTATTTTTCACATTCCCTGGATTCATTCTGCTGTTTGCCGGATTTGCATGGGGTGTGTTCGTGATTGAAAGGTTTCGTCAAGTACAAGAGTTAGCTGTGGGATACACGTTAATTACCTTACTGTTATCAATTATGGGGATTATTTTGATTACCACCGGAATAACCCTGCACTCTATTAGGTCTCTATTAATTGATTTTAATAATCACAAAAACAGATGAGCAAGAAAGTTGTTATATCACCATATATATTAATAAGCATTTAGCAAAACTCATGTCGTTTTATCGATTAACTGCAAGTAAATCCTCACGCCCTGTTTATCGTCTGACCCCCAAAGACTCCAACTAGACTTTTTGTTTAGTAATTGAATTTTTAAGACATTACTCAAAAAAAGATGGCTCTTCATCTACAGAGCCATCCTTTTAGCTGCGGTGTTCGTGCGATTAATCTTCTGCGCGTTGACCTAACATGTGGTCGAGTTGGAACAAGGCACCAACGCTGCCCTCTACACGCTCGACCA
>WPCH01130461.1_pt1 | contig 16866 bp, 19 predicted proteins | sample 5399881 | NCBI WGS metagenome assembly WPCH01 (sample SAMN12869468, study PRJNA574797) | sludge metagenome | isolation source: wastewater treatment of pH5 | place: China:Beijing | collected 2019-05-20
TCTCTATTTTTATTTTATCCCATTAGAACGGTGTTCTATTGTGTGTGGGTGTGTTTATGTGGTATACCATATGTCAGGTGGGTGTGCTGGATCGATCTACCTGTGGTGTGGGTCACGTGCCGTGCGGTGTGGGATTGGTCACATGTCATGTGCTGGATCGATCTACCTGTGACTCACGTCACAGTGAGTCGGTGCGTCCCGTGTGGCCCTTATATGTCCTGTCATTCTGACATGTGACCTTTGGGGGATAGTGACAGGATTAAATCGATTTAAAGACGTATATGTGGCGTAAGTTTGTAGGTTTCGTGCATAGACACTGTGACCATAGAGTGATTGAATAGAGTTACTAGCAATGGGCAATCATGGAAGGTCAATAATGTTAATTTCGAGATTCATTGAGGAAGATATTGCATCTGGTTTTATTGTGCGTGTCGTATCACTCATTCCAACCGTTGATTGGTGCGGTAGGGATAGAACGTCGGAGTTTGGGATGTCAATGATTGCTATTAACAGCGCCCGGGAAAAGTACGTTTATTATCCGCAAAACTTTACTTGTAAGTACGGTCTCATCGCATCGGAAGTGTCATGATGCTTTATTCGGATCGAGTTATCATGCGAAAGCTTTTAAAATTCGATAATCCCAAGGTGGCACGTTACATGCATTGGTTTGCCGAATGGGTCGATATGAACCCATCTGATTATTTTCATACGGGAAAATTTGTGTGGTTCACCATTCAAGTGGAGAGGTTTGTAAGGTGAGTATCTACGATAATTCCCTTCCCCTAGTCGGCACTGTATTCAAAGATGCTGGGCATTATGTCGGTATGGCGAGAAGAATTCGCGTAACCGAAGAATACCTAATTTGCCCGAAGTGTCGTCACGCGAATTTTTACGCGCCGGGGTCTTACGAATCGGGGGTTTTCAAAACGTGCGTGGCGTGCGAATCAGAATTCTCGGTTCCCTCTAAGGCGGAGGTTGTGTCAGATGATTTTCTCGAATAGAAAAGATTTTTCAACGGATGAGCTCATATCGTACCTTAATCAAATATCGAAAGAGAATTTGAGAATGGTCGCAATGCGTTGGGTTGAAATTTTCAGACCTGAACATTCCGAGAGTGAGACTATTTTTCATGACGTTGTCATTCGGTCGTTTGGGACTACCGCTTTCGAGATTCACGAAGCGGGCGGTGGTGCGGTATCTGATTTCAAAATATCTAGGAAAATGGCATATACCAGAATAGCCGATTTTTCTAGTCTTAGGGTTAGCCTATACGATGGGAGTGTAACGTTCCGTCAGCTAATAGGCAATCGCATGGAAATGTGGTTATTTATGATATACAAAAGTCAGCCCGATATATCGCTAATTCCGTGGGACAATAAATCACATACTTATTTACCTGAATTGGATATGTACAATGATTAATGTCATCGGTGGCGTAGTACATGTAATTCCTGTCGCGGTAGTTAAATGTGAGTGCGGCGCTCTCATTAAAGTTGACGGTGATGTGGTTGGCATAGAATGTCCCGCATGTGATACAATGATACTACTGCATTTTTGCGAAAACTGTTTTGAGGAAGATTGCAAACATAGCAACTAGGCTTCCGGGATGACCGGAAAACATCATAGGGCGACTTGCTCTATGAGAACTCAATTGAAAGAGGATTGAAACATGAGTGAGAACACAACTGAGATTGTCGCTTTTGCCGATGACACCGCGAGTAAAAGTGTTGACGCGCTTATCGGTGAATTCAAGAAGTCCGATGTGGCGGTATATTCTAGTATCGCGGGTGATAGTCAGGATTCCAAGATTCGCGTACTCGCGGCCATGACGTCGGCGGAACCTATCGGCGATCATCTGGACGAAGTGATTCCGTTGGTTGACTTCGTTATTCATCGCGTGGAATTGGAAGACACAGACGACGACGACGTGCCCAATGGTCGGATGATTCAAGCGGCACGTACTATCCTGGTGGACGTGGACGGTAACGCGTACTACGCGATTTCCAGCGTCATCGTCAAGCGCCTTTACGATATCGTGGGCATCATGGGCGAACCTTCTACGTGGGATAACCCTGTGCATGTCGCGGTCTCGCATGTGAAGTCGGGGAAGGGCGCGCGTCGCTTCTTCGATCTGCGCGTGCTTCCAATCACTGAATAGTCCGATATGAACAACCCGCCATATTGTTATATGGCGGGTTGTTCATATCCAAATAGAGGTGCCACGATGAATCCTGAACAATTAGCGAGAATGCGGTCTGAAGCACTGAGAATGAATCGCAACGCGGGCAACAAACTAAGGCGTTTGAGACAAAAGGGTGTGAGTCCGAGTGCCATTGATCCGCGCGTGCCCGCTGAAAGAATTAGGCGGATGAATTCGGTTCAATTAGCCGGTTACATGGATCGAATGGACACGTTTTTAGATAGACGTACGCAATTTGTTGGTTCTAGACTTGGGCAACCTATTTCTAAACAGACATGGGAAGAATATAAACGAGTAGAACACGCGGTGAATCTTCGGAAAGAACGTTTATTTAATAAATATGGGGATAGGACTCTCCCGACCGGCGAGAACGTGAGAACGCGCCGTGAAAAGTTTGGTGGAGTTTTCGGTGGATTCGTATACGATCAAACAGGTTCTAAGATTCTTGACAGAAAGCCTTATAATTTCACAGATGAAAGAGCCGTTCGACGAACCATTGAATCTGAAAGAAAAAAACTTACCAGAGGTTTTCAATTAAATGAATTGAGGAAGTGGCGGAATCAAGCATACGAACTCATAGCACAATCGGGTAATCCTGAATTGGCGAATAGGGTTCGATCTTTGAGTCCTGAAAAATTTGAGGCCATGTGGAGATTGACTAATTTCGTGCATGACGCTTCGATACGGTATGAGATTGAAAAGAGTAAAGTAGAGCGTCGTCCTTATTCAACGCGTGCGGAGGAACAAACTCAATCTAATGTTGATAACATAGTTTCTTGGGCAGAGAACTTGTGAGATTGTGGCGAAGCGTGAGTTGTTTGTCGCGGATTTTGAGACCACTACTAATCCCGATGACTGCCGTGTATGGGGATATGGAATAACAAACATAGATGATATTGACGCTGTTTCAATAGGTAATAATATTGAAGATTTTATCAGGTCAATATCTAGAAGAAATTGTATTGTTTATTTTCATAACCTTAAATTCGATGGTGGCTTTATTGTCGATTGGCTTTTCAGGAATAAGTTTAAGCATGTAGAGAAATATCCGCGTATGGGAGAATTTACAACGCTCATATCCAATATGGGTGCGTGGTATACTTTTACTGTAATGTGGAGAAATGGCGTGCGTACTGAATTCAGGGATTCTATGAAGAAGTTGCCTATGTCAGTAGAGAGGATAGCGAAATCATTCAAATTGGAAGAAGCGAAGGGTGAAATAGATTATAATAAGAATCGTCCGATCGGATATAAAATAACTGACGAAGAAAAGGATTACATTAGACGGGATGTGCAGATAGTGGCACGCGCTCTCGCCATTCAATTGGTTGAGGGTGGAAGTAAGCTCACTGTCGGTAGTGATGCTCTATCTGAATATAAGAAAATTACCACGAAAAAATATTTCGAGAAATTATTTCCCGTTCTTCCATTGGATATTGACGCCGAGATACGTGGTGCGTATCGTGGCGGTTGGACATACGTAGAACATGACAGAAAAGGAACTATCCAAAACGGTGGTTATGTTTATGACGTCAATAGTCTATATCCTTCGGTAATGTATAATAGGACACTACCCTATGGTATTCCGCAATGGTTCAATGGGGAACCGTTGGAATCGGACGATTTGTGGATATCTACTATTACATTTACGGCAAAATTAAAAGAAAATCATCTCCCATGTATTCAAGTCAAAGGTCGATCGCATTTCATTGAAACAGAATATGTGAGCGAAATAAATGAACCTGTCACATTAACTGTCACATCGGTTGATTGGGAATTGTGGAATGAGCATTATGATATAGACGTAATGGTGTGGGAGAACACATACGTGTTTTCCGCCATGACTGGCATGTTTTGTGAGTATATCGATAAATGGATGGAAATAAAAGAAAGAGAATCAGGTGGCTTGAGGGAGATAGCTAAATTGTTTATGAATTCTCTTTATGGAAAATTTGCCACCAACCCGTCGGTGACAGGGAAAGTACCTATTTTTGAGGATAATAAAGTTAGATTAATAGCCGGGCCGGAGGAAATGCGCAATCCGGTGTATACCGCGATGGGCGCGTTTATCACGGCATACGCGCGCGATGTGACAATCCGCGCCGCCCAATCGCATTATAAATATTTCGCGTACGCCGACACCGATAGTCTCCATCTCATCATGCCGGAGGAACCGCGAGACCTCGACATCCATAACACTCGTCTGGGTGCGTGGAAGCGAGAATACGGATTCGCGCGCGCCATCTATGCGCGCGCGAAAGCGTACAGTGAAGAACTCGACGATGAGTCGTATCGCGTGAGAGTAGAGAAAACAGGTGACCCGCACGCACCTAAATATGAGACTCGTATCGCGGGACTACCGCGCCCTATCGCGGAGACGCTCACTATAGAGGACTTCAACAACGGTCGCGTTTTTCACGGCAAGCTCGTCCCGCGATACGTTCCCGGCGGAATAGTTCTCAGAGATGTTGCGTACACCATGAAAATGTGATTCAATTGAACCATGCCGCCGACTGGCGACACGGATTGAATCCGCACATATGAGAGGAAAATGACATGGCACGCACCAAGAATCCCGAAACCGCGAACAAGGTTCAGGTATCCGGGTCGGTCAACAAGGACGTTATGAACGCCGCGCGAGACCGCGCCTACGGCGAAGGGCGTATCACCAAGACGGGTGAAATCATCGAGCGTGCGCTCATCGCGTACGCTGAACAGACTGGCGAGTAGGCCCCTGATTTTCGAGATTGAGACAATGGCGCTCTCATAGTCCATACATGATTGCCCTGATTGAATTCACCGTGTATGGTGGGAGTTGGCACCTTACTATGGTCGCTGGTTTCAATCCGAAACAAGGAACGGCCCTGGCGACCGCCGGGGCCGTTTCGCTATGTAAAGGACGGAAAAATGGGAAGATTCGCTGAATTGCTGGGCCTGGCGCGAGCTCCAGAATTCACTATCCACGCTGATTATGTTGACGCGCTTCAAGCCGCGCATGACGAAGAACTTACCGGCGCAGCCGGGGAGACGACGGTTCTTACGGAGGAAATTCTTAAACTGAACGAGGAAATTTCTTCTTTGAAGGGTCGCATGTATGACATGATGATTCAGGCACCGCGTGACAAGGAAACCGTAGAAAATGACGAGAATCCCGCGCCGGGTGATAATGGCGGAGAGGATTCTATTGACATCGATGATCTTTTTGAATAGACAATAATTGCGATCAAGAAAATATAGTTAGGAAAGATAATGCCTCTTAATAGGACACTTCAATTTAAGGATGACACCACTAATCGTGATTTGCTTAACGCTATTCGCAATCGAGCGTCATCCGATTATCAGTCTCGTATCCCTGAGGCCACTAAGGCCAATATTCGGGATACACTTGCCGCTCTATTGGATTGGCAACCGGCATGGAACGAATTCATTTCCGCGCTCGTGAACCGTATCGGAATGGAAATTTATCGCCATAATTCGTGGACCAATCCGCTTGGTAGATTTAAAATCGGAAATCTATCATACGGAGATACCATTGAAGAGGTGGCGGTCGGTCTTCTTAAGGCCAAAATCTATGATTCTTCCCGTGAGGCGCTTGAGAAGGAAATTTTCGGGACCAATAGGCCAGAGGTTCAGACGAATTTCCACACCGTCAATCGCCGCGAATACTACACTATCACCATTAACGAGCCCTTGCTACAGCAGGCATTTTTGACGGAATATGGTCTGGCTGGATTCATCTCACAGCTCATGGCCACGCCTGAAACGTCCGACAATTACGATGAGTATTTGCTGACGACTGGCCTTTTCAAGCTTTATCACGATAATGGCGGGTTCTTTAACGTTAATGTACCGGACCTGTCACTGTCTAGTACGGCAGGCCCGGAAGAAGCTCGTGAAGCGTTGAAGAAAATGCGTGCTATGGCGGGTATTCTCCCATTCCCATCACGGCATTACAACGCCTCTGGATTGCCGATGCACGCGCGGCAGGAGGATTTGCATTTGTTCATTACGCCGGAAGCCAACGCGACAATGGACGTGGAAGCTCTCGCAGGCGCGTTTAATATCACTAAGGCCGATATGCCCGGAAGGACAACCCTCATTCCGCCCGAACATTTCCGTATGCCGGGAACTCAGGCCATTATGACGACCTCTGACTTCTTCGTTATCGCGGACCAAAGGCTAGAGACCCGTTCGGCCGAAAATCCAGTAGCGTTGCAGACGAATTATTTCCTTCACCATTGGCAGGTTATCTCAGCTTCCCGCTTCGTTCCCGCGATTCGTTTCTCTACCGACCCGTCAACGGAAATCGTCACCGATGAAATCGTTATTTCTGGCGTAACCTCTGTGGCCGCTGTTAATCACGACATGGATGACACGGAAACCGTTACTCGCGGAAATACGTATGGCGTGGACGCTATCGTGAATTACACACCGGAATTCGCGGAAGCCGGAGAAGTGAATTTCACGGTTATGGGATCGGGCGAAAATCCCGTTCCTGTTTCTCCGCGCACATATATTAATCCGCTCGGACCTACTTTGTGGGTCGGGCCGGACGAAGCGAACGAGGAATTGACGATTACCGCCGTCTCCGCGTACGACCCCGGCGTGGCTCCGGCGACGGGGGCCGTTCAGGTTGTGGGTGACATTCTTCGCCTCTGGCCTAACCCTGACGTGGTTGACGGCCCGACGCCACCGCCTTTTGATCCGCAGATGATGAGTACTATGATCGCGGACATGGTGCGCGATGTCGTCCGCGAGGAAATCAGCGCGGAGGAACGGTCGGACAAGGGCGTGGCTGAGAGTGACGACAAGGGCGCTAGGACCGCCTCTAAGAAGACCGCGAGCGGTAAGTAGCGGCAAGTAGCGGTGTCAATCTCCTAGGCCGTCCACGGGGCTTGTGGACGGCCTAGGAGGGTACCTGAAATCATAGTGAGGTTGGAGAATAATATGTTTAATCCAGCGGTAGGTAAAGTTAGTAGCGAATTTTCACCTAATCGACGTAACCCGGTGACAGGCAGATATGAGATGCACGCCGGTATCGATATCGCGAATAAGGTCGGTACCCCTATTTATGCGGCGTATGCTGGTGTTGTGGAACGCGTCGGTACGAATGTGGTGTCGGGCAGGACAGGCACCGGAATTCTTATCAGGAATCCCGACGGCGAAAAACAATACTACGGTCACTTGAGTAAAGCAAATGTTAAAGTTGGGCAGTCCGTTTCCAAAGGCCAGAAAATCGGTGAAATGGGTGCGACGGGAAATGTTACGGGACCTCATTTGCATTTCGAGACGTGGAACAAATCAGGGTCACCAGTTAATCCTCGTATTCATTTTTCTTATCATAAATTGACGCCTGGTGTGGCGTCGAGACCTTTTTCTAAGTGGTATGTGGTAAATACCGCGCCGGGTGTGAGGCTTATGGGTAGGGCGAAACCGTCTACGAAGTCCGCTATCAAATACCGCCGCAATAGAGGTTTCCGTATTCGTGCTGTTGATATTGTCAGCGGCGATGGTAGGGAATGGGCGGTTACGGCGTATGGAACATATTATGCCTTGTCCTATCTAAAGGCCGAATAATGTCCGCCATATACGATCCGCCGCAACCGACCAACGCGGGATTGGAATTTGATTATTCGGTATGGACGCCCAATACGGTGGCCACGTTTACTAATGTGCCGTGGAATTCCGATTACCGTGACGTGCCAATTTTCCCCAACGGGAAAGCAGGTCTCGATAAATATATCGACGATAGAATGTCAACAAATATTACTATTCGAGATTTGTCATACGCACGTCCCGGTAATCCAATCAGAATTTCTCTCCCACTGAATCGAATGATGAGATTCAATTATGTTAGAGTAGAGAACCCGGCACAACCTGTTCCGGGTGGAGATGTCCCACGTTCATGGTATTATTTCATTACCGACGTGCGTCATATTTCTCCCAACACTACTGAGATGTACGTCCAGCTGGATGTAATGCAATCATGGGTGTACGATATCACTATGGGTCGATGCTATATCGAAACAGGTCATATCGGTATCGCCAATGAAAACCAAATGGACGAATATGGAAGGTCATTCTTGACCGTGCCAGAAGGTTTTGATTTGGGAAATGAATACCAAATAGACGAAATCTTCAATCGCGGAATCGGATCGGTGACTTCTAGCGGTCTAAGAGGTTACAAGATTATCGCGCTGTCCACCGTAGATATTCTAGCCGACCCCGGCACGGTGTCCAATCCGAGACTGGAAACCTCGGAAGGTTCCGTCAGCCAAGGACTACCCAATGGCGGCACTCTATATCTTCTCACCGACCCACTCGCGTTCTTTAGTGCCATGAAAACAACGCCGTGGAAATCTCAGGGAATCATTGGGTTATGGGCTTTTCCTGACGCTTATGATATCCCGCTGGAAGGTGAAACGAGATACGGTGCTCGGAAGATATCAGGAGGGCGGGCACCGATTCAAACGAGAACCGTGAACACTAAGGCGGAAAATTGGAGGAATAGGACATGGCCAATTCGCCTATCTCGCTATCGCCACCTCAAGAAATTTCTCACCTACCCTTATTCATTCTTTGAACTGACATGCAATAACGGCGCGCCGCTGATTATCAAGCCGGAGTCTTGGCAAAATGATAATTGCGAGGTGGTGGAAATTCCGCATTGGACGCCACCGAATATACGAGTCATGTTCATGCCCAAAGGATACAATACCGGCGTAGACAAAGGTTTCGAGAGGAATGGACTCCCGACCGGGGGCGAATTCTTGGACTTTATGACAGGAATTACTGATTTTCCATCATTTTCCATTGTCAATGACGGATATCTGTCCGTCATGGCGTCACAAGCGCGCTCTATCGCGTTCCAGCACCAAAACGCCGATTGGTCACAGCAGCGCGCGATGGCCGGAAACGAACTCGCGTATCAGCAGGCCACGCAATCGATGGAATTGTCACGTCAGCAAACGCGTCTCGGAGTGTCTACGGCGAATCAGCAGACCGCTCTCGCCAATAACACGGCTATACAGAGGCGTGGTGTAGATGTGGCTGAGTCAATCGCGGGCGGACTCATCGGCGGCGCGCGTGCCGGTGGGGCCATAGGCGCTGTCGCGGGCGGGGCCGCTGGTGTGGCGCAATCTATCGCCGGTGTGGCTGGCACCGCTATCGATATCAATGCGAGGAATCAGTCTACCGCTATTTCTAATAGTCAAGCGATGCAAGCCAATGCTCTTAACGTTGGAAACACCGCGTATATGCGCGATTCTAATAGGCAATACGCTGATTTCGCGGCGCAAGGTGATTATCGTAATTCTATCGCCGCTATCAACGCAAAGGTTCAGGACGCGAAATTGACGCAACCCACCACATCCGGTCAATTGGGTGGAGACGCCTTTAATCTAGCGGCCTGGGAATGGGGATATCTACTGAAATTCAAAATGGTGACCACGGCTGTTATGAGAATGATCGGCGAACATTGGCTTAGATACGGATACGCCATTAACCGATATTTCAATGTCGGCAAACGATTCCATGTCATGTCCAATTTTACATATTGGAAAATGCTTGAGTGTACGATTATCGACGGAGCTATGCCAGAATTGTTCAAACAAGCGATCCGTGGTATTTTTGAGAAAGGCGTGACCGTATGGAAGAATCCCGACGATATTGGTGTAATCGATCCCGGAAATAATAATCCTGAAAGTGGCGTGAGGCTAACATAATGGGTAAAAGAAACCGAAAATCGTCTGATTACGTATATAATGAGATATACTCGCCTTGGCTGCGTGGCGGACTGACAAACAATCCCGCCAATAACCGAATGGCGATTCGGGAACGAATGTACCGTCGCATACTCACTGAAATGAGCGTGGCGAGGTTCAAGTGGATTGGTCTCCCGTCATCCATCGATGAGAGATTTCTGGAGCTAATGCTATTCCGCAATGGATTGGTGGCGTGGTATTTCGACCATGAGATTACCGCGAGACATTACGCGCTCCGCGCTACGGCGGCAGGTCCTTTGAATATGTATGACAATCCGGTGGGATATCGAGTGTACGGGAACGCCACGTTTACCGGAAAGAATCTCACCACCGATCCCACTAGGCCAGATTTTTGTGTTCCTATTTGGTCTAACGCCCTCCGAACTCCCGATAACGATATTGTCATGCTTTACGCCGCCGACCTAGCGGATATGGATACCACTATTAGAATTAATTCGCGGAACGCTCGCCGCTCGAAAGTTGTGGTGGCCGATGAGAACGCGCGACTTTCTGCTACCAATATCAACAATCAGATCGATTCTGGCGAGCCAACGATATTCCTGAATAGCGCGGGGAGAGACCTACTCAATAATTTCACGGCAGTGGATTTGGGTGTCCACCCTGATTCTATCGAGAAATTGCAAATCGCACGTGGTCGATTGTGGAATGAAGTCATGGGCCTACTCGGACTTAACTTCGCTAATCAAGATAAACGAGAAAGAATGGTGGTTGACGAAGTTAACGCCAACGATGAGCAGGTATCCAATATGCGAGCCGTCGCGTTGAATCAACGAAAAAAGGCCGCGCGGGAAATCAACCGTCAATGGAATCTTAATATCGACGTGAAATTCAATGTTGACCTGCCTCGGATTGTCGAGAATACGATGGGAGAATTATAATGCCAACATTTACCCTAGAACTCAATGAAGTGGTAGAATTGTCCGATGGGCATATCGGGCTAGATGATTACCCTATTTTCGACGAATCACACCGGCCAACCCTGAACGAGAAAATCATTGACCATTACTGGAATCAAGAAATAGGTTTGGAAACCATTTCCATGTTCAGGTTGGCTCTTAAGCGGCGCATGAATGAGATAATGCCCCTATACAATAAACTATATGAATCCGAAATGCTCATGACCGATCCGCTTTTCAATATGGATATCGAGACCGACACGGAAACCGAAGGTGAGCAAACCGGAAGCGCTAACGCGAACGCGGGAACCACGGCCAACTCCAAATCGCGGGCCGTGAATTCCGATACCCCGCAGGACCGGCTTGGTGGCAACGCCGATTACGCGTCCTCCTTGGCCGACGCCACGAGCGAGTCCTCTACCACATCCACGTCCGAACAGGATACAGTGGACAGGACGACGAACATGGGAAGGTCTCGCACGCGCGGGACGCAAGGAAACAAGGCCGAACTGCTGAGAAGCTACCGGCAGAATTTACTGAATATTGACCTAATGATCATTGATGAATTGCGAGATTTGTTTATGATGATATGGAACACTGGCGATGATTACACCGGAAGGACCCTAATATAATGACTGTGAACATTGATCCCATTCACGCTCAATTCGTCACGAGAATCAAACCGATTAACGGAATCACGCCTTTTACATACCGTGATGGTATGACATATTTGAAGGTTCTTGAATCCATTATAAAGTTCGTTAATGACGAAATAGTTGAACAATTGAACATTTCCCTAGAAGAAATCGTTCAAGAACTAAACACTTCCATTGACGAAATGGAAGAACAAATTGTCGCTAACGAGGAAGAATACATTCGACTACTCACCGAATACACGTGGGAAATCGAACGCCTCATTGCCTCAATCAACGATAAAACTGGGCCTATCAACATTCAGAGAATCCTTCTCGAAGACGACACCGTAATCATTCCCGACGCCGCATGGCCACGCACGCAACCAGTAATACTCCAATTCAGGCAGGACAATATCGGTGGACATGAAGTAGGATTCGGCAATTCACCCAATATCGCACCCTACCCTGACCCAACAACTAATCAATGGCTACCCACGTCCGCGTTCAACCGTGAAATCATCCCTAATTTCAGCCCTAACGGGCGCGATGTCGCGCGATACACCAAAGTATCAGAGACAACCGGAAATCTCGGGGTCGGGAGAATTATTTTCCAAGAAAACATCCCAGTCCAACCGGGAAGTCTTCCACTCCACTTGTCTGTCAGGGCGAAGTCTATTGATTCTCCCGCTAGATTCCGTATCTATACCACCACAAGCTCCAATGAGACCACATACGGGCAGTATGTCACATCCGCCCCCGGAAGTGAAGTCAAACTAAACCACACCGTTAAATTCAAGCCCGGCGACGAATGGTTTATTGTCGGTGTGCAACGCTCGAACGTAGCGGGTGACACCAACAATTACATAGGCGCTCGGCACGAGCAATATGAGGCGACACTCACCCAAGGCACCATTATCAATGAGCATGATTATCAGGTGAATTCCGAACCCGGTAGTTTCACCGAATTCACACTAACACCCCGGGACGATGGAAATTGGTATCTTGATTCATGTCGGTTCGCGCTCCGTGAGATGAGCGAAACATTGCATACCGCTATCATGGACGAGGCGATAGCGCGTGATAACGCCGATATGCTGTTGGGTCAAAGAATTGACCAAACAAATGATGACATTTCTGATTTGAGTGAATATGTTGATGAAGTAGCTAGCAATAAAGTCAATCGTAATGAGCTTTTGATTAACGTAAAAGACCACGGAGTAGTGGGAGACGGTCTCACTGATGACACTACCGCGTTGAACGCGGTTATTCAGCAATATCGAAATGTATTCATTCCGGTCGGAATATATCTTGTATCAGGGATGATTCGAATTCCTTCTAATAGTAGAATCATTGGGCAAGGGGAAGGTAATACAATCATTAAGCGCGCTGTTACTACTCCGCCCGACACCGGCGTGATGGTAACAGATAATTATGATCCCTTCAACAATCAGGGACATACTAATTACGTTGAAAATATTGAGATTTCCGATCTTACAATTGATGGCAATACATGGAATATGGGACCAGGTCTAGGAGGCAATGAGGCCAATGGGCAGGGGTCATGTTTGACTATATCAGTTGCTCGCAATGTGTATATCCATGACCTCACATGTAGGAATGGGGATAGACATGGAATTGATGTTATGGCATCAGTGTACGGTCAATTGAATGACCCTTATCGCATTATTCCAGGACAGTCTGAACATATTTTAATTGAGAATTGTAAAGTTTATTCCTCTCGCCGTGATGATGGTTTCACTACTCACGATTCTAAATATATCACCATTCGTGAGTGTTATGCCGAATTCGAGCCTAATAGGGTAATGTCCTCCGAATACCAAGGCGGTTTTGAGGTAGATGACGGATCGCAATACATCCTTATTGAGAATTGTTATGCCACGGGATGGAATTTCGGATACATGGCAAAGGGCCACCCTACCAATCGCCCATCGTCTCATGTCTCATTTGTAGATTGTGTTTCAGAAAGAAATTCTAAGGCGTTTCATGTTATTTACAGTGGAGAAAATATTGAGGAAGCTAATACTGTAAGTATTATTAGATGTTCTTCAATTAATCTTAGAGACGTGCAGTTTACTGCCATTGGTAATAGAGATATTGACGTTTATGGGTATCGAAATGTTCATATTGAAGATTTCCGTATCATTGGTGGTAAAAATAGGGATAACGCTTTCATTGTCTTGGGTCAAAACGCCGATGACGTGGTTATTCGTGGGGTGTCAATAGAAAATGCCCCATCTATTACGCCGCTAGTCGCACGTGGATACATCAGTGTTAACGCTAATTTCGGCAGAGGGGAATTGGCCACGTTGATTATTGATGGCGTATTCTTGTCTGAATTTGACTTTGATCCAGCATATCCTCTTATTAGATCATCGTCGGTAAGTGTTAATTATTACATTAACAATGTTAGAGGACATGGAACGGTACCGTTGGTTCAAATGCAAAATATGGCGGCAGGGTGTATAGCTTCAAATGTGTATTCCCGAACCAATTCTACTCCCGTTGAAATTCTCACCGGCGGATCGCAAGGAACATACGCGTCAAGAAATGCTTGGGCGCGTGGACTGCAAAACTTACTCAACCTTTTGTGAGTAATCCATGGCATATGATCTCCATCACCAAAAATTGGGTATTAAAGCCATTGGCACCGTAGAGTCCAATTTGACATACGATGCCATTAACTATAATGACCCTATTACGGTGGGAGTCGCGCAATGGTATGGGACGCGAGCCGCATCGATACTCAATCGCATAAGAAACGACAATCCCTCCTCGTGGACTGGCGTGCTCGCGTCCCTTACCAATGATCTCAATAACCAAAATCAGAATAGCGCGTGGTGGACGACTAGATACCTAACGCGGGCAGAAGGTGCCTCAATCAAACCCGTACTTTTGGCCAATCAATCCATACAAAACGCACAATTCATAACCGATTTAGATGGTTATATGGATAATGCCACTAGAATGGGAATGGATATCCAGAATAACACTCTCGCCGCGTTGTTTTACGCTTCCATGTATCACCAATCGCCGCGAAGCGCGCAGCGCGTATTGAGCGCGGCAGGTCCGCAATCCAACCTCGCGCGACTCCACGCCGCCGCGCTCAACGATTCCGTACTAGGACGCTACCGCACACGGCAGAATACCGTGAGAGATATCCTCCTGTCCGGCGACACGTCTGGTGTCGACGACCCACACAACCCCTCGCCCGACCCTGAGGGAACCGATCAGGGCGACGGTTTGCAGAGAATGGTATCCAATATCGCGTACCTGAAACATTGGGGAAATAGCGTTTACATTGTCGGCCGAGACGGAACAATGGTCAACGCCCTCCATTCCGGCCCGGGTGTTTATACCACTAAAAGAGATGAGTCAATAGGCGCGGACGTCCCCGATTTACCTCCAAATCTTAACCCTGACGTCCCACCGGGATCTCCAATCGCCGTTAAAAGAGACGCCATTAGAACATTCCTCACTGGACTAGTGGGACAATTCAAGTATTCTCAGGGACCGGGACGGTTGAATCCCGAATCGAGCGGTTACACTGATTGTAGCGCCCTTATGCATTGGGCGTTTAAAAAGGTTTTAGGCATATCAATGGGGACATATACTGGCGCGCAGTATACCCAAGGAACACGTGTGGCGTCGGGTAGTGGTAATCTCCCGTTCGATAGAATGGCCGTAGGCGATCTGATCTATTTCAATTGGCCGGGCGGAAGGAATACGGTTGACCACGTAGAGATGTATTATGGTGGGACACAAGAAATAGGACACGGAGGACCGGGGAATGGTCCTACGATCAAACAGGCCAACCCGTCAGCCAATCGGGCGTTGAATTGGTACGTCCAGAGGTTTATAGTATGACTCCCAAGAAATTCACTTATTATTCTTTCGATAAGATATACTCATTTAATGGAGTATACAACTTTATTGTAGGAGACCGTGGAATCGGAAAAACATACGGTGCCAAGCGTAAAGTAATACGAGACGCCATAAAACACGGTCATGAATTCGTATACTGCCGGAGGTACAAAGAAGACTTAAAAACTAGGACAACATTCTTCGCCGATATATCACATGAATTCCCAAAATGGGATTTCCGTGTAAACGGAATGCGCGCCGAAATGGCACCCGCTTCTACTAGGGACGACAAGAAACGCCCGTGGAAGATTATCGGATACTTTGTGGCACTATCTCAGTCGGCATCATATAAGAGTCAGCCATTCCCTAATGTTCGCACAATCATTTTCGATGAATTCATTATCGAAAAAGGAGTTATTAGATACCTCAACAATGAGGCATCGGTGTTCAATGACCTTTACCTCACGGTAGATAGGTTCCAAGACAGAACACGTGTCCTATTCCTCGCCAACGCCGTCACAATCACTAACCCATATTTTATCGAATATGATATTAAACCCGATGTCGGTACCGAATTCATTGTCAAAAATGACGGTTTTATAGTTGTACAATTCATTCAGGAAACATCATTCCGCTATGAGGTCTACGAAAGTCGCTTCGGTAAAATGATAAAAGACACAGACTACGCTAAATACTCAGTAGAATCTCAATTTTCAGATAACAATGATTTCCTTTTGGAACTTAAAGATTCAACCGCTAAATACTATTACACCGTAGATACTTTACACGGAATCTTCTCAGTATGGTATGATACCATTACAAGTATGTATTACATCCAAAAGAAAAGGCCGAAAGAAGAATTACTTTACACATTGATACCAGAACGAATGAAAGAAGGGTGGACTCTATTACAATACAATAACAAACTACTTCAATACTTGAGGGCATCATTCAATAATGACAGAATGCGTTTTGATTCGCCTCAAGCAAGAAACGCTTTCATCGAAATATTCAGAAATAGGAGATAGCAATGAAACGAACAATCGGCCCCGTCACTGGAACCATCGGAGCAATCACGGCATTTATCACGCTAATTGTATGGATTCTAGGATTCTTTAACCTAGAAATTCCAGAACATATCCAAGACATTATTGTTGTTTTGGCCGTGTTTATAGCAGGATGGAGCGTTGATCCCGAACGGACACATAAGCGAGCTATTGAAGAATTGTTCAGTGATGAAACTGAATATGATGAATATGACATTTAAATGTCAGACAATTCACCGACGTTAGTAGATATACTAGTAGCGCAAGCCAAATTAGAAGGAAAACTAGACGGTTTTCTTATACAAATAACTGACGCGCGCGAAGATATATCAGTATTATATACTAGGACCAACCAACACGGAAAGGATATCACTGATATAAAATCACAATTAAATTCCGCTAAATTTTCATCATCATTCTTAG
>WPCH01109296.1_pt1 | contig 16785 bp, 14 predicted proteins | sample 5399881 | NCBI WGS metagenome assembly WPCH01 (sample SAMN12869468, study PRJNA574797) | sludge metagenome | isolation source: wastewater treatment of pH5 | place: China:Beijing | collected 2019-05-20
CGACGACCTATACAAATATTATATCATATGTGAATCTAAGAAAAGATAGTTATTTATATTATTTTTAATGTTAAAATCGGAGTTCCATTCATCTCCCACCTAATCCTTTGAAGAGGGAGTTTTCTGAAACTTTTAGATAAAAAAATAAGCCGATGAACGACTTATTTGGTTTCACAAAAATTAGTATTCTTTTTTCCGTGTCATTTGATCAAAGCCAATGATGGTCACATATTGACGATCGTTGGTAATGGGGACGATCAAACCTAAAAGAATGAAGATCCATACCCAAAGGGCATAATGGCTGTAGAAAGGGAGTGATAACCCAATCTCTTTATGCTCTAAAACACGCAAGGTCAATAATAGCTGCTTTTGATTGGATTCCACTTGGAGGTATTCCAAGGTTCCATTGTTATTTCGGATATTTCCCATATACGCATTTGTCCACTGATTTTCTAACCAAAACGGGGTGTTGTTGACCGGATTATGAATCGCAACATGTTTAAAATCAGAGTTCATGATCTCAAACCGTTCAAGTTGAAAGGAATCCGGTGTTGTCAAAACATAGTGTCCATCCACCACTAAACCAACCATATTGAAAGACCGAATAAAGGACATAAACTGGACTTGCCCAAATTGATCGATTTGATAATACTGGGTGTCATGGGTAATGGCATCCGAATAATGAACGTTTCGGGCATAGTACATCAAGCGGTTCTTCGCATCATAAGCAGGGACACCTTGGCGTATGGCATAAGACTCATCGGGTTGATCAAAGCGCGTGTAATGCGTTAGACTTTGATAAAATAGGGTATCAGCGATGACCACAAATTTGATAAAACTGGTACCTTCAAGACTATAAATCTCGATTTGATCTAGGTTGTGGCCATCCAATCGAAATAGCGCATACTGTTTATCTGGAAGTTGACGCATAAAATAATTCTCTTCATTCATGACAAAACGGTGTGCAACACCGATATGAAGGTCGCTAATATAAATAGGGGCTTCATCAATGATTTGATAGAGTCCAGATTTCCCTAAAACATAAAGAGATCCATTGTTCTCAAAGAAATGATTCACCAGTTCCTTTCGATTTGCACTCTTTTGGAGATAAGCATCCGATAAAACATATTCTAAAACGGACTCTTTTTCAAGATCGTAAACATAGATTTTTTCGTTGGTCGTATAAAGATAAAGAACATTATCCCACAAGGCATAATCAACGATTTGAGCATCCAAAGGATTGGACACGCGCACGCTTAAAACATCTCTTGATTTAAACGCGTTATTCAAATTTACAGGGAAACGGTCTAAATGGACATAAGGCGCATGGTCGGATAGGTTTAAGGCATAAGCCACGTGATCTTTTGGAAATCGAAAGAGAAAAGAAAGAGCAATCAACACAAAAGCAACCACCCATAACCAAACGTATTTCAGAATAAAGGTGGTTTGGAAATAACGAATGACTTTCACCCAAACATGATAAAACATCCGTTGAAAAGGCAAGGCGATCATGTTAATCACAAGGGTAGCCGCTAGAGCTAATCCCATTTGAACAAGCGCAGGCTGAAATCTAAAAATGGTTAAAAAAACGAAAAGTGGAAAAGCGGTTCTTAAGAATACGACAAGACCGTTTTTTGCGGTTTCAATTTGCCAGTCCAAGTCACTATCCAAATCTTTTTGAATGGTAAAAGCGACATAACCAGCGCCAATAATGAGCAAGAAAGACCCAAACCACATCAAAAAAGTTGAAAGGAATCCAACCAGTAAAAACATCATGATGATTCCGAATCCAAATAGCCCCTCAAGAATCGAGATAAGCCAAATTTTCCAAGGAATATCATCCAATTTTTCTTGATTGAACCGGTGAGAAACGGCTACAATCAGTGTTAATACTAATACGAGTATGAGAAATGTCATCGAGGCCTCCCCAACGTTACGTTTAGGCTATTTTACCATAAATAAACCGAAATGAGTCATAAAAAAAGCCCTAGTAGGGCTTAAATGAATCAAGACGTTATGCATTTTCGAGAATAGCGACCATTGGAATCAGTAAGAAAGCAAGCCAGGAAAGATAAAACAATCCTAAGAAATAACCCAACGAAAAGAAGAGGATAACGGCTAAGAAGGGCATTAAAGGCGTCAACCGAAAGGTTTTACTCCATAGAAGGATGGAGAAAACGGGAATCAATAAGAAGACCTGCCACGCCCATGCCCATGCTCCAAAGAGTAATCCTAGGAGTAAGAAGATTGCAACAGAGAATAAGACGATGCTGAAATTAACGACAGCTTTGATTCGATCTTTTTGACGCCAACGTTCCCAACGAAACTCGATATCATTGAATATGAATCCGAGGGATAATGGCAAGATAAAGCCAATCAAACCAATCGCCCATTCTCCTTGGTAATAAAACATGTAAAGATAGAAAATAATAGCAATTGCGAAGCTTAGTTCATAAAGAATAATGTGAACCAAGTTCTTTTTGTAAAAGATGCCCACGATGGGTGTTAACAAGAAGACCAACCATCCAGGATTCCAATACCCATAATGACCTAAGATAAAGAAAACAATGATGCTAACAAAGGGGCTAATGGCGACAAACACATCCCTCATATTGGTGTATAAAAGAATAGAGACGATGGGGATGATGAGAAAGACCATCCATCCTGGATGCCATAACTGGAATCCAAACCCTAGAATCAGAAAAGTCAACGTGGCAATAAAAGGCGTCAAGGACACAACGCCTTCTTTTAGCCGTGTGGAAAAGAGAATCGCCGTGATCGGAATCAGCAAGAAGACCATCCATCCTGGATGCCAAAGGTTTTCCAAAAAGCCGAGCAAAAAGAAGGTCATTAAACTGATGAAAGGCATCACAGCGATTATCTTTTGTTTGATGTTTTTCTCTTTCTTAACTTTTAAGGTGTCAATAAGGTCATAAGCGACTTTGCTTGGATCGCCTAAACGTTGCCAAACTTCATCATCCGTTTTGCCACTTTCAAGCATATCATCATACAATTGTTGATAATCGTTCAAAATATCATCGATGTCTTGTTTGCTAGCTTGAAAAGACAATAGCGTGGTTTTGAGTTGGTTTAAATACTTATCTTTCATGGTGGGTACCTCCTAATAACTTGAATACACTGGATAAAAACGATTTCCATTCCAGTTCATAATACGTTAATTTTTCTTGCCCCTTAGACGTGATTCGATAATACTTTCTAGGCGCACCTAACGTCGTTTGCTTCTCATATGTCTCAAAGAGACCTTGTTGCGTCAGTCTTCTTAAAATCGGATAGACCGTGTTCTCATTTACATCGATTTCAGATGCCAGTCGATCGATGACTTCAAATCCGTACATATCATGGTCGTTGATTAATGCTAGTATGCACATTTCAACAACGCCTTTTTTGAACTGCGGATTCAAGGCAATCACCTCCTTATTGTGTATGGCACACTACCAGTTTATCATAGTTGTGTGCCATACACAATACCCTTTTTTAACTTTTTTTGCAAAGCCCCCATTATCTTGTATTTTTAGGGGTTTCATGATACCATAAAAATGAAGAACCCCTCTTAACATTAAGAGGGAGAAAGACGTCAAAAAGTCTTTAAGGAGTTCAAAGACTTTTTTTTAAAAGGAGTCATTATGATCATACGGATGAAGGTTGAAGCCACTAAAGCTGAATACGAGCGCATCACCCAATATTTAAAAGGCAAAGGGTTCCAAATCAAGGATATCAGCACATCAGGTGTGATGGTTTTTGGCATTGTAGGAGAAACCGAGACCATTGATTCTCATGATTTATATGCGTTTTTAGGCGTAGCTGAGGTCATTCAAATTCATACCCCATACAAAAAGGCTAACCGTAGCTTTAAGTCAGAAGAAACGATTGTCAAGATTGGTGATTCACTTGAAGTCGGTGGAAATGATTTTGTTGTCATGGCGGGTCCATGTTCAGTGGAATCTTACGATCAATTGAAAACCATCGCAACCTCCTTAAAAAAACAAGGCGTCACCTTGCTCAGGGCGGGAGCGTTCAAACCCAGAACGAGCCCTTATGCATTTCAAGGCCTTGGTTTGGAAGGGTTAATGATCTTAAGACAGGTAGCGGATGAACTGGGTATGATGATTGTTAGTGAAATATCATCAACCGAATACATTGACGCGTTTATTGCCCATGTCGATTTAATTCAAGTGGGTGCTAGAAACATGCAAAACTATGATTTACTGAAAGCATTAGGCAAAACAAACAAACCCATTTTGTTGAAAAGAGGGTTTTCAAATACCATTGAAGAATGGTTGATGTCTGCAGAGTACATCATGGATGCGGGTAATGAGCAAATCATTCTTTGTGAACGAGGCATTCGAACATTTGAAAAATACACCCGAAACACCTTGGATCTAAGCGCTGTTTTAGCAGTAAAAGAACTCTCGCATCTTCCAGTGATTGTGGATCCCAGTCATGCGACTGGACGGTGGAACATGATTGAAAAACTCTCCTTAGCGGCATTTGCAGTTGGCAGCCACGGTTTAATGGTCGAGGTTCATCACGATCCTGAGCACGCTTTTTCAGATGGTGCACAAGCGCTACGCCTAAAAAAATTCGACCATTTAATGGACGAGTTAAGACGATTTTCAATCCTATTAGACAAACCAATTCGATAACCATTTGAAAACAACAAGGCGAGATCAATGGTTTCTCGCTTTAAACTTACATAAAAGGAGATTAATATGAAGCTTAGTTTAAGAAACTACGACATCATTCTTGAGCAAAGACTGGATTTTTTGAAATACCTAACGCCATGGATGACGAAAAGAGTTTTCATTTTAACCGATGAGAATGTTCATCATCATTATCAAAGCATCATGGAAACATTGAGTGATGACATTGTAGTGATTCCACCAAACGAGTCCTCAAAATCGCTTTTTATGTACGAAAAAACCGTCAAAGAGTTACTCAAGCGAGGGATTCAACGGGCTGATCTCATCGTAAGTTTTGGTGGTGGCGTTATTGGGGATTTAGGAGGGTTCATCGCCTCGACTATTTTAAGAGGTGTGGATCATATCATGATTCCAACCACCTTATTGTCCATGGTTGATAGCAGTATTGGCGGGAAAACCGGCATCAATACGGAAGATGGGAAAAACGTGATTGGAACCTTTTATGAACCGAAGAAAGTCTTGATCGATCCTCAGTTTTTAATCACATTGGATCAAGAAGAACTTCAATCTGGATTGGCCGAGATGATAAAGATGGCCCTCATCGGTAACAAACAACTCTTTCATTCGATTGCGGCTAAAGAGCAGGTCACATTGGCTGACATCTATGATGCTATTATCATCAAAAAACGCATCGTAGAAGCCGATTTTAAAGAACAAGGCATTAGAGCCTACTTGAACTTTGGGCATACGTTTGCCCACCAAATTGAAAAAGAAAAGGGGTTTACGATTAAGCATGGTCATGCCGTTGCTTATGGCATGCTCTATGAGATGGAAATTGCGATCAAACTGGGCTTGACCCCTAAGCACCTTTATGAAGAACTCTATCACCTCTTGATTCAAAAGAAGATGATTGAATGCCCCATTACCCCTAAAGAACACTATATAAATAACACGATTTTTGACAAAAAAAGACAAGGCGACACCCTGGTTTTCACCATTTTGGAAGACTATGAGAAACCAAGATTAATTCATTTAGCGATTGAGGATTTGAAACGATGATTCGGATTTACCCGAGTTCGTTAGAGGGAAGGTTAAAATCAATTCCATCAAAGTCACTTTCGCATCGGTATTTAATCGCAGCAAGTCTTGCTAAAGGCACAAGCGAGATTCATGATTTGTTAACTGCTGATGATATTGAAGCAACCAAAAAAGCGTTGGCTTCTTTTGGTGTAATCATCCAAGGAAGGACTGTTTTTGGGGGAGAATTAAGTGTATTGAACCAGGACATCAACTGCCATGAATCAGGAACCACCCTTCGATTTATCATCCCCTTTAGTTTGCTTTTCCATGAAGCGATTACCATCCGCGGGGAAGGACGACTTCCATTACGGCCACTGACTCCTTATGAGGAGGTTTTCAAACACAAAGCCGTTAAATACGAAAAACTATCAGACCTTCATCTTCCCATTCGAGTGCGTGGAAGAATCAAAGGCGGATACATGAAGATTCAAGGCAATATTTCCAGTCAGTTTATTTCTGGATTGCTTTTAATTTCACCTGTGTTGAAACAGGATACAGTAATTGAGATTGAAGGACCTTTTGAATCAAAACCTTATGTCGATTTGACTCTGGAGGTTATGCGCCAATTCGGGATTGATGTGATTGAGGTTCTCCCTTATTATTACATCAAAGGAAGCCAAACCTATCAACCCGGTGTTTATCGGATTGAAGGAGATTATTCTCAAGCCGCGTTTTTCCTCGCAGCAGGTGTATTAACCCATCGTATCCAAATCACTGGACTTCATCCAGAAAGCCGACAAGGTGATCGAAAGATATTAGAGATTCTTAACGACATGAATGGAATTGTGCACGTTAAAGACGATTTGATAGAGTCCTCAAAATCCCAGCTAGTGGCCACGCGGATTGATTTATCTCAAATCCCAGACTTGGGTCCGATTTTGTTTGTTCTAGCCGCTAAGGCTAAGGGAAAAACACGCTTTACCCAGTATCAACGATTAAGACTAAAAGAATCGGACCGAATAGATGCGATGAAAGAAGCTTTTGACCAGTTAGGTATTTCGATGGTAATTCATGAAAACTGGATTGAGATTGAAGGACAAAAAACCATTCAGGGAGGCCAAACCATTAACACGCATGGCGATCATCGTATTTTTATGGCTTTATCCATTTTGGCGACCACGACCGAAGAAGGACTCATCTTGACAGATGAAACCTCCATCCAAAAATCCTATCCCGGATTTTTAGAAGATTTAAAACAATTGGGAGGACACTATGACATCCTTAAATGAGTTAAGACAGTTAATTGATCAAATTGACCAAGAGATTTTAAAACTATTTATTAAACGCATCGATCTCGTTAAAGCAATCAAACACATAAAAATAGAGGAAAAGCGTCCCATTTTGGACTCCAATAGGGAAAGCGAAATCTTGGACAAACTGAAAAACATTACGCAAGATGACGCACTTTTTCCCTATGTTCGACACTTGTTTATGACCATCATGGCGATTTCCAAGGAGGTCCAAGCATGCAGCGATACGGATTAATTGGTAAACATATTCAACACTCTAAATCGCCAGCCATTCATCAGTTTATGGCTAATAAATTAGGCATAAAAATAAAGTATGAGTTGTTTGATATTGAAAGCCAAGAAATACCCACCCTACTGAAACTCATGAGAAAAAGAGCCATCCATGGGTTGAATGTGACCATCCCTTATAAAAAACTTGTCATTAACTATGTTGATCGACTCACCCCTAAAGCCAAAAAAGTAGGAGCAGTCAACACGCTTTACATTGATGGAGATGAGTTGGTAGGCGATAACACGGATTACGATGGTTTTTATGGAATGCTGCAACGAAATAAAATACAGGTTTATCAAAAATCGGTCTACATTTTAGGTTCTGGAGGAGCGGCTAAGGCGGCTTATTCGGTCTTAAAAGATTTAGGTGCCTTTGTCAAAGTGGTTAACCGATCCACCGTTAATATTGACCCCTCCATGGTTCCAGCCATCACCTATTCAATGATTCATCCTGAACATGTGGACATTTATATTCAAGCGACTCCGATCGGAGGGAGGAACTATCTGAATCAATCGGTATTAGACGAACGTCTCGTTCAAAATAAAACGGTGATTGATCTAATCTATGATCCACCAATCACACCAATAATGTCCTATGCTAAAGAAGCGTACGGCGGATTAGACATCCTCATTTTACAAGCCCTTCGGGCAGAAGAAATATGGTTTGATTTAAAAATAGAAGTCACCCCGCAACTGATTCAAGAAATAAAGGATGTGATCATGCATGAATAGTTATGGAAAAACGTTTCGAGTGACGCTTTATGGGGAATCCCATGGACCTTCAATCGGATGTGTCATCGATGGCATGAAGCCAGGCGTCCCCGTGGATACCCATTTGATTGAAAACGATTTAACACGAAGACGTCCCCATCAAACCGGAAGCACCAAACGCGTTGAAAAAGATCGATACACGATAACGTCAGGCGTTTATCAAGGCTATACGACCGGAGCACCCATTCATGTGTCCATTTTTAATGATGATGTAGACTCCACAAGCTATTTGAAACCCGTCTTCCACCCAAGACCGAACCATGTGGACTATGTCGCTCATATCAAGTATCAAGGGTTCGAAGATCCAAGAGGCGGTGGTTTTTTTTCAGGGAGACTCACAGCGGCATTGGTGGTTGCAGGAAGTTTTGCGAAAATGATGTTACCCTACGCGATTGAAAGCAAGTTGATTCAAGTTGGAACACTCAAAGATATGGACCATTTGGATCAATACATCCAAGAAATTGAAGATAAGAAAGATTCGGTTGGAGGGATAATTGAAGTTAAGGTATCCGGTCTTCCTGTAGGACTCGGTGAACCATTCTTTGGCAAATTGGATGCTGAAATTGCTCATATCCTTTTCTCAATACCCAGCATTAAAGGGGTAGCTTTTGGCGATGGATTTGAAGGGGTTGAACGATTAGGAAGTGCGTTTAATGACAGCATCATTGATCGAAAAGGGACCACTAAAACCAATCATTCCGGAGGAGTAGTTGGCGGGATATCCAATGGGAATGATGTGATCATAAAAGTCTTTGTCAAACCAACATCCAGCATTGGCATCCCACAAGAAACGTTTTCTTTTGCGTCAAACGCCCTTGAGCCTCTCTTGATTGAAGGAAGGCACGATGCGTGCATAGCCAGACGGTTAGGAGTCGTTTTAGAAAACGCTGTTGCGATTGTTTTAGCTAATCTATCAACGGTTTAATCATTAAGAAACATCTAAATGGATTATACGTAATCAGTTAAATCTGAACTTTCGAGAAAAACAAAACCACTCCAATCTAGAGTGGTTTTGTTTTCGACTAAACAGTCAATAATTGGGTCGATAAATCTTATTTGAACGTGTGTTAATTAAGATTTCACTTTTATTTTACCACAAAATTTCACGACATGGTAAAATTTAATTATAAAAAATACGATTGTGGGGATAAATTAATGAGTACTGAAAAAGATAGATATTTAATTGGACTTGATTTGGGTAGTGGATCAGTTGGATGGGCAGTTACGAGTCTCGACTATAAACTGGTTAAAAAGCAAGGAAAGAATCTGTGGGGCGTTAGATTATTTGATCAGGCTAAAAGTGCTGCTGAAAGACGGCAATTTCGCCGAAGTAGAAGAACAATCAGTAAACGCAACTGGAGACTCATGCTTTTAAAACAGGAACTAAAAGAGTTTGTCATGGAAGAAGATCAGAATTTTTTCACTAAACTAAAGAATGGCATGTTAAAGCCAGCAAATGATGAGAAATTATTGTTTACTGGACGATTCAATGACATTCACTATTTTCGCGAGTTCCCAACCATCTATCATTTAAGACAGAAGCTTCAAGAAAAAAATAGCTGCATTAGCTATCATGAACGAGGATTATATGGTAGGTTTTTATTTTTGGCCATTAATGATATTTTAAAAAATAGAGGTCATTTCTTATCAACATCACAATATGAAGTGAAACCCGAAGGTTTAACTATTAATACGATTCGTTTAAAAGTTCAAGACTTAATCAGCAACATTAATGAAGAGTTAGGATACCACCATTTGGATGAGGGTATTGTTACTGGAATGTTTAATGATTATATGAGCAGCAACACAAAAAACACGAGGTCATTAGATAAGAATACCCTATTATTCAAATTATTAATTGGTGGCTATAAAGTCAATGTTTCCAAACTATTTGATTTGGAGAGTGATGAAAAACTTGAACTATGCTTTGACGATGAAAACTGGAATGAGCAGAAAACTAATCAAACGAATATAGATTGTTTACTTGATGATGCATTCTCAATATATAGCAATATTAAAGTTTTTAAATTTTTAGGGAAAAGTAAATCTTACTCAGAAGCAAAAATATCACTATTTCAAAAGCATAAAGATCAATTAGCATTGCTAAAGAGAGATATCTCTCGAATTGATGGTGCTTTGGATACAAAACATTATCACCATTTGTTTTTAGATGCAAATGAAGAAGGTAAGGATAAAGACGCTTCTTATACACATTATGTTGGTAAAGCTATTGTAGGAAGCAAAAAAATAAGAGTTAAGAAAAAATCAAATTATCAGAATTTAATGAAGAAATTGAATAGTATTAAACAAGAATATCATAATAAAACCGGCTTAGATGATGTCTTGCGAGACTCGGAACAAGACAATTACCTTGCTATTCCCAACAATAAAGAAAACCGATTGATTCCATACCAATTGCATTTTTCCGAACTCAAAAACATACTTCAAACATTCATAGAAGTTATGAAATACACGGGTAATTATCATCATGATATTTCTATAAAAGTTCAACGAATAGAGAAATTACTGACTTTCAAAGTACCATACTTTGTTGGACCACTTTCGAACCTTAATAATCGCTCTTTAGATCCAAATTATTGGGTTGTAAAGACACAAGAAAGCCACATTACACCCTTCAATTTTGATGAGATAGTAGATAAAAGGGCAACAAATAAAGCCTTTGTATCAAAAATGTTAAGAAACTGCACATATTTGGATTCTGAAAGTTGTTTACAAAAAGGAACAATTGCGTATCAAACCTATATATTTTATAACACCATAAACAAAATTAAAGTTAACGACACTTTTCTTTCACCGAATCAAAAGCAGCTGCTGTTTAATTATGTAGCTAAAGGAAGAAAGATTACACGAGCTAAGTTGTTAAGTTTGTTAGGCACTTCCTCTGATGCCGTGTTATCGGGTTTAGCAAAAGATACGGATAAAGCGCTTGATTTGTCACTCTCAGCCATCAAGACGTATACCTCTATTTTCCCAGATAAAAAAGATAATCCCTTTTATAAGAGGTTTTTTGATGATGTGATCAATCGAATTGCATTGATTGATAAAGACGAAGAAGATTTAAGAAGATTGACCATCGAAGATGTTTTAAAGGAATCAAAGTTAGTGAACATTAGCAGCAATCAGATAGAAGCGTTGTTGAAATTCAAAGAAAACAAGTGGGGCAATCTTTCTTCCAGATTTCTCTGTGATATGCAATTTGTTAATCCCCGATCAAACACAGGAGAAGTAAAAAGCATGCTCGAATGGCTTCAAGAGACAAATTTCAATTTGATGGAGATTTTGTATGACGAAGAAGGATACAATTTAAAGATTATTGATGAAGAAAATGGAGTGGTGGACAATTTCAACAAAGAGGATTCTATTAATGCTTATTTAAAAAGAAAATATGTATCTCCACAGGCAAAGAGAACCATTGTTCAAGCAAGCAAAATAGTTGATGAGATTGTTTCTATCATGGGTAAACTACCTGAAAAAATCGCGATTGAGTTTACGCGAGACAAGGATAAAAACCCAAAGATGAAAGACTCGAGATATGCGCAGCTAGATCAAATTTATAAAACTTTAAAGATGGATAGAGTATTATTAGAACAACTGCATAGACTCGAAAAAGATCAAACAAGGCTTAAATCCAAAAAATTATATTTATATTTTTTGCAATGTGGGAAAGATTTATATACAGGAAAACCCATCGATTTTGACATTCTTTTTACAAGTAATAGCATTTATGACATCGATCATATTTATCCTCAATCAAGAGTCAAGGATGATAGTTTGGATAATATGGTATTAACTGAGACTATTATTAACGGAGACAAAGGAAACGTATATCCCTTACCCGAGGACATCCGAATCAAGCAGTTGGATTTGTGGTTAACTCTGAAAAAACATAAGTTATTATCTGCCAAAAAGTTTGAAAGGTTGACTAGAGCTACATCTTTGTCGGAGGAAGAATTGTTGGATTTTGTAAATAGGCAAAAAACTACTTTAGATTGGATGAATCGTGAAGTGGCAAGTATTTTTTCGAGAAAATACGGAGATAATAGAAGTTCATTCATTATCTTTTCCAAATCGAGACACATCAGCGACTTTAGGAACAACATTGGATTATTGAAACTGAGGGAACTGAACAATTTACATCATGCGCACGACGCTTACTTAAACGCAGTTGTGGGAGATACAATTCAAAATCATCAGTTTGTTGTGGTGGATAGAGGCATTAAATCCAATAATGTTGAAAAAATTGTCCTTCACAAGCTCAAGGATAAAATCGATTATATAAGAAGTATTATGGGTTTTTATGATCCGCTTATTACCAAAAAACCTTCAGTTTATAGTACAGGTTCGTTTTGGGATCAGCAAATCATTAAGAAAAAACCAGGATTAATTCCTGTTAAAAAGAACATGGATACGAGCATATTAGGGGGCTACAACAAACCAGCAACTGCGTTTTTTTCAATTGTTAAAACGAAAGCAGGTAAACTTAAGATTATTGCTGTACCAATATATGTTTGTGGCCAACTTTTTAAAGATAACATGCTCGAATTAGATAAATTGAATGATTATTTGATTCAACTAGGTTATATGGAAGCCATTTATCCTATGATTCCAATTGGGACAAAAATGGAAGTAGATAAAATACCGTTTAGAATTGCTGGAAAAACAGGAAGCCAAATCATATTTCATAACATTCAAGAACTTATTTTATCTCGAGAAGATAGTGACTATTTAAGATTGGTGTTTAAAGAATTTGAAAGAATGAAGTCGAATCGCACCAACACAGATTTATTTCCGCAATCATTATTTGATAGAGAGATTAATTTTGAAAGCAACAAAAGAGTTTTTCAATCAATTAGGGACAGAATTGCAAAAAACGCCAAAAAGTACTCTCCAAACACATTGAGCAGATTGTTTAATGAGCAGATTGATTATGATAATTATTTTTCTAAATTAAATCTAGTTGATCAAGTCAAACTGATTAAAACCATCGTTACCAACTTGTTAAGTGCCAATACATCAAATCAAGGCAAGCTATTTGGTGTGAACTATATAGATTATAGTGTGTCATCTAATGTGAAGTACAGTTTAAGCATAGTGAAAGAGTCAATTACCGGATTTTATCAAAAACGAGTTGATGTAAGCCATGTTTAGAACAGTTTTGGTTAAAAAAACGGCGAAATTACAGTACATTCAAGGGTTTTTAGTTGTCTATGATGGCGAGAAAGAGCAAAAAGTCTATCTAAAAGACGTATCCTTATTAATCATTGAAGCAACGGGCTCTCTTATATCGGTCCCGTTAATCGTGGAATTAGTTAAGCAAAATACTGCTGTCATTTTTTGTGATCACAAACACAACCCATTCGGAACTCTTTTGGGTATATCAAATCACTACAACAATTCTGGTAATATTTATGATCAGATAAAATGGAGTTCAAGCAAATGTGACTCCTTATGGGGATATATTGTCAAAACCAAAATTGGGAATCAGATAAAAGCGCTAGAATTATTTAATCTTGATGATAAAATGATTTTACTGAAGGGGTACATAAATGAGATTTTCGACGGTGACCCAACAAATAGAGAAGGGCTGGCTGCAAAAGTTTATTTTAATGAGATTTTTGGCAAAGACTTTAGAAGGTCAGACCAAAGCATCATTAACTCTTTATTAGATTATGGATATTCTATTATTTTAAGTTGCTTCAATAGAGAAATAGTTTCATACGGTTATCTGACACAATATGGGATTTACCACAGAGGAAAAACCAATCCATTTAACTTATCATCAGATTTTATGGAACCATTTAGACCTGTTGTTGACATTTTTGTGAAGTTAAGTATTCAAGATGATGATCCGATAAAAAGGATCAGAAAAATACTATCAAAAAAGATTATCATTAATGGGGAGGGAAGATTTTTGGATGATGCTATTGGGGTATTTTCAAACTGCTTGTTTCGGTACTTAAACGAGGAATCAATGGAGTTGCCTATTTTCGATTATTATGAGTTAGAGCACTACCAAAATGATTAGAACTATGAGACTACTGGTTATGTTTGATTTACCCTCTGTTACCGGAAAGGATATGAAAGCATATAGGAGATGGCACAGATTTTTGAAGCAAAATGGGTTTGTCATGATGACTGAATCAGTTTATTCAAGACTGTTGATGAACAGGAGCATCACCGCTTCCATTAAGAGGATTATAAGAGAAAATTTACCCCCAAAAGGAGTTATACAAGTTTTAGAAATAACTGAGCGTCAATACAGTTCAATAGATTATTTCTTGGGGGAACCTCAAAACACTGTTATTGAAACACACGAAAGGTATGTGGAGATATGATTCTATCTTTTGAAAACTATGATTGTCCAATAAATCTCAATATGAAAAAACCGTTAATTGTAGTGTTTCATGATTTGTTCGGTCTTTACAAGTTTCAAAAAGAACTGTATCATCAAAGTATAGGGGAAGGGGTTGACAGAATTAGGCTATATGAAGATAAGCAGTTAAATTTCGAGACCGAAGTTGAAGTGATATCGAATGTTTTGACGATTAATATAAACAATAGAAAAATGATTAATTATTTACATAAAAAGATTATTAAAGAAATAGGAAAATCAGACTATATAATTCAAGCAGAAAAAATTAAAACTGATATGAAGGCTTTTTTAGATGATGTTAAAAGAGAAACACTTATTCAGTTTAGTTATGACTCTGATGTTGACATGGAGCAGTTTTTAAAGGTTTTCGATGTAAAATTTTCTGATTGGACAGAAACCCCGGCAGAATTGCTTAATAGATATTTAGAATTGCTTAAAGAAGTAAGCAAAGTGAAGGTTGTTTTTATCTTCTTTGCGTGGTATTTATTAGATTGCGAACAGATAAACATGCTAGTAGAGTACTGTTGGTTGCACAATTACTACATTATTTTTATTGAAAAAGATAAACCTAACCACGACAGTCTTGACAATTTTGAGGTATTGCATTTGGATTGGTTTTAATTGGTTTCACTCGTTTTAGCGCTATTTTGGTCAAATTTTCGCAGAGAATCTCTAGATTTGAGGTTTGAGAGTTGTGTTAATTTGATTTCATCGTGAACATACTTTAGGATATAATACTCATCATCATCGTTTGAGAGTTGTGTTAATTTGATTTCATCGTGAACGCAAAATGGACTGCTAACGCTGAGAACTTTGTTTGAGAGTTGTGTTAATTTGATTTCATCGTGAACTTTTTGGTTTTTTTTAAGACACCCTAATTAGTTTGAGAGTTGTGTTAATTTGATTTCATCGTGAACTATTGTTTTTTATGATTATACATCAAACTTGTTTGAGAGTTGTGTTAATTTGATTTCATCGTGAACACGGACTTAGCAGAATATGTCGACTTAGTTGTTTGAGAGTTGTGTTAATTTGATTTCATCGTGAACTATTAGGTCAGACAGTATCTATTGGCACATGTTTGAGAGTTGTGTTAATTTGATTTCATCGTGAACTATCAATCTATCTATCTACAATGATTATATGTTTGAGAGTTGTGTTAATTTGATTTCATCGTGAACCACTTCTAATAGAATTCACCTTGACACACAGTTTGAGAGTTGTGTTAATTTGATTTCATCGTGAACTCTATAATCTAATATATAATAACACATACAGTTTGAGAGTTGTGTTAATTTGATTTCATCGTGAACGGTCTCGCCTACCCACTTAGCATAGAGTGTGTTTGAGAGTTGTGTTAATTTGATTTCATCGTGAACCTTTTTAAAGAATGATAATGCTCCAATAACGTTTGAGAGTTGTGTTAATTTGATTTCATCGTGAACGACTTTACAACTTTACTGGCTTTATCATTGGTTTGAGAGTTGTGTTAATTTGATTTCATCGTGAACTTGTATTACCATTCCTAAGTCATGTACAGCGTTTGAGAGTTGTGTTAATTTGATTTCATCGTGAACATATTCTCAATAGGTGTTGCGAGTTGATACGTTTGAGAGTTGTGTTAATTTGATTTCATCGTGAACATCCTTAGAAGTCAATTAAACGAAATTAGAGTTTGAGAGTTGTGTTAATTTGATTTCATCGTGAACATAGTGTTCAAAGTAAGCATCTAAATCATTGTTTGAGAGTTGTGTTAATTTGATTTCATCGTGAACGCGAAATGGATTGATCCTGCTACTACTTATGTTTGAGAGTTGTGTTAATTTGATTTCATCGTGAACGAAGAAAATTATAAGGTGTATTGAATACTTGTTTGAGAGTTGTGTTAATTTGATTTCATCGTGAACTATCTGCTCAACAGTAACATATTTATCATCGTTTGAGAGTTGTGTTAATTTGATTTCATCGTGAACTTCAGCTTGTTTTCTCCATACAACACATTGGTTTGAGAGTTGTGTTAATTTGATTTCATCGTGAACAAACGTAATGACTTCCTCAAAGGTTGTAGGGTTTGAGAGTTGTGTTAATTTGATTTCATCGTGAACCTTCTCGCTTTGAGTCTTATCCATAATACTGTTTGAGAGTTGTGTTAATTTGATTTCATCGTGAACTACTTTTTTCCGATCATCAAACTAAGGCAGGTTTGAGAGTTGTGTTAATTTGATTTCATCGTGAACGAAGAAAATTATAAGGTGTATTGAATACTTGTTTGAGAGTTGTGTTAATTTGATTTCATCGTGAACCCTAATTTTATTTATCATGCTTGTTACCATGTTTGAGAGTTGTGTTAATTTGATTT
>WPCH01100118.1_pt1 | contig 16778 bp, 17 predicted proteins | sample 5399881 | NCBI WGS metagenome assembly WPCH01 (sample SAMN12869468, study PRJNA574797) | sludge metagenome | isolation source: wastewater treatment of pH5 | place: China:Beijing | collected 2019-05-20
GAAATCCCAAGGACCAAGAACGCCAAAAAAAGGGTGAAGACATTACAGTATATTACCAGATCAACATCCACGGCGGCGAAGCACTAGAGGCCTTTAGAATACCAATGCGGGTGCAAAACATGGAGCCCCTTGGAGAGGATCGCTTTCTATTAACCTGCACCTATAATCCACGACGCCAAGATCTTACCCTTCTCGCCGAGGAAGCGAAAGCGGCGGAACTAAAACGACGTGAAGAAGAAAAGGACTACGAAGTTCTAGAGGAAATACCCTATTGGAGCAATGGTGCTGGGTTCATCAGCGGAAATCGCTCCCGCCTCTATCTTTATCACAAAGGCGACTTAGAAGCTCTTACAGGTGAAAATATGCAGGTGGGTGGGGTTGAGCTCAACGCCGACAAGACCAAGGCCGTTTTTATTGGTTCGGAGTATACCGGCATGATGCCCCTCACCAACTCCATTTATCTAGTGGATCTGGTAACCAAGGATGTGCGAAAGGTAACACCGGACGAAGAGTTCGCCTATTCTTCCGCCCACTTCCTTAGTGATCAAAATCTTCTCTGTCGAGGCAACGCCAGGGAACACTTTGGCCTGAATGAAAACGGTCGTTTTTACACCGTCCGCTTACAAGACGGTAGCAAGGAACTCCTAACCCCTGATTTTGACAGCCCTACCTGGAGTTCGGTTGGCTCCGATTGTCGCTATGGCGGAGGACGAGGAATGGTTCTGGATACAGGATACCTATATTTCGCAACAACCGAAGAAGAAAGCTCCTATCTAAACCGGATCGATAGCAGCGGTACCATCGAAAAGATCTCTATGGAACCAGGGTCGATTGATTCCTTTAGCGTGAAAAATGGCGAAATTCTCATAATCGCCCTGAGGGATTTGAACCTGCAAGAACTCTATAGCTTGAACAACGGAGTGGAGACTAGGCTCACCAGCTTCAACAGCTGGATTAATCAAGAACGGAAGCTCTCCGCACCAGAGGCACTGAGCTTTGCGACCGCCCCCGGCGTAACCTGTGAAGGTTGGGTGCTTAAACCTGTGGATTTTGTCGAAGGGCAGAAGTACCCCGCCATTTTGAACATCCATGGTGGGCCGAAAACAGTCTACGGCACTGTCTTTTTCCATGAAATGCAGTACTGGGCCAACCAAGGCTACTTTGTCTTTTTCTGCAATCCCCGGGGAAGCGATGGCAAAGGAAACGAGTTTGCCGATATCCGCGGCAAATACGGCACCGTTGATTATGATGATCTAATGCGCTTTACAGACCTAGTATTGGAGAAATATCCCGCCATTGATCAAGGGCGTTTAGGCGTCACAGGGGGATCTTATGGTGGTTTCATGACCAACTGGATCATAGGCCAGACCCACCGTTTCAAGGCGGCTGCTGCACAACGGAGCATCAGCAACTGGATCTCCATGGGTTACACCACAGACATTGGTTACTACTTTGCACCGGATCAAGTCGCAGCTACTCCTTGGACCGACCATGATAAACTGTGGCATCATTCGCCGTTGAAGTATGCAGACCGTGTTAAAACTCCTACCCTCTTTATTCACTCTGACGAAGATTATCGTTGCTGGTTACCTGAAGCTTTGCAGATGTTTACTGCTTTAAAGGTTCATGGCGTTGAAGCAAGGCTCTGTATGTTTAGGGGCGAGAATCATGAGCTCAGCCGTAGCGGAAAGCCAAAACATCGCATCCGTCGCCTGCAAGAAATCACCACCTGGTTTGACCGCTTTTTGAAGGAACAATAATTGCTAAACTACCAAGGGACGTGCTCTCTAGTGCGTCCCTTTTTGGGAGGTTCTTATGACAACGATCATTTACATTCCCCTCGACGAAAGACCTGTCAACTTGCTCTTTCCGCAGGCCCTTTTGGAGTCTCATTCAGACTCGCAGATCACCCTCCTTATACCGCCTGCGGAGCTTTTGGGAACCAAGAAGACGCCGGCTGATCTAAACGGGTTGTGGAGATGGACCGAAGAACAATTACCCCAGGCTGATCAGCTGCTCTGTTCTCTAGACATGCTCATTTATGGTGGGATTGTACCTTCCAGGCTTCATCAGTATAGCCAGGGAGAAGCCGAAGCTGCGCTCCAACGCTTCGCAGGACTAAAGACCCGCTATCCCAAACTCAAGACTTTTGCCTTTAACCTGATCATGCGTGTTCCCGCCTACAACTCCAGTGATGAAGAACCGGACTACTACGGGCAATATGGCGAAGCGATCTTTCGCTGGGGATGGATAGTAGATTGGCAGGATCGGCGTCAAGGAGATGGCAGTACCAGCGAGGAGCTTTCGGAAATCCTGAAGACGATTCCCGGTGAAGTCCAAGAAGACTATCTTACTCGCCGTGCCCTCAACCACTTCGTAAACGTGGAGGCCATCAAACTAGCAGAGCAAGGAGCAATCGATTTTCTTGTCATTCCCCTCGATGATTGTGCTGAGTTTGGTTTTTCCGCGGCTGAGCAGCGCAAGCTGATTCGGGAGCTAGAGGAGCGTCGCCTGCAAGGACGGGTGCACCTCTATCCTGGAGCAGATGAAGTAGGCAGCACTCTCCTATGCCGGCTTCATAACGAGGTAAAAGGGTATAAGCCCCGAGTCTTTGTACGTTACTCCTCTACCATGGGACCGCAAATGATCCCCCGGTACGAAGACCGCCCCTTGGGCGAAAGCATTAAGAGCCAAATCACTGTTTGTGGCGGCATCATGGTGGATAGCTCACTAGAGGCAGATCTGGTGCTCATGGTCAATTCCCCAACTTTGAACCATGGGACGATGCAAGAAGCGGCCCAGGCCCTTAGAGACAAAGACCCATCCTACCACTCCTTCCGTAACCTGCGGGAGTTTGTGGAAAGCATTCGCTACCACGTATCATCTGGGAGGCGAGTGGCCCTGGCGGATGTCGCTTTTGGTAACGGGGCGGACCATGAGCTGATGCAGATGCTGGCCGGGGAGAACCTCCTGAAGGATCTCCACTCCTATGCAGCTTGGAATACTCCCGGGAATTCTCTGGGCACAGTACTGGCCCACTCCCTCATCAAGTTACAAGATGGAAGGAACCCTGCAGGGAAGCCTTGTAAGTTTTTACTCGACCGTTATCTAGAGGATTGGGGTTACCAAGTGTTGGTGCGGACCTATCTGGCGCGCAACGCGAAAGAACTGGGGATCACCTATTCTGATCTAAAAGGGCGACAGCCCCAGATACGGGCAATCGCCTTAGAGATGCTACAAGATTTTATTCGGATCCACCTTGGCCCCTGTGCAGATGACTACCAACTGGAATCCGTCTACTTCCCCTGGAATAGGCTTTTTGAAGTAGGCCTCGACACAAAGCTGATCAGGTAGACTAGAATAAGTCGTCCACCGCAATTCGTGTGCGAATTAAGCCTGCCTGATACAAGAACTCAATGGTCTCATCCAATTCGCCGAGTTGCTGCACGGTCAGTTCTGCACAAAAGATATACTTCTGGGCTATCGTTTCCACTAAGGCCATGGGTAAATTCAGTTCGGAGGCTGCTAACGCTAAGACCGCGACACGGTTATTGTTCATATACTCTAGGCTCTGCCCATGGGCCCTCTTATATGCTGCTACTTCTGGGCTGTGGGCAAGAGCTGTGGTGGTAACTGATAGGGTCAGTCCACTAATGAGCCCTTCTCCATCTCGCAGTACTTCAATGGCTCCATTTTGCGTGAGACGGGATAAGACTGGTTCAACTACCATCGTAGCGTCAACTTGACCACTTTGCAGGGCTGCAATGCCATCGGGAACTAATAAGTTGACCAACACAATATCCCGCAAGGCTAGACCCTGTTCAGCCAAAATCTTGCCAAGGAGAACATGAACCTCGGTTCCAATGGGGGCGGCAATCTTCTTGCCCCGCAAGTCGCTGAGGCTGATGGAATCTGGCCTGGCGGCGAGGGCAAATGCTGATGGCGCCTGACTATAAGCACCGATGATCTTGATGTCCCTGCCCCCCGCCTTAGAGACAATTATGGATGTGGCGCCCATTACCGGGGCTATATCCAACCTTCCTGAGGCCATGGCCTCCGTCATTGCATGCCCGGCACCAAACGAATGATAGTTCACCACATAGCCTTCCTTGGCAAGGTAGTCCTGATTGCGTTGTACCAAGCAGGACAAGTTGAAGGGCAAGGGATTATAGGCCAAATTAATGGCAGGCTCCTGGGCCTTTACCATCGCCAAGCTGGAGAAAACCAGTAGAATCACAATGAGAAAGCAGATCTGTTTTTGCGAATTCCCCACGTTCAAGTCCATTCCTCCACTCCGCGTAAGATGAGTTCCTTGAGGGTATCCCTCTGCTTCGTTCCATCCAAAGGCTGATCCAGAAGGATTCTTCCTGGACGTTTGCTCAAAACGATCAGCCGGGTCCCTAGTGCTAACGCTTCTTCTATGTCATGGGTCACAAGAAGGCAAGTTACCGCTCTTTCTTTCCAGATCCTACGGAGCTCAACTTGAAGTTTAGAGCGAAGCTTTTGGTCGAGATTGGCCAAAGGCTCGTCCAGCAACAGTAGGTCAGGACTAGGAGCTAGGGCCCTGGCCAGAGCCACTCTACTGGCCATGCCCCCTGACAATTCATCGGGCAGAGCATGGCGAAAATCCTGTAAATCCATCATTCTAAGCAGGTCCTCGGTGCAAGTCCCCGCCAAAGCGATGTTTTCTGTCACTGTCAACCAGGGTAGCAAACGCGGTTCCTGAAAAACCAGGCCCCTTTCTAGACTCGGTTTGTTAACCAGACTACCTTTGTGTAAACACTGGCCCGAACTGGGCAGGATCAATCCTGCGATGATTCGTAGAAGGGTAGATTTTCCGCAACCACTTGGGCCGATGATACTAACGAACTCTCCCTGACTGACAGTGAAACTTACGTCAACAAGTGCCCTGCGAAGATCGCCCTGTTTAGCATCTTTCCGCCTAAAATTCTTGGAGACTTGGTGTAGCTCGAGAAGGGGCACCGGCATCTCTCTCACCTCTTCTTCCCGCCTTAGCGGAGCTCCAGGACGGAATCAAGTGGTTCTGCAGAGTCAAGAAAGTTGCATCAATCAGCATGCCCATGAACCCAATCACAAGAATCCCGGCAAACATCTCATCCACCCTCACCAAGGACCTGGCCGTCATCACCAGGTAACCAAGGCCACTGGTGGAGGCCAACATCTCCGCCGCTACAATCCCCCTCCAGCTCATGCCCATCCCGAGCCTCAGTCCTGTAAAAACGGATCCCCAGCTTCCAGGGATAACGATCCTCGTCAACATCTTCCAAGGAGAAAGGCAATACACCTGGCCCACTTCCCAATAGGCTTTGGGGATTTCTTGCACTCCCAAAGCAGAGTTAACGACAATAGGAAAGAGGGATGCATAGAAAATCACAGCGAGTTTAGGAGCCTCGCCGATCCCAAACCACAGCAAGAATAGAGGAATCAAGGCGGTAGGCGGAATCTGACGCAAAAAGTGCAACGTTGGTCCAAACCACACCTGGCTTTGGGGCACACAGCCCACGAGGATACCCAAGGGAACCCCCACCAGAGCAGCGAGGGCAAAGCCTGTGAAAACCCTAAAGAGGCTACTACCCAAATGAGACCACAACAAGCCGCTTCGTCCGAGGTAGAGAAAAGCCTCCAGTACCCCTCCCGGTGCAGGCAGGATTTGACTATTGAGTTTGCCTGTGTAGCTCAGAAGAAACCACACAGACAGAAGCCCCAGGGGAAAGACTAACCCCTTGAAACCACCCCTGCGTACCGTTGCCATAAGGAACCCCTCTCTTGGTAGGTGGTGTGCAAAGCATCATGGGCAACCTGGCTGCCAGGCTCCACAAGCCACTGTTCATAGATCTTGAGGACTTCTGGATTCTGCTGGGATTTATGCACAGGCGTCACTACATCGTCGAGGTATAAGCCCGCCCCACGTTCTTGTCGTACTTTGCTACTGACATTTGTAATGGGTTGACCGCCTCCGCCGATACAGCCTCCGGGGCATGCCATTACTTCGATTAAGTCGAAATGGACTTTTCCTGCCTGGAGATCGTCCAGGAGGGCCTTAGCATTAGCTAGACCATGGACGACGCCCAGGGTAAGGGTCTGATCTCCTAAGTTAACCTCCCACTGGCGCATTCCGCTATAACCCCTCACGCTTGTAAAGGTTACATCCTCTAAATCGGTCTTGGTAATTCGCTCATAAGCAAGACGCAACACAGCTTCGGACACACCGCCGGTCACTCCGAAAATAACACCGGCCCCAGTCACAAATCCAAAGGGATGGTCGGGGGGCGTCTCTGGTAAAGAAACATAATCTATACCCGCTTCTTTGATCATCCGGGCTAACTCTTGGGTTGTAAGAACTAGGTCCACATCAGCTACACCATCGGTAGTAAACTCTTCCCTAGAGGCCTCAAATTTCTTGGCGGTACAGGGCATGACACTGATCATGTAAAGATCCTCTGGCTTTTTATTAAGCTCCTTAGCGTAGAACTTCTTAATCAATGATCCCATCATCTGTTGGGGCGAACGACAGCTGGACAAATGGGGCAGGAATTCCGGATAAAACTGTTCCGCAAATTTCACCCAGGCAGGACAGCATGAAGTAAATTGAGGCAGTTTTTCTCCAGACTGGACCCGGGCCAGAAACTCCTCTGTTTCTTCCAACACGGTAAGATCAGCTGTAAACGCTGTATCAAAGACTTTATCTGCCCCCAGCGCCCGCAAGGCTGATATGAGCTGCCCCATGGTGCTGGCCCCAGGTGTCATCCCAAATTCCTCACCTAAGGACACCCGCACAGCAGGGGCTACCTGTACGATTACGGTCTTGTTGGGGTCGTTCAGCGCCTGCCAGGCCTCCTTTACTTGCGGTTTGATCACCAGTGCCCCGGTGGGGCAGATGGCCGCGCACTGCCCGCAATGCACGCAATCGGTCTGGGCTAGTTCTTGATGAAAAGCAGTCGTAACTTGCATTCTTGCCCCCCGATGGGCAAAACTGTACACACCGATACCCTGGACCTCTCCGCACATGCGCACGCACTCTCCGCAGAGGATACATTTGTTTGGATCTCGAATCAAGATAGAACTACCATCAATGGGCAGATATTCCTCACGGTCTGCTTTAAAACGCAGGTCGGATACACCGAAGCGCTGCGATAGATCCTGGAGTGAGCAATCACCGCTCCTGGAGCAACTGGTACATTCCCGATCATGGCGGCTCAAGAGGAGTTCTAACGCTATTTTTCTCAGGCGTCGTAATACCGCTGAGTTGGTGCTGATCGCCATACCTGATTCAGGCGGGGTATGACAGGCTGCCACAACCCCACGCCCTTGCACCTCCACCATACACAGGCGGCAGGCGCCAAGGAGTGATAACTCCGGATGATAACAGAGGGTGGGCAAATCGATCCCAGCATTGCGTACTACCTCTAAGAGACTCTGTTCTCCATTCAAAACTACGCTCACACCATTCACCAATAACCAGCCCATTAGTACACCTCCTCGATAGCACCAAACTTACAAACGGCCAGGCAGGCATCGCACTTAATACACTTTTCTTGATCGATTTTGTAAGGTTCCTTGCGGGAACCAGAGATGGCATTGACAGGACAGACCTTGACACAGAGCCAGCAGCTCCTGCATTTCTCCTCACTAATTACCAAGCGACGAAGATTGTGGCAAACTCCAGCAGAACAGCGTTTGTCTACTACATGGGCCAGGTATTCGTCTCTAAAATTGGCCAAGGTAGAAAGGACCGGGTTGGGAGCTGATTTCCCCAGACCACAGAGTGAACCAAGTTGCACTGTCTCCCCTACTTCAATAAGCAGATCCAGATCTTCGATTCGGCCGTGACCATCAACGATGCGTTGCAGGATTCGCAACATCTGTAATGTACCCTCCCTGCAAAAGGTACATTTTCCACAGGATTCATTTTGAATGAAATTCATAAAGAAGCGGGCTATCTCTCCGACACAGGTGTTTTCGTCCATGACAACCATTCCACCGGAACCCATCATGGCCCCCACCTGTTTCAGAGAATCAAAATCTACCGTGATCCCCAGATGGGACTCGGTCAAACACCCCCCGGAGGGGCCGCCAATTTGTACACCCTTTAACTGGCGGCCATTCCTGATTCCTCCGCCGATAGTAAATACGATCTCTTCCAAGGTTTGACCCATAGGAACCTCTATGAGTCCTGTGTTTTCCACTTCCCCTGTCAAGGCAAAGGTCTTGGTTCCTGGGCACTCCGGTGTACCAATGGATCGAAACCATTGTACACCCTTGGTCAAAATCTGGGCTACGTTGGCTAAAGTTTCTACGTTATTTATAACCGTTGGCTTACCCCACAGCCCTGATACCGCGGGAAAAGGCGGTTTCGGCCTAGACATGCCCCGCTCCCCTTCAATCGAAGCGATGAGGGCGCTTTCTTCACCGCAGACAAAAGCGCCGGCCCCTTCCTTAACACGAATGGAGAAACAGAAATCCGTTCCCAAAATGTTCTCGCCCACTAGACCATACTTCGTAGCATCGGCTATCGTCTGGCGCAATCTTTGCACTGCCAGGGGATACTCAGCCCGAACATAGATGTATCCCTGGTTGGCTCCAATGCCATAACCGGCAATGAGCATGCCTTCAATGACGCCATGGGGATCGCCTTCCATAATGCTACGATCCATAAAGGCGCCTGGATCCCCTTCGTCACCATTACAGATCAGGTATTTTTGCTCCGCCTCCTGGGCTGCTGCAATAGCCCACTTGCGGCCCGCAGGAAATCCTCCGCCACCCCGGCCTCGGAGATTGGCCTGACAAATCTTCTCGGTCACCTCCGCTGGAGTGAGTTCCAGGGCATTTGCCAAGCCCTGATAACCTCCCCTTTGCATATAAGAGCGAATGTCTTCGGGGTCCACAATCCCGCAATTGGCCAAGGCCACCCTGCTTTGGTATTTATAGAAAGGAATGTCCATTTCGTTGGGTATGATGGCATGGTTCTTGGGATCGTGATAGCACAAATGGGTCACAAAGGTCTGTGCCTCCACAGCATCCACAATCTCGGATACATCATCCCCATCGGCCTTCACCTTGGTGTAGAGGGTTCCTTCTGGTTCTACCCGAACAAGGGGTCCCAATTGACAGAACCCCTGGCAGCCACTACTCACAGCAACAATGCCTGTCTGACCATCCTCCGCCTCGAGCAGGCAATCCACGGTCGTATGTAAGTTGCGGGTCTGCAATTCTCTAACTAGGGCTTCGTAAACCTGGAGGGACCCACTGGCCACACACCCAGGTCCAGCACAAACCACAAGGCGGGCCCTAGCCCTTTGCAAGGCTTGTCCATAACTCTCCTGCACCTCTAGAATGTCTTTACGGCTCTTGATCATGGCCTTCGTTCCCCCGTTCTAAGGCATCAATGATGATGTTGACTGCATCGGCCGTTACATGTCCATAAACCTGATCGTTAATGGTGATGACGGGAGCCAACACACAAGCACCGAGGCAAGCAACCGTTTCCACCGTGTACATGCGATTCTCCGTCGTGGACTTGCCGTATTCAAGGTTGACCCGTTTGCGCAAAGAATCGTAGACAGGAATGGACCCCCGCACATGACAGGCGGTGCCATCGCATACTTTGATCACGTACTTCCCCTTGGGTTCGAGGGAGAACTGTGCGTAGAATGTTGCTACACCATAAACGGTCGCCGTCGAAAGCCTGAGGGCGTTCGCCACATGGGTGATTGCTTCCTCCGAAAGGTGACGATATTTTTCTTGTAGTGCCTGCAAAATGGGAATGAGTGCCGCGGTGCTAGTGCCTGTTTCAGCAAGGACTAGAGTGAGAAAAGCTGGATCAAAGTCGCTTGCTGCAACTTCTGTGTTCAAGACAGTGGTGGTCAATCAAGTCACACCCCTCAAATAAATTGTGAATATCTTATCAATCGAGATTGTAACACATTTCACTAATCATTTGTGGTCTTTGACAATAAATTAACAAATATACCGGGAAATAAGCATAGGGGGCTAGACACCAAAAAACCCTTCCTGGTCAGAAGGGAAAGTCACCGCTCTGGTTGAACTAGATCCTAGAATCCAAGGAAGGGAGAATTGTCCGTGAAAAAACGCGTATCGTACCTGTCTATGCTCACGATCATTTTCGTTCTTGCTTTGTCTGTTTTCGCTGGGGCCGCTGACTTTCGGAGTATCGAAGGGCTCATTGAGACAAAAGATGTGACCCGAATTCAAGAGGCCATTGACCGCCTGGAAGCTCATTTACAGGACAAGCCCGCAGACGGTGAAGCGCTGTGGCTTATAGCCAAGGCCCACCTGTACCTAGGGGATCGCACCGAAGATGATAAACTGGCTATCCTCGAGATGGGAAAATCCTACGCCGAGGCTGCCATCGAAGTTCTGCCTAACTCCCCCCATCCCTATTACTGGCAGGCTTCGCTCAGTGGACGTATCGGCCAAGCCAGGGGCATCATGAGCAGCCTGTTTATGGTACGACCCATGAAGGAGTCCCTAGACCGTGCCCTAGAATTAGATGATGACTATGCCGATGCCCACTGGGTATTGAGTCAACTCTACCACCAAGCCCCGGGTTTTCCCCTGAGCATTGGCAATAAGAAATCCTCTCTACAGCATGCGGAAAGGGCGCTGGAGCTTGAGCCAGCGAATTTTGACTACCAATTGCAGTTCGCGGTGGCTCTGGAGTATAATGGCCGCAAACAAGAGGCCATTGAAGTCTTAGAGGCCCTTCTCGCCGAACCCAACCTAAAGAAGGACCCCGACACTCAAGCTGACGCTGAGAAAGCATACCGGGAATTTACCAAGTAAAGTTAATAGCCCAAAACCGAAATACCGCCATTGGCGGTGGCAATAGTAATCTGGGGGCTGGTGCTGCGCTCGATCGTAACTTGCTTGCGCCCCACGGCGTGATCCTCCCCTACATCAAACTCCACCTGACCATTGGAAGTGGTAGCACGAAACGAGCCTCGGGTGTCATGTGGTACCCTAAGCTCAATTGCTCCATTACGAGTCTCAAAAAGATATATCCCCTCCCCGGAAAACTCTACCTGCCCCGCGATCCGACCGTTGGACGTACGCATGGCGCTGTTTCCGGTTAACACAAGCTTGCCGAATTCTATTCTACCATTTGAAGTAATGACTTCTACCTCTCCCTGGCCTGATCGAAGCTGCACCCGCCCATTGGTGGTGCGTAGGCTCACTTTCCCGCTAAAAGGCTCCTCCAGCGCAATGGCGCCATTTGAGGTTTGAGCCTGAAATTCTCCGATCTGTTCGGGCGGGGCGTACACCTTAAACGTGACTTTAGTGTTGACGAAGCCAAATCTTTGAGGAGGTTGCACGGCCTGGAGTACCATCCTCCCTTGAGAACTGCGATCCTCGATCTTCAGCCCAGCTAAAATCTGGTCGAGCCCGCTGGCACTGATACCACTTACCTCTTTTTCTACCACAACCCGTGCTGGCCCCCCATCCATAGGCTCCCAGCTGATTGCCCCGTTAAAACCCTGGATTTGTATGGCCTGAACTCCCCCATCCAAGGGGAAATCCTCCCGTTTTCCGACTTTTGTAAAGAAACCCATTTGTCCCGCTCCCTTCCCTAGAATGATTCTAGCTTATCATCCCTGACGCCAGCAAGCGAACGTCTCCGATAGGATACCTTCTCCAACTAAAGACGGATTTTTTTCCACTTAGCAGGGAATAGATACTAAGTAGCGAATATATTATATATGGATAAAGGAGGTATCAACCGCGATGGACAAACGAACCGTGTACATGCATAAACAGCCCCTCACTGCCCTTGGAAAACAACTGGTAGTAGGTGCACAAGCACCGGATTTCAAACTTTTGAATAATTCCCTGCAAGTAAAAAGCCTGGTGGATTATGGAGACGCGATTAAACTGATTAGCGTTGTTCCTTCCCTTGATACGGGGGTCTGCGACATGCAGACCAGATTCTTTAACGAGGAAATCGTTGAGTTAGGAGAGGCGGTTGCCATCACCGTCAGTGTTGACTTGCCCTTTGCCCAAAAAAGATGGTGTGGAAATGCGGATCTAGAAGGCGCTATCACCCTGTCTGACCACCGAGATGTCTCTTTTGGTGAAGCCTATGGTGTGCTTATTGAGGAGTTACGCCTCCTAGCCAGAGCTGTCTTTGTGTTGGATCGGGAGAACAAGATCACCTATATCGAGTATCTAGAGGAGATGACGGAACACCCTGATTACGAAGCCGCTCTCCAAGCCCTGAAGATGCTAGTGTAAATCTCAGTGTAATCAAAAAAACCGGGCACCCCCACCTCACATGGGCGCCCGGCCTTTTTGATCTTTAGAGATGGTAACCATTCCAACTCACAAGCTCTGTCAACTCTTTGCGCTTTCTTAGCGGTACCTGATCACTAGCGGGATAGCCTAGCGGAATAAGGGCGATTGCTTCTAGATGGTCTGGCAACTCGAGCACCCTATGGACATGCTTTGCATCAAAGGCACAAACCCAACATGTGCCTAAGCCTAGTTCTACAGCTGCTAGTGTCAAGTGATCAACTGCAATGGCGACATCGATATTGGCATGATCCTTGCCGTCTCGCCTCTTCCAAGAGGTACTGTGATTGCCGCAGGCTACGATCACCACCGGTGCCTTGGCAAACCACTCCTGAGAATATCCCTCAGATATTCGAGACTTGAGCTCTTGCTCTGTGACGACAATAAAGTGGCAAGGTTGGTAGTTTACGGCGCTAGGGGCGAGCCGTGCCGCCTCTAAGAGCTGCAAAATTTTAGCTTCTTCCACGGGCTGGTCGCTAAACTTACGTAGAGAATACCTCTTAGCTGCCAGTTCTAAAAAGGTCATGGCTAGGTCCCTCCTCATCGATCATCTATGCTTTTCTATCCAGATGTAGTCCCATTAAGCGCCTCAGGCGAATTTTGTGATCGACCTGGGTAGCAGAGGGTAGGTCCCTCACCGCTTGCCCCGTTCTAGTATCGATGACCTGGGCAACATTTTCTTCTAGCTCCTTGTTGTACTGGAAGCTGAGGCGATGATGTTCCTTGCTGCCTTTAAAGTTGACATCCTCCACCTGATCCACCTGTTTCGGTGCAAGTTTAGGAGTACGCCCTTCCAAGAGCCGTTCCGTGTCCGGCTTGATATAGATACCTTTAGCGATCTTCACGCTTCCACCTCCTTGCGAACCTCTACCTTCATTATCGGCAAGAAAACGGATTTCTATAGTTCACCTAGGACGAATCTCATAAATGTGGTGCCACAGCTTCCCAGTGACAAACAGACGATCATTTTCGCTGTCATAGGCAATGCCGTTTATCACATCGACACCAACAGAGACGGCCCTTTCCAGCGCATGCAGACTAGCTAGATCGATCCATCCCAAGACCTTCCCCGTCAGCCCATCGATCCTGCAGATGCGATCATCGTACCACAGGTTGGCAAAGATCTCTCCCTGGATATACTCCAGCTCATTGAGGTTCTGAATGAATCCTTCCTCTCCATAGACCTCCAGTTTTCTGATGACCTCATAGGACTCGGGGTCAAGGTAGGTTAGAACATGGGAGCCATTGCTCATAATTAAGTACTCGCCATCGGTAGTAAGACCCCAGCCTTCTCCTTCATAGTAAAACTGACCGACCTGCTCTAGTGTGGCCAGATCATAGATAAAGCCCTGTTCGTCTCGCCAGGTCAATTGATAAATCTTGTTGCCTAAGATGGTGACCCCTTCACCGAAGAACGCATCGCTAAGTGCCCTCTGCTCCAGCACCTCTCCATCCTCTAGCCGCACCTTCCGCAGCTCGGATCGGCCATGAAGTCCGATCCCCTCAAACAAGAACCCATCGTAAAAGATCAGCCCCTGGGTGAAGGCGGTGGAATCGTGGGGATAACGGCGGATGACCTCAAAGGAATGTAGCGTCTCGCTAGCCATGTTCGAGGCGAACAACAGCAAGGCGAGGATAATCCAGATAAATCGTAAGGCACCCTGACGGGTCTTGGTCATAAGCAACCTCCTTGTCTGGTAGGGGAATTCACTGACCGGAGGATAGCTGACCTTTGATGCTATAAAGCACTGAAATGGCTTCATTAAAGCCAGATCGCTCCTCACGCAAGGCGGCCAAATGGGCACGGTTGCGCGGCAATAAATTCCTCCAATATAGGACCGAAAAAACGGGCGGATTCAGGGTTTCCTCAATTTCAACCACCTTGACCTGCAACTTGCCAATTCGTACTACGATTGCCTGTGAGATGATCTCATAGGCAATCTCTGTTAGATTCGTGCTCTTTCTCTTGGCAGTAGCGAGGCTGTAATTGCGGATGGCCTCATCGAGATCATCCTGTTCTAGTGCCTTAAGGGCCCTGTTCACATAGGTGGATTGTGGCATATAGCCATACTTGTAGAGCCCTGCGATACCCAATTTTGCCACTAACCCAGTTAGCATACCGGTTAGCAATCCCAAAGACGGTAGCATCTTAGATTTTCAATGCCTTTTCTAACCAGTCTGCAGTCTTGGGGTTAACGTCTTTAAACTGTTTCCATTCACTCTCAGAAATGTCCAGAGGATCCTTACCGAACATCTGCTCAATATTCCGCGAGGCGGCCTTAACAAGCTCCCTATTAACCGACAGGGCGGCTAAAACAGACCCACTCACTGCAAATAAACCATCGACAAAGTCTAGTCCAGTGAGGCTCTCTAGCCCCTGTTCTAACAAGAGACCCGCTAAAAAACCTATTCCACCTGCTGCAGTCGTTTTAACAAGTTTCTTCACAACGATTCGCTCCTCTCCTCTTTGATACTCTTAACAGCTCTAGCAATGTATTCATCTTTTTGCCTAAGTCTTTTTTCTAATTCACGGATTTCGGCCCGCAGTTTCGTCTCTGTCCTGGCTTTGTTGCCGATAAAGCGGCGGTACAAAACCGTGATGTTAATACCCAACACAATCCCTACTAGAGTTCCAAAGAATAGGTAGAGCATATTTGTGTCCCCCGCTGTGCTCATCTGAACAATCCTCTCCACAGTCTATTCTCTACTATATTTTCCACAAAGACCAGAAAAGCCCTCCACCAACCAGAAAGTTGCCGGAGGGCTCCGTGGGTCAATGACTAAATCAGATAAAGTCAGAAATATATGGTTTCTTGCGAGTTAGGACGTCCTCGAGAAGCTCAATTGTCTCCGGACTCGCTGCGATCCGGTCAAGGTCCAGAAGTTCCGGAGCGCTCTTGTACCCTAAGAGGAGAGTGGTTAAGGTGCCAATGGACAAACTCGCCTCATACTTTGTTGGCCTGGATGAAAATCTTCCTATCCCTTTTTGAAGTTCTAGCGTGAAGGAGCGGTTATTCCATTCCAAGAATGGGTCGGTGATATTGAATGTCAAGGCAACTCCGCTGGCATCAGCTTCAAAGCGATAGTGCTCGGTGAAGGCTGCAAAGTCTACGATTCGCCCCATGATATAGGGTCGGATGGTCTCTTTGATATCACTATCAGTCAACGCGAAGGCAATGGGCTCACCGGAGTAATTGTTGGCCCGCACCTCATTGATCATGGATTCGTGGGCAATAATGTAGCGAAAAAGTCCTTTCTTAGCCTCCGTGTTGAGGTAGACCATTTCTTTAACGTACATGATGTCCTCGTCAATGCGATAAACCATGTAGCCTAGGGGCGTATTCCCTTCGTCGGCGGCATAGTAGATGGCCACCGTGGTATCATACACGTCCCAGCGCCAGTATTCTTCCCAGGCCAGTTCATTACGGAGCAGACAGCCATGAGTTCTTGTCGCAAACTTAGCATGGATAGCCATCAGATCGCCACTCTCCTCGGGCACCCTGCGCACATAGCCCGGGACATCTTCGTCCGCAAGCATGTTGGGATCTGTTATGGTCCAGGTCATTTTGTCCGAAATGATTTCCCAACCCCGATGGCGATAAAGTGGGATCGAATAGGGATACAAGATAGCTAGCGTCTGACCCTTTTCCCGCATCTCTGTCAGGCTCTGTTTCATCAACCGCGACATCAGACCTAACCCAGAATACTCGGGATAGGTGGCCACACTCGTGACAAAACCAATGGGAAACAGGTTGGAGTGAATATTCATATCGATGGGGTAGACAGCGAATTGCGATACCAGCGCATCCCCGTCGAAGCATCCCAGGACATGCTTGTGCTCTAATACGGGAAACTTCGATTGTCGAATATCATCATTCTCCCAACCATAGTTAAGTAATGTCTTTTCCGTCACTTGGAAGGCATAACGCAAGAGCTCATTATATTGATCAAGGTCCGCGATGGACAGTTTGCGAATTTCGAACTTGAGCTTGTTCATGGTCTCCACCTCAATTTGGGGTCTTATTTGTTGATTCTCGATGGCGGGGAACATTCCTTCAGAAGTGCTATGAAAAGGCACGCCACGCAAACGGAGTTGATGCGCCAGGTACTTGGGGGGCGTCCAGTACTTGGGGGCATTGACACCTTTCCCCAATTGGCATAAGATCGACCCATAAGCAAGGAAATGAGGTGTTAGTATGATCAAAGTGATTAACGAAAATACAGACCCCCGCATTAACTTAGCAGTGGAAGAATATGCCCTCAATTACCTGGATCCAGGGCAAGACTACGCAATCTTGTGGCAGAATGAGCCTGCCGTAATCATAGGCCGCAACCAAAATACTGTAGCCGAAGTGAACGCCTCCTATATCAAGGAGCGGGGTATTCATGTGGTACGGCGCCTATCAGGCGGAGGGGCAGTGTATCATGATCTCGGCAACCTCAATTATACC
>WPCH01271310.1_pt1 | contig 16777 bp, 15 predicted proteins | sample 5399881 | NCBI WGS metagenome assembly WPCH01 (sample SAMN12869468, study PRJNA574797) | sludge metagenome | isolation source: wastewater treatment of pH5 | place: China:Beijing | collected 2019-05-20
ACTTCTTTTTTGTGCAGGGCCGCCAGACAAGCTGGCGGAGGTTTTCGATCCCAGGTGAATTTAAAAACCTTTTTTGGAGTAGAAGGATATTTCCTTACCTTTAAACCCATGAAATCCGGTTTTTCTGGAATATTTGAAGGGGATGTTGGAGAAAGTTTATGAATCTCCATTACCCTCTTAAGCCAGTTTCCTCAATATTTTTTCCGATTTTGCAGTAAACTCCTCTGCTTCTTCATTCCGGTTCAGGTCTGAGAGAGTTTTTGCATACTCCCTGAAAATTCCAGCCAACTCTGCCAGATAGCCGGAATCTTTCGATTCTTCCTCATATCCTTCTCCAAGAATAACAGAGGCCAGGTCCAGGGATTCTTCTGTGCTGTCTTCCATTTCTTCTTTATCTACTCCTTCAAGGAAATCGAGAGCCACATCCATGGATTCTTTCGCACTCTCGTATTTCTTTAAAAGGAGGAGGGTCTTTCCGCGTTCCATGAGTTCGGAGGCCAGCATCGCCTTAACAGAAAGAGGCCAGAGTTCGTCATCAAAAATCATCCCATAATATTCAAGGGCTTTTGAATACTGCTCCTGTGCGAGCTCCTCTTCTCCAATTTCCGCATAAAGGGAACCCAGTTTATCATAGGCATTGCTCTTGGCTTTCAGGTCCTTCCAGTTTGCCAGAAGATCAATAAGTTCCTCCATGACCTCAACAACACGCTCTTGAAATTGAATCGCGGATTTATAGTCCTGTCGAATTATATAGTAATCAACAAGTTTTCCAAGGGCATGGGCCAGGTCATATATATAGGTCTCACTATCAGGAAGCAGCTCAAATGCTTTCTCCCTTATGTCCAGAATTTTTTCGTAATACTGCCTTTCAGTTTCGGGATCCATCTTTTCTGGCTTAAAATACTCATATAGATCTCCAATAGCTTTGAAAACTCTGGCAATTTCCAGGTTTGAATCCTCATCTTCGGGGTCCTTCTCCAGAAGGATCTCATAGACCTTTATTTCGTTCAAGTAACACTTTTCTGCATTCTCGATACTGTCTACCATTTTAAAGTGTTTTGCAAGCTCACTAAAGGTATTCGAAAGGGTATGTTTAAGAACCGAACTCTCCTGCTCATTTAAATTGGAAGTCCTGTAAATATCCAGGGCTTTATCGTACAGGTCCTGGCCCTCGTCCGGCTTACCCATGGAATTCATTACCGCTCCCTTTTGCAGTAGAACACGGCACAGGATGTCCGTCCTCTTTGTTTTTTCCGCCAGTTTTTCGGCTTTATCAAGTTTTTCAAGGGCTTTTTTGTACCTCTCCTTTCCAAATAGAGAAGATGCATCACTTAAAGTCCTAACCATTAAATCCTCAGCCTGTCTGGACATGTAGATAAATTGGAACTAGGATTATTTAGAATTAAGTGAAAATGGAAAAACAAATTCTCGATTTACTCTAATTACCCGAATTACCTGAAGATAACTTCAGCGCAGTGATGTCCTGTGAGGTAGGTGATTCTGGCAGCCTCTTATCCATATGTATATATATCGTTTCATATTTACTATATAAATAAGTACAGCAGGTATAAATTTAAACTGGAATATATATAGTCATCAAAGACTTTTTCCCGCATGGAGAGTTAAGGGGACATCAGGGATACGTTTTAGATAAAATTCAGGAAGGCCCTGACAGGGGAAAAATCAATTTTATAATTCAGGCTCCGACAGGTTCGGGAAAAACTGCGCTGTCTATTGCAATTGCCAGGTATTTTAAAAATGCTTACATCTGCACAAACCAGAAGTCTCTTCAGAAACAATATTTTTTATAAATACAGAACTGCTATTTCAGTATGCCAGAGTATTGGAAGGTCTATAAGGTCGGAAGAAGACTGGGCTTACACATTTACCCTGGATTCAAGGTTCCCAAAATATATTTCAGACCATAGAAACCTGATAAATGAATCTGTTAGTTTTTACGAGAAAAGAATCCCTGACTTTCCTTCCGAAAAATCAATACAAAAATTGAAGAACGAAATATTTAGGAATTTACCATTTTGAAAAAATATTTTACTATGAGTGCATTAGAGATTAATATGAAAAAGTTAAGCATAGGAACCCATAACTGAGTAACTATTTTTCAACCAATTCTAAACAGCGAAGAGCCGTCTTCTTCATTTATATCGCCGGTATATTCGCGGTATACTACGTATTTGCCATTTGCTTTCTTTATGCATCTAACTCCGAGCCCGCTCTTTTTAATCATGGCTTTTCTTTTCTCGGCATCGGATTTTTCAAGCCCGAAATAGCTCAGTTCATCGAGCATATAGGTTTTGCCGTTAAATTCTCTGAAGGTTTTGTGCATAACATCACAGGTCTACATGGTTTTTAAATTTCATTTTTTATTCATCAGTATCCTTTTCGCCACAGTCCTCTTCAGCCAGTTTCCTGTATATTTCCTTGGATTTTGTACTGTAATCGTCTGCTTCCTCATTCCTTCCAAGTTTTGAGAGTAACTTTGCGTATTTCCCGAATGTTTCCGCCTGGTTTATCTTATATATGGGGTTATCCGGTTCTTCATCAAGGAGGACTTCATTTATGTCCAGGGCTCTTTTAAAGGACTGCTTAGATTTTTCATACTCCTCGATAAGATAATACACTTCCCCGGCATCGGTATAATTGATTCCTGCTTTTTCCCGGTATTCGGCATTTTCGGGATTTTCGGGATTTGATTCGAGCAATTTTTCCACTGCTGGGAGCAGTGAATCAAAGATTTTAGCCGCTTCCTCAAAGTTCTCCAGGGATTGTTGCAGCCTTCCACTCTGGTGAAGTGCTTCACATATGAAAGGATAGTTTTCCGGCTCTTTCGGGTTTTTTTCATACTCGTTTTCAAAGAATTCAAGGGCAAGGTCAAGGGCTCCTTTCGCGCTGTCGTATTTCCTGGAATTAAGAAGGTCTATTCCACGGCCCTGCACATCAAAAGCCAGGATTTGCTTTACCGGAAGGGAGATTTTTTCATCGTGTAATAATCTTGAGAAAAGTTCCTCCGCCTTTGAATATTGTTGCTTCTCCAGTTCTATTTCCCCTATTTGTCCATATAAATACCCTAACTGATACAGAGAATTAGTAAGAGTCATTATATAGATCCATTCGACGGGATTATCTCTTACCGCCTGTTCCTTGATCTCGATAATGCGCCGGTAATATGGAACTGCATCAATGTACCTTTCCTGAGCTGCAAATGAATCTCCAATTTTGCCCAGTGTCCTGACAAGCTCATCCTGGCATGTTGAATCGTCAGGATATCGTCCAAATTCTTTTTCGTTTAGTTTGAGGGCTTTTTCGTAGTATTCCCTGGCAATTTCAAATTCTGCATCTTCGGTTTCGTCTTCGGATTCCACATCTTCATGCTCCACTTTTGCATACATGTCCCCAAGAGCCGTGAGGACGTCCGAAATGCCAATCTCAAAATCAGTTGACTCCGGGTTTTCGGAAAGCAGCATTTCATATCCTTCAATCGCCTTTTCATAGTATTCTTTTGCTTGATCCCTATCTCCTGCTTCAGCATAGAGGTTCCCTATCTGCGTGAAGGTATCGATAATCTCCATTTTGAGGTCTTCATCCTCGGGACCATTTTCGAAGAGGGACTCATAAATTTTAATCTTATACATATAGCATTGTTTTGCTTTCTCGATGCGCTTTATTTTTGCAAAAAGTTTCCCAAGGTTGCCGAAAGTTTCTGTAAGTTTAAACTGATAATCCTGGTCATCCGGGTACTTTCCTGTCATACCTTCAAAGTTTGCGAGCGCTTTTTCATAGAACGAATTTGCTTTTTCGGGGTCTCCGGATTCCGAATAATTGAGCCCGATTTCCTCGTAAATTTTACCTCTGTTAACAAGAAATGCAGCGTCCTCAGGGTTTTTGCGTAAGTTATCTTCTACTATTGAAAGAGCCTGCAGGTAAGTTTCTTCCATTTTTTCAGGGTATCCCTGTATCGACTGGAGGTCTCCTAAATACCCATATGAGAAAATAAAATAATGAATTACAATCTCGTTATCTGGGTATTTTTCAAGAAGACTCCTGTAAATCTCCTGTAACTGGTCATAGAGTTTTTTCGCATCTTCAAAAAGCTCATTTTCCAGAAATTCTTCTCCAAGTTTCCTCACAAATAAATCCAGCTGCTCTAAAATATTCGGATTTTCGGGCTGGAGAATTAATATTTTTCTGAAAGTTTCCAGGGTACTGTTGGTAAGCGGGATTTGCTTTTCAGGTTGACCGATAATTAAAAAATAAGCACCAATATTTTTCAGGGTTTTTAAATAATTCAACAAATACTCAGAGTTTTCAGGCTGCTCCGCAATCAGTTTATTATATTCATCAGTTATCCCATCAAATAATTTATTTGTACGTCCATAAGACTTCTCTGCTGCCGAAAAACTATCTCTATCTTCAAGATTAGTTCCAATGAGACCAATGGAATTATAAAGACATTTCTGATAGGAGGAATCCTGGGGTTCATTTAAAAAAAGGCGTGATGAAATATCCAGAGCTTTTTCATACAGCTCCAGAGCTTCTTCTGGATAATCCATGGAATCCATAACCTCTCCTTTGTGGAGCAGAACACGGCACATAAGGTCCGAACTTTTTGCCTTTTCCGCCAGTTTTTCAGCTTTATTAAGCTTCTCAAGTGCCTTTTCATATTTCTCCTTTTCAAAAAGAGTGGATGCATTCATCAATTCCCTGACTGTTAAATCTACGAGCCGCCTGGACATAAAGGTAATTTGGAGCTCAGAGTATTAGAATTAAATGTATCTTCCAGAAGTTCCTGCAAAAACGGTAAACTTCATAATATCTCAGGTAAGAAACACTCGACATGCATGAAATTCTCAACTGCTTCACGATTTCCCAGCAACAAGCAGCTATTTCCAGACAGACACTTAGTTCTGCACAATAGAAGACTCAATGAAAAGAAAACTGAATGAAAAAACCTAATTTTTAGGTTTAGATCTTGCTTTCAGGTAGACAGAATAACCTCAGGCTCTTCTTTTATATCAAAGCACAACATTTAAAACACAACACCCGAAACTAACGCTCAAAACAAGTTAAAAAAACAGGTTAAAAACGAACCAAAAAACAAGTAAAAAACAAGTGATCACATGAGACTCCCACCCGAAAAAAAGTCAAAAATAGATGCCCTCTGGGATAGGTTCTGGAGCGGCGGGCTGTCCAACCCTTTGCAGTCCATTGAGCAGATGTCGTACCTCATTTTCATGAAAAGGCTTGAGGATATGGACGTGCTGGAGCAGAGGCGGGCGAATGCTACCGGAAAGGCTTATATTTCTATTTTTGAAGGGCACGAGGAGTGCAGGTGGTCGGAATGGAAACACAAATCTGCTGAGGAGATGCTTAAGCATGTCAGAGATGTCGTGTTTCCGTTTATCAAGAATATTCATGATGGGGAGAAGACGCTTTTTTCCCAGCATATGAAAGATGCCGTGTTCATTATCCCGAAACCTTCTCTTGTACAGGAGGCCGTAGGAATCATTGACGAGCTCGACATTTCGGGACAGACTTCTGATGTGCAGGGAGACATTTACGAATATCTCTTAAGCCAGCTCGCAACCGCAGGCAAGAACGGGCAGTTCAGGACTCCAAGGCACATAATCAGGATGATAGTCGAGCTTGTAGACCCTGATGTCAATGACAGGATCTGCGACCCTGCGTGCGGGACTGCCGGTTTCCTGTTTACTGCTTACAGGTATATCCTCAAAAAGTACACAAGTCCCGATATGGTGACAGAAGACGAGGAAGGGGACTGGCACGGCCTTATCGGAGACCATATAACCGAGCAGAACGCATGGGATAAGCTGCACCAGGACACATTCTACGGCTTTGATTTTGACTCTACTATGGTCCGGATTGCGCTCATGAACATGGTTTTGCACGGAATTAAAGCCCCTCATATCGAATCTACCGACACGCTCTCAAACCAGTACAGCGGAGAAGAAGCATTTACAGTCATTCTTGCAAACCCGCCCTTCAAGGGGAGCATTGATAAAAACGACATCAATGACAGGCTGACACTTGGCACAACAAAAACCGAACTCCTTTTCGTAGAAAAAATGTACAGGATGCTCGAAATCGGAGGTAAGTGCGGCGTAATCGTTCCCGACGGCGTGCTCTTTGGAAGCTCGAATGCTCACAGGGACCTCCGAAAGCTCCTGCTCGAAAAATGTCAGCTCGAAGGAATAGTTTCCATGCCTTCGGGCGTATTCAAGCCGTATGCAGGAGTCTCAACTGCAGTGCTCATCTTTACAAACGGCGGGAATACGGAAAAAGTCTGGTTCTATGATATGGAAGCCGACGGCTATTCCCTGGATGATAAACGAACTCCACTTGACAGAAAAGGAGATATCCCGGATATCATCGAAAGATTCAGAAACCGTAGAGAAGAAAACCCGACCGATAGAAAAGGAAAATGCTTTTACGTGCCAGCCGAAGAAATTAAAGCTAATAATTACGATCTTTCGATTTCCAGGTACAAAGAAATCGAGTATGAAGAAATCAGGTACGAAAAGCCCGAGATTATCATTGAAAAAATAGAGGAACTCGAAGGAAAAATCCTGGGAAATATTGCGGAATTAAAAAGGATGCTCAATCAGGATTTATAAGTCAGGCATAAATCCTAAAAAAACACCAGTCCAGATAAAGTATAAGTTTTAATCAAGCACAAATTTTAATCAGGCATAAGTTCTGCAACCCGAGTAAAAAATGATAAACCCTTAAAAATAAAGATTAAAATAGATTTAACTTAAAACTCCAGTTCCAGCCCTACAGGACAGTGGTCCGAACCCATAATTTCAGGGTAAATAGAGGCAGATTTCACGTTTTCTCTGAGATTTTCGCTGACAAAAACATAATCCAGGCGCCAGCCGACGTTTCTGCTGCGTGCGCCGGTTCTCATTGACCACCAGGAATAGTTACCGCCTTCAGGGTTGAACATGCGGAAGCTATCAAGGTATCCGGCTGCAAGGAATTTATCCATCCATGCCCGCTCTTCGGGGAGAAATCCTGAAATCATTTCGTTTTGTTTCGGGCGGGCAAGGTCAATTTCTTTGTGGGCTGTATTCACGTCCCCACAGATTACAAGCTTTTTACCTTCGGATTTAAGGGCATTTGCATAGTCCAGAAAAGCATCATAAAAAGCCATTTTATATCCCAGGCGTTCCTGAGAAGCTTTGCCGTTAGGGAAGTAGATGTTAAGCAGGACGAAATCTTCGTAGTCGGTCCTCAGAAAGCGGCCTTCCCTGTCAAATACCTCGATGCCCATACCTTTTTCGAGCTTAATGGGTTTATTTTTTGAAAAAGTTCCGACCCCGCTGTAACCGTTCTGCTCTGCGGAAACAAAATAATTATAGTAACCCTGGATGTTCTTAACTTCTCGAGGAAGCTTATCCTGAGAAACTTTTGTCTCCTGAACGCATACAATATCAAACCGGTGCTCGAGCAAAAGGTCAAGGAAGCCTTTTTTAACAGCGGCCCGGAGGCCGTTTACGTTCCAGGAAATAAGGTTATAGTGTTCCGGCATTTTTACCCCTTTTTAAATATTTTTCATTTTTCTACATTTATTAACTGTTTTTCATTTTTCGTTTATTTACTTACCTTTCATTTTTTACGCTTATTAACCTGTTTTTTATTTTTACACCTGTTTGCATCTTTTCCATTTTTTATATTTAGATCTTATTACATCTTTTGTTTTTTCTTTGCTTAGTCCTGCGTTCCATAATTTTCGGATAAAATCGATATAAAGTTATTAAGGCTTGAACATAATGTAGAGAGATTAAAAGAACCAGAATTTAAAAGAATTGTGAAGTTATAAAGAAATTATTGATTTGCAAGCTAAAGCCATGAAAAATTCAGATCACTTAAAAATTATCCCTTAAAAATTATCCGGGATTTAGTAAACAGGGTTTCTTCAAACAATTTCCAAACAACATAGTGAAAAAATAAAATAACACCTGTGATAATTATTATGACTATATATAAAAGAAGATCTGACGAAAGCTTTTCAAAATTCTGATAAAGGCTCTTAAGGGTTTTTCAATATTGAATAGAAATCTAAAAAATAGGGAAGTCATATGGATTTAATAAAGATTATATGTGGAATGCTTGCAGTTGCCATTTTTCTGGGCATACTTACCTGTGGGGCTCACGACGAGAGGAAAGCAATTGCGGATGAGCCCGAAAATGAAAATGTAAGTGTATCTGCTGCAGGGGTAACAGGAGAAATAGCAGGAAAAGATCATGCCTCAGAAGAGAACACAAGTTCGGAACCGGCCGTTATGAAACCTGCACCTCCGGACTCTCTTATCCTTGCACAGGGTGAGAGTAAAATGGCAACTGAGAGGAGGGACATAGAAAATAAAGTCAGGGCTACAGTCAGGCTCCTTGATGCACGGGGAGAAGAACTTTTTGCTTCATTCAGAGAGGAAGAGTCTCCCTGGAACAACGATGACTTCTGTGTTTTTGTCTGGACAATAAACGGGACTCAGCTGGTCTGTCCTCAGGATAAGGACAGTGAAGGAAAGGACATGAAAGGGCTTCTTGATGCAGACGGAAAACCCATAGGTGAACTCTTTATAAAAGCAGCCAAGAGTGAAAGCGGAGAAGGCTGGATAGATTATAACTGGCAGGATCCGGGCATCTCCGAGACTTACCGCAAACTTACTTTCGTAAAAAAATCTACCTTCGGAGGGCAGTCTTACATCGTGGGTTCAAGTTTTTATGTGGACGATCATATAATGTGCAGAAACCTCAGCGACTGCAAGTATCTTGAGGAGCCGGGAAATATTCATGCTGTGGAGCTGCTGAACCCTGAAAATCCCGGCCAGAACCTTGACCTCGATTACAGCATAGCTCATTCGATTGTCAAGCCCGGAGAAAATATTGCTCCCCACCTGATGAAAAACCCCGAAGTCCATTATATCCTTGAAGGAGAAGGCATCCTGTATATAGACGGAATTCCGGTGGAACTGCACATGGACCAGCTTATATACATACCTGCAGGCGCCGTTCAAACCACATTCAATACAGGAAATTCCACCCTGAAATTCCTTGCCATAAATCAGCCCGGGTGGTCAGAAGAAAATATTAAAGTATTTTAATTTAAAACAGGCCACCAGATTTTTTATTTATTTTTCTTAGCCGCGGTACTGACTTATGACATGTTTTTTTAGCTGAAATACCGGTTCTGTCCAGGTGCTGCGCAGAGAGAAAAAACTGAGAAAATTATATATTTTTCCCGAAGGAGTAAACAGTACGACCCTGAAATCCCTGAGATAGGAGTGTTCAACGTTAGGAGTGTTCAATGTTTACGCTGACGCGATGTTTTTTATGAGCCCTTCTTCATCAACACAAATGGAACTCAGGACTCCTTCAGGGTAGACGTCCGGGATCAGAATTCCGGGAAAAATCTCCGTTTCAAGAAAAAAAAGGCCTTCAGTGCCATCTGCCGGTTTTCCAAGTCCAACTGCAGCCCGGGCGTTTTATAATTGCAGCATATTCGGGCCCTTTTTCTCCATACAGCTGGCGGCAGGCGTGCAGCAGGACATACCTGGCTTCTCGAAAAAATTGGTCTCTGTATTTGAAAGTTTCAGATTTTCATCAATTCCGGGCCGCATTTTCAGAAGATCCCTGCAATCTTCCAGGAATCTTATTGCTATATCTTAAGGGCTTTCAGTTGAAGGTCTCGAAAGGGTACCTTTGATGAATTCGGGAATCTTTATCCCGGAATCCCAGAAAATTTCACATTCCGGGTCTATTTCCTTTAATCTCTCGACAGCTCTGGTTTGCCTCTCATTGAGTCCCGGAACTTTACCACATATCTTAATTTTCTTTCTCAATATGTCCTTTTTCATCCTGAAATTCTGGCCTGATTACAGAAGGCTCCAACAAAAAACATTAATTCCATGCACACTATTCATCAGATCGAATGTATAGAGCAATCCGGATTCCGCCTGAAAAAGGAGAAGAAATCAGGGAAAAAGCAATTGCCGGGAAATTTCTGGATATTACTAGAAAAATTCGGAAACTTCAGACAAAAGAAGGCGCTTTTCTCGAAATTCCTGTCATAGAGGTTGCATGTGAAGCAATTGAAGGATTCCCTGTAATCGAACAGGAGAATCCCGAATTTCTGGAAATTCCAGCATCCCTCAAAGAATGCCTTAAAGGTTCTCTCTCAGAAACAGAACTTGCTCAGGTCCCTTCAGGCTGGCATATATTAGGAGACATCATCATCGTCAGCATCCCGGAAAACCTCGAAAATAAGAAAATTCTGATTGCAGAAGCCCTGCTTTCCATGTATCCTAAATGCAAAAGTGTTGTCAGAGATTTAGGAATCGGAGGACAGTTCCGTCAGCCAGAAAGAGAGCTTCTTCTGGGCAGCGGTACCGAAACCATACACAAGGAACATGGCTGCTTTTTCAAGCAGGACGTAACAAAAGTTATGTACTCCAAAGGCAACCTGGAAGAGAGAAAAAGGATGAGCCTCCTCGGAGCAGGTGAAACTGTTGTGGACATGTTTGCAGGGATAGGGTATTTTTCAATTCCCATGGCTGTCCATGCAAAGCCGGAAAAAATTACCTCGATAGAAATAAACCCTGAGTCCTTTGCCTACCTGAAAGAAAATATCAGGCTGAACCGTGTGGAAGATGTTATTATCCCGATTCTCGGAGACTGCTCTCAGGCTGCTCCAGAAGGGGAGGCAGACAGGGTAATTATGGGATATGTGGGAACAACCCACCATTACCTGGGACAGGCTATAAAAGCTCTGAAAGAAAACGGGGGAATTCTTCATTACCATGAAACGGTGCCTGAAAACCTTGCAATGACAAGACCAGAAGAAAGGGTAAAAAAAGCTGCCGAATTACTGGGAAAAAAAGTAGAGGTTCTCGAAACCCGAAAGATTAAGAAGTATTCTCCCGGAGTCCTGCATGTGGTTGTGGACGCCCGGATATCCGAATGAAAGGCTACTGAAAAAATTCCGGATCATCAGCCCTCAGCTTGATTTTTTTCGGTGAGAAACGGGGGTCGGACAGTTTTACTTTGCTTGGGGAGCCAGCTATGATATTTACATCCATGCTGAGAATTTTCCTGTAAATGTTCCTTTTTTGCACAACAGGCCACCAGCCGTAAAGGAAAACGTTAATAGGTTCCCACATAGCAACCCAGCCGATGATGGTAAAACCTTCAGAAAGCATGGTATGTACCAGTCCTTCTTTAAGAGTTGATAGGAGCCGGATTACGAGCAGGCAGAGAAAAAGGAAGAGGGTTGCAATTGTCATATTTCTCCTTCCCCGCTGGAGAAGTTTTTTAAGTTCTATCTCCGTGAGAAGTTTTTTGTAAGAAAAATGGTTTCTGATCGCTTTTTTGAGGATATGCTCCGTTTCTCCATCAGCTTCGGAAGGAGGAAGGTATATAAAGATCCCCAGAGGTTTTTTTAAAGGAAATTCTCCAACCGTATTATAAATATACTCTTCCGCTTCCCGATCAAGTTCTTTTTCGTGAAAAGGAGCAGGGTCAAAGGAATTGAAAAGCTGCATTGCAGTATGAAGCTCAAGTTCTATCATGAGTTTTCCATTCAGTTTCCTGTAAAGATTATCTGTACCTTTCGGGAAAATATCCAATCCCCAATCCATTTCTCATCCACCGTCTGCAGCCTTTTTAAACTCATATGAATATAATTAAAACTGTTATCAATTAAACTGTTGTCATATTCTATATAAGGCTTTAGTTTCATATTTCGGGCAGTGAACCATCAGGCTTTATCCGGCTTAAAAAGGTGCCCTGAAGTTTATTTACCTGCCGAAGGCCTGAATCCTATGTACACTTCCATATGTATGATTTTTTCGTAAATGTTGCGTTTGTGGACGATTGGCCACCATCCGTAAAGAAAAATATGTACCGGTTCCCACATGGCAACCCAGCCAATAATAAGTAGCCCTTCGGAAAAAAGAGTGTTCACAAGGCTTTCTTCAAAGGTCGCAAGCAGCCTGATAGCAAGCAAGCAGAGAAACAGGAAAGTAAGGGCTATTATGAGGTTTCTTCTTCCCTGATGAAGAAGCCTTTTTAATTCAATTTCGGTAAGGAGTTTTTTGTAAGAAAAATGGTTTTTTATGGCTTCTTTAAGGTCGTTTTCGATTTCCGGAGTTATCCCTGCAGACGGGAGATATATCATGATTTCAAGAGGTTTTTTGAGAGAAAATTCATCAACGGCATTGTAGATGTACTCTTCTGCTTCAGGGTCGAGGTCTTTTTCTCTGAAAGGAGCAGGGTCAAAAGAATCAAAAAGCTGTAACAGGCTTTTGAGTTCGAGTTCTATTACAGGTTTCCCTGCATGCTCTCTGTAAAAAAATTCTGTCCCTTCGCCGGAAAATCTCCTCTTCCTGCCAGCTCCAGTGCCCGCCCCTATATGTTTTCCTCCTTGCAGGTATTATAAAGCACGTATCTATCTCGAAAAAATGCTTTTTGCCTTAAAGGTTCCAATTTATTTCCTTCCCTGATCCAGAATAAATATTAAGCCGGCAGTATATATACCCTGAGACAAAAATCCTGAGGCAATCCAGAAGAGATTTTGAGGAATTCCAAATTAATTAAAAAGTTAGAATTAAAAAGTTAGAAAAAAGTTAGAAAAAAGTTAGAATTAAAAGCTAGAATTAGAAGTTAGATACAGCAGACATGATTGCCTGGTGCAGTTCTTTCGGATTTCTTGAACTGATCACAACCCTTTTTCCGGTTATGAGTTTCAGGATGACAACGAAATTTGCCCTTCTGGAGGGGGGCCTGTCCACATAGTCCTTCCCTGTAAAAGGCTCATATGCCTGAATTTTACATTCTTCAACAATATAAATAGGGATTTTCTTAAATGAAGGATTCAGAGGAACAAGCCGGATATAGATTCCGTCCTTTCGAACCTCTGTTATATGTTTGGTGCTGTAGAACAGGAGAGGAAAGAATACTCCGAAAACGAACCATAGAGCCAGCAAATAAAGATCAGGAATGTTCTGAACCCCGGCAGGTTTTCCGAAAACGAGGCTGTGGATCTCGATGTACCATAAAAGAATGGCAGGATAAAGGACAGAGATCAGAACGACATTATTATGCAAATCCTGTACTTCTCGAAAGATTAAACCTGTTTCAGGGTGTTCCGTTATAATCTCTCCCGTTTAAATGATCGAGGTGTGCACTCTGACCAATACACATTTATAATATTTACGTAGTAAATTTTCTTTTTATCACGAAACAGGCACATTACTCTTCCCTCACTGACTTCCCATTGAATACTGCATACCTGTATTACTTAAATACTGCCCTTTAAAGAAAATGATGAATAGTAAGCGTCTGCTTCTGAAAAACTTTTAACCTGGCAGGTCTGTTGACTGAAATCCTTCTATTTTTCTCTATCAGAACTGAGTAGATAAATCTTCCGAAAAAAAATGAAAATACTATATTAATTTTAATTTAAATAACAAGATCATAAAGGGGAAGTTGACTAAAGTATTAAAAATTAAAAAGATATTATGCGAAAATAAAGTAAAGTAGATAACGTTACCGAAAAAATTATGAATACAGGGGCTTCTAGTGTCGAAATAAAGACAGGATTTTAGATAAATATTCAATTTCCCCGGCTACAAAATTTTGAAAATAAAAACTGAAACAAGGATGATCTTCAATTCTGCAGGATGGTCTTCAATTCTGCATTTTAATTGCCCTGTTAACAGCTTCTGAGAGCTTTTCCGGGGTCTGGGATCCAATCATCAGCCTTTTCGCTTTGTTCCCTTCCGAAAATTCAAAAAGAACACCCCTGTTTCCTTTTACGTTATACGCTGTTCCTTTTAGCCCGTAACGTATGCCCCAGCCCCCATAATCCCTGATAGGATTATAAGTAATTACTTCACAACTCCTGATAGTTTTGATCGGAAAGGTCCTGAAAGAAAAATGGAAAGGATGAAAACGGATATACAGCCCCTCTTTCCTGACCTCGGTACTCATTTTAAGGGAATGGAAAAAAAGAGGAAAAATGGCTCCGAAGACCACCAGCAAAACAAGCATCATCCAGTCAGGGGCAGGATTGTTCCCGAAAGGTTTTCTGAGAATGAGCTGCTGGTAAGCACCATACCATGAGATTACTACCGGAATCCCGACTGCAATCCTGATCCACAGCTGGTCCATTTTCTGGACTTCTCGATAAAGGACCGGATTACAGATCCTGCTCATTCCTTCAGTTGCGCAGTACATTCAGTAGTCTCCGAGTGCTGTCTTACATATTTTATTAGGTGCAAACAGTATTAAAGAGTTGGTACAGAACTTGAGCCTGGTTTCAAAACTGAAATACAATAAAATGAAATTAAGTATTACGAGAAAGAATTAATTAAAAAATAGAAATAAGTTTGCAGAATCAATAATGGTAGAATGTAAGTAAGTTGACGATTATATCTACTAAACTAAAGACCTAAGGATTTTACGCTTTTCCATAAAGAAGACTGATTTAAAAGTTATCTAAAAAATAAGAGAGAAACGGGATTTTAATAGCCCAGCTTCTCCATTTCCTTCAATATTGCTGCACTGAAATCCGTGAAATTCTGAATGCCGCCAGTCCAGGCTGCAATCATCATAGTATCCACGATTTCAGCTCTTGTGGCTCCGAATTTGTGAAGCCTTTCCATGATCTTTACCGCGCTCTCCACGTTATTGTTGGAGCAGGCGACGGCAAAAACCATCAGATGTTTATTTTTCATGGAGAGGCCGCCTTCTCTTTCAGCCCAGACGGACTTATAAAAACCTGCAAGTCCTTCGCCAAAATCTTCATTCAGCCTCTCAGCGTACGCAACAGACCTGGGCAAGAAGCCCTTCACATCTTTAATTTCTTGGATATTCTTCCCCATAATAATCGATATGTCATAGGAAAGGATCGAATATAACAGTATCTCTAAACATAATCCCTAATCAGCCTCTTCAGCTTAATTTGCTTATATAATTCATAAACAGTCCTCCTGAGCTTAGACTTGCAATAAAACCAAAAATTAGTCCTCTTGAGCGAGCAAAGCGAGCGAAAAGGACACCGCCCTCCCGAGGCGGGACTCGGGCAGTAAAGCTATAGCCCCCTACTCCTTATAATGCAGGCAAAAAATGTATAATGCAGGCAAAAAATGCAGCAAAATTATTGAGGAAAAAACATGCTATACCGCAAACTGGGAAAAACAGGTGAGATGGTCTCCATTCTCGGCTACGGCTGTATGAGGCTTCCTGTTATTGACGGAAACCCTGAAAGTATAGACGAAAAAAAAGCAATCCGTCTCGTTCGTTATGCTATTGACCACGGGGTTAATTACATTGACTCGGCTTATTCGTATCACAGCGGGATGAATGAAGTTTTCCTCGGAAAAGCCCTGAAGGACGGCTACCGGGAAAAAGTCCATCTGGCAACAAAACTTTCCTGCAAGCGAGTAAACTGCAAAGAAGACATGGACCGCTTCTTAAACGAGCAGCTTGAAAAGCTCCGGACGGACTGCATAGACTTCTATCTCCTGCACGCCGTTAAACAGAGTTACTGGGAAAAAATGAAGAAATTTGGAGTTATAGACTTCCTTGAAAGAGCCCGCGCAGCCGGAAAGATCAAATACACGGGTTTTTCCTTCCACGACGAACCTGACGTTTTCAAGGAAGTCGTTGACGCTTACCCGTGGGACCTCTGCCAGATCCAGTTCAATTATCTGGACGAAAACTTCCAGGCGGGAATAGAGGGTCTGAAATACGCGGCTGAAAAAGGTCTTGCCGTCGTTATCATGGAACCCCTGCGCGGAGGAAACCTGGCATCAAAAGTCCCGGAAGAAGCAAAGAAGGTGTGGGACATAGCTGAAGTTAAAAGAACCCCGGCAGAATGGGCTTTCCGCTACCTCTGGGACTATCCCGAAATCAGTGTTGTCCTGAGCGGGATGTCAGAAATGGAGCACCTGAAAGAAAACCTGAGAATTGCAGAACAGGGGCAGCCCAATTCCCTTTCAGCCGAGGAAAAAAGCCTGATATCTGAAGTGAGTGAAATTTACAGGTCCAGGATAAAAGTCAACTGCACAAACTGCAAGTACTGTATGCCCTGTCCATCAGGAGTGAATATCCCGCGGAATCTCAGTTACTTAAATGATGTTTTCATGCTTGACGACATGGAGAATGCAAAGTTCCAGTATGGGGTTCTTCTGCTGCCGGAAGAAAAAGCTGGAAATTGTATTGAATGCGGGGAATGCGAGGAAGTCTGTCCGCAGAATATCAAAATAAGGAAGATGCTGAAGGAAGTAAGGGAAAAATTTGAGTGAGATTGATATAACTTTATTCACTTTACTGGATCTTTCTTGTCTCGCTCAACTAAGAGCCTATCCGAAAAATGGTCACCTGATCTAAATTTTACAAAAAATAATTCAAAACCAGAACTGATACTCTGATTCTATAGACCAGCTATGATTTTTTTAGACCCGCTATGATTTTTCAATTTTCCGTATTTGACTTTTCGGATGGGCTCTAAGTTATCAATATATTATCCAATATACTATCACCATCAACTGCTGGTATTATTTCTTGCAGCCGCTTCCTGTTCGCTGCTGCCTTCAAGCCTCCCGCCAAATTCTACATCCCCAAACCATGTCGGGTCCTGCACCAATATGGTCACCTGATCATCCTGATAAGTAGCAGTTACCTTATAGTGATTTATATTTGCGACCTCATCGATGTAAGCAACAAAAACATTGTC
>WPCH01110057.1_pt1 | contig 16760 bp, 16 predicted proteins | sample 5399881 | NCBI WGS metagenome assembly WPCH01 (sample SAMN12869468, study PRJNA574797) | sludge metagenome | isolation source: wastewater treatment of pH5 | place: China:Beijing | collected 2019-05-20
GCTGGCCGCGGACCCCGACGCGCCCCTGCCCACCGACGCCGTACCCTACCGGAGCGGCGAGGAGGAGGACAGCACCCTGGCACTGCTCCCCGGCTGGTACATGCCGGCGCCGGTCTCAGTGCGGCGCACCCCGACCCGGACCGTCGCCGCCGTCTTGGTGGTGACGGGGCTGGTCCTGATCAACGTGCTGGGGCTCTGCATCACCTACGGCCAGCTCACCGCCGGCTGACACATAGCTTCGGCCCGCGGGTTGCGGCCTCGCGATCACCGTCGCCACCTTCGGGCCCCGGGCGGAGCTGGCTAGCAACCTCCGATCCCACTTTGGCTGACCCGTGGAGTCGGCTCCCCTCGCAGTATCGGAGCTCCCCGGCCAGGCCACGTACCGGTTCGCGCCGCTGACAGCTTGCGGCGATCGACCGCACGGTGCTCGAGTGCGTGATCACCAGGGTCGTCCTTCGCTTGGACTCACTAGCTCATGAGCGATTGCGCAAGTTGCTCGTTCTCCCGCGCAGAGGATTTGGTCCTTGGGGTCGCTCAAGAACTGGTCCAGGTCCAAGGCCTGGTGAGTTCCGCCAGTTCGTTATCGGCGGGATTGAGACCGCGAACCTCGTGGAGCGGCCCCCGCCGTCGGGCGAGTCGGTCCGCAGTGGCCGCCGCCCAGGTCTCCTCCGACGGCAGCACGACGTCGTTGCCAGCGCGAGTGGTGCAGGCGGTGAGCCAAATGAGACCTCGGCCGCGAACACTAAGCCTACGGTCATCGCTGTGCGGCTTCCTGTGCCGGCGAACGTCGACAAGCCATGACATCTCCGGACCGTAGGTGGCAGGGCCGCGGACGGACCTTCCCGACCCGTCGGACACCGTCGGGTAGACCTCCCGCATGAGGCGATCTTCGTACACTGTGGCATCATGGGCCGCCATGGCCGAGCCTCACACCTTCGACTCGCTCTTCGATCTCCTCGTCGATCGAACGAACCACCGTCCGGCAGGCTCGAGCACGGTAGCCGCCCTAGACGGAGGCATCCACGGGGTGGCGAAGAAGGTCCTCGAGGAAGCCGGTGAGGTCTGGCTCGCGGCGGAACACGGCTCCGACGAGGAGTTGGCGACCGAGATCGCGCAGGTCATCTACTGGCTGCAGGTCGTGATGGTGGAACGAGATCTGAAGCCGAGCGATATCTACCGCCACCTCTAGGGCTCAGCCGGAACGCCATGACGGCGGGAGCGTCCGCCCACGCTGCGCCACTGACGCAAGTCGCCATCACCACACATAGGTTCGGCCTCCGGATGCGTAGGGTAGAGATGGTCGCCCGAGGAGTGACACGTGCCGGAGTAGTTGTACCCCGGGTGGTGGTGTAGGGGGTCCGAGGGTCCGCCTGATGCGACGATCACCGCGTCAGCCTCTTGCAGTCCTGCTATAGACAAGCGAGACAAGCCAACGCAGTGATCGACAGCGGCAAGATGGACGCGCTGGCGTAGCTGCGCACGCAGTTCGACGACAGCGACGGCAACGACTTGCCCGCGGAGATCGTCCGCTGGTTCGCCCAGCGGCTGATCATCGACGCGACCTCGAGGCGGTGACCCACACGCACTGACCGAAGCCATGGAGAACATTCTCGAGGCTGACGCGCTCGACCGTAGCCTGCACCACCTCCTAAGGCACGACCTGCCGGAGTATTGCGAGCGAGCAAACGGTTTCCTCACGCGTCGAGCGCCTCGCCGAGAGCGCAAGACGCGAGCACCCACTTGACCCGATGTTCTCACACCTGGTCGACGATGTCGGGATGCGAGCGTTACCACTTGATCAGCTGCGGAAATCCCGACTGTAGGTGCGGCAATGCGAGCTCGAGCACTCTCGCCGAAGTCGCCGAGGGCGCCGCGATCGACAGCTTCGACCGGCTGACGATCTCGGGACACACATCCTCCAGGTCAGGACGACACGGTGATGCGCGGAACGGAGGTGGCGTCAGGTGCGTCGACCCTGGCCTGACCGCCGATGGGAAGGGTCACCACCGGGTTGGTGTGACCAAAGGGCGCCCCAGTGACAAGGGGACATCCTCGTAGGGACTCGATCCGCCGCAAGCCTTCCGCCAGGTTGTCCTGGCTGACCCCTGCGTCCTCTTGGAACCGACCGAGCACAAGGCCCTTGACATGTCCGACGAGACCGGGCTGCATGAGAAGCGACTCGACCCGGCGCAGAGCCTCGATGAGCGTGTACTCCTTCGCAAGCGCGTCTTCCTCGATGAACAGGATCACATCCCCGGAGAAGTCGGGCCAGAAGGGGGTTCCCTGCATCAGGAACAGGGTCCCGAGGTTGCCGCCAAAGACAGCCCCCTCCGCAACCCCCGTGGCGACAACTCGCATCCCGGGGTCATCGAGTTTCTTCGATGGTCTTCCAGGGCCGGCTCCGCTCTCGGTCATGGTGGCGGTGCTGCGCAGCGTCTGCACATCGCCGGCGAGGGCGGCGAGGAGGCTGCCCAGCGTGAACTGGGGATCTTCGTCGTTGGCGATCGACGCAAGGTTCGGGCCGTAGTAGGTCCTCCAGCCCAGCCTCGCGTGAAAGGCAGTGGTGAGGACCGAGATGTCGGAGTAACCCACGATCGGCTTCTCATGACCTTCGAGGCGGTTCCAGTCCAGGTGACGAAGGACGTCAATCGCGTTCCAACCCCCGGTTCCACACAGCACCAGATCAACCTCGGGATCGAGGATCGCTGCCTCGAGCTCCTCGGCTCGGGCCTTGGCAGGGAGCGAGAAGAACTCGTCGACCAGCGCCATCTCGCCGTCGGCGATGCGAGCGTCGATGCCGACCTCGCGCAATCGCTTTCGCGCCTCCTCGATGATTCCGTAGTGGAGAACCCCGATCGACCGCGATGGCGAGCAGACCTGTGCCACCCGCGAACGCGGCTGCTCAATCACCGCTACGTCCGCCGAGATCGGCGCCGCTACGCGGTGGCGCAACCTCGCGGAGAGAGGCCACGAGCACCACGGTGTCGCCCTTGTGCGGGTCCACACTCGCATCTGCGAAGAAGCGGTCGATCTCGGGCCACCCCTCAATCGAGCCGGGCGTGTCACCGAGGCGGCCCTCGGAGAACTCCTTCCGGCAGACGCCGAACTTCTCGTCCAAGTCCTTGGCGTCGCGCACCTCCGGCACTGAGGCCCGCAGCACCTGCAAGAGCCCCCTACCGAGCACCGTCGAGAACGGTTCGTGCACAGGCCAAGTTCGGCCGATGCGAAGGTACTGACGGATCACCACCGGGTTCTGCGACCGTCCTGCGATCAATCCGATGTCCACATCAAGGTGTTCCGCAAGTTCCAACGGAAGTCTCCATTTTCGCTCAACCAGTTGCGACCTTCGAGGCCCCGGGGCAAGGCCGAATAGGTCGGCAGGCGGACGGATCGTCGGCATCGAAGGTAGCCGGAGCCCGGGCGAGCGTCGGCTGACTCCGTCGAGGTGGAGCGTCCCCACCTCGTCAATCCGGACTCTTCAGTCTACCTCGCAGAGTTCCTAGTCCTGGCGGACGCCGAAGGACAAAGGATCGGAGGGTCACGTTGCTTGGATCTAATCGACGACGCGGCCGGTCGGGAGGCTTCCTGCGTGTCGCATTGGAGGCGCTGCCGGCGCCGCAGCTCTGAGGGGGCCCCGATGAGTGGTCCAGTTGCTATGCGGCTTGTGGGTGGGGTTGTTGGTTGATGGTCCAGGCTCGGGCGAACTCGCTTGGGGTGAGGTCGCCGTGGGCGCTGTGGGGTCGGTTGTCGTTGTAGTCGATGTGCCAGTCTCCGATGATGACTTGGGCCTCGAGGAGGCTGTCGAACTGCCACAGGTTGAGGAGTTCGTCGCGGAGTTTCCCGTTGAACGACTCGATCCAGGCGTTCTGCCAGGGTGAGCCCGGGTCGATGAACACGGTGTCGGTGCTGTTGAGCGCGCACCAGTCGGCCACGGCGTAGGCCACGAACTCGGGGCCGTTGTCGAACCGGACGAACGCCGGCGCCCGGCCCCGCTCGACCGCCAGGCGGTCCAGCACGGCGACTACCTGGTCGGCGCCGATGGAGTGCTCCACGCGGATGGCGAGGCACTCGCGGGTGAACTCGTCGATGACGTTGAGCATCTTGGTCTGGCGTCCGTCGATGGTGTGGTCGAACTGGAAGTCGAGCGCCCACAGGGCGTTCGGGGCGATGGGGCACATGGCGCCGACGTGGGTGCCGATACCGACGAGGCGGCCCTTGCGCCGGCGGGTGGGGACCTGGAGGCCCTCATCCCGCCACAACCGACGGACCCGCTTGTTGTTCACCGTCCAGCCTGTCCGACGCAGCTCTTTGGCGGCGCGGCGCCATCCCCACCGGGGACGGCGGCGGGCGAACGCCCGCAGCCACGCCCGGAGGCGTTGTTCCTCGTCGTCGGGTGGCGGCGGGTCGAGCCGTTGGGTGGAGCGGTGTTGGCCGACCACCTTGCACGCCCGTCGCTCGGAGACCCCGAACCGTTCCTGGCACATCCTCACGGCGGCCCGGCGACGGTTCGGGGTCAGAAGTTTCCCTCCGCCAACTCCTTGAGCATCGCCTTGTCCAGCTCGGCCTCGGCCAGGAGCTTCTTCAACCGGGCGTTCTCACCCTCGAGCTCCTTGAGGCGTTTGGCGTCATCGGCGGTCATGCCGCCGTACTGGGCCAGCCACCGCGCCCACGTCGACTCGGCGATGCCGAACTGGCGGCACACGTCCTCGACTTCCATGCCTCCGGCCAGCAGCTTCTGGCCCTCGGCGAGCTTGCGGATGATCTGCTCGGGCGTGTGCCTTCGTCTCGTCATCATGGTCCTTTCGTGCCTGCACACGATGATGCAGGCGATCAGACCACACAACCTCTGGACCACTACGAGGGGCTCACCTCAGCTCTACCAAGCTCTCGGCTTCTCCAGTTGGCGGGGACGGCCACCGGTCGATTGCGAACGGTAGCCCGGTCACCCGCCGAAGCAACGATGCTTCGACGACCGCCTGCTTATGGCCCTGAGGGCTCGATCACTGGTTGATTCGGCTTGGGGCTCGCTCTGCCGGTGACGACGGCCGCACCCGTTGCTCCGACGGCCATGAGCACGCAACCCACGATCTCGGTGAGTCGGTCGGACCAGTCATCGGGAATCTGCGCCCGAAGCGGTGTGAACGCCAGGGCGGCCGCGATGACCACGAGTGGCTCCCACGTCAGCGCTGCCGCGCGGAGAGTTCTCGTCGTCGGCTCCGGTTCGAGGACGTCATCCGGGTCCTTCCGTTGGGCTGCGATCAGCATGAACGCGTTGGCCCAGAACGTCGAGATGCCCAGGAGCACGATTGGCCAGAGCGTGGTCCATGTCGACCATCGCGGCATCCAACTTGTAGGACTTGTCGTGCCCGGGACGAGAAGCCACAGCAGGGCGACCACCACGGAGACGCCAAGGACGCCGACGCTGACGGCAATGGCCTGGTCCCGTTTAGGCAGCGGGCTCCCGCTGTGGGTGGTGTACGGCTCCCCGACCGAGGACAGGTACACGGTCAGCGCAATTGCAGCGAGAAACGCGAGGAAGATCGCCTTGGCGATCTCGTCCGACGTTACGGAATCGGCGATCTCGTCGCCGCCGAGCACGAAGAGGGCCAGCCCGCCGAGGTAGCCGCACAGCAAGGCGGCCACGGCGAGGCTCTTGCCCGGTCCCAAACGAGGGACCAGCCCTACTAGCCGGGAGTGCGCTAGCGACAGGAACGCCGAAGAGAAGAGGGTAGCCCCGGCGATGGCGGGGTCGCCGTAGACGAACGCGAGGTAAAGGAGCCCGCTCGCGACCACCTGCGGAAGGACGAGACGGAGCGTGAACCGTCGGAGCTGTTTTCGTGCCGGTCGAGCCAGGGCCGGACCAGTCCTCCTGCCCCCGGCGGCTACGACGACGGCGATGCCCATTGCGACCGCCACCGCGTAGCGGACGACCTGGACGGGACCGAACGCGAGGTACTCCTTCCAACCCTGCGAGTGCATGCCGAGCCGATCGCCGGCGAGGGCCCCGAACGAGATCGTCGACGCGAAGCAGAGCACGCTGGCCGCCAGCGCGAGGTGGGCCATGAGTCGATGCCGATCGCGGACGACCGTCACCGGGGATTACGGCCCGGCGATCAATGAGCTGATCGTCGCCTGGAGCTCGTCGAGCGGGCACTGCACCTCGAAGCGACGACCGAGGTCGTGCACGACCGCTCGGTCGTCGGAAAGGGCGTACACGACGAACCGGGTGCCCTTCAGCTCTGCCGCTGTGGTCGCCTCGATGACGGTCTGCCCCTGCTCGATCGCAAGCTCAACCCCGACCCCGGCAGCCCTGAGCGAGGCAGCGGCCTTAGCGAGCCGCCCGTGGTCCCGCTCCCAGTCGGCGATCACGAGCGTCACCTGTGCCGGTGATTGCCGCTTCTCGGCGCCGTACCCGGTCCCCCGAAGCAAGGAGAACAAGCGCGTCAGACCGATGGATGCCCCGACGCCGGGCGTCTTCGCGTCGGCTCGAGCAACGAGCTGGTCGTATCGACCGCCGGAGCAGATCGAGCCCCACGCCGTCCGGCCCGGGACCACGGTCTCGAATATGAACCCGGTGTAGTAGTCGAGCCCCCGAATGAGCGAGAGGTTCGGCACGACCACAGTGGGCGGCAAGCCGAAGCCGAGGACGTCGTCCAGGGTGGTCTGGAGGTTCTGGAGGACGGTGGTGGCCTCCGAGGAGTGGTCGGCGACGGCGAGCGCGTTGTCCATCGAATGCGGTTGGTCAAGGACCGCGACGATCCTGTCGATCACCAAATCTTCGACATCGAGTCGCTGTAGTTGGGTGCGAACGTGGGTGGGACCCGCCAACGACCCTTCGGCGATCGTCCGGAGGACACTTCGCTGAGTCGACGGGGCGAGGTCCCCGAGTACGGCGACGAGGAACCGGGAGTCAGAAACGTGGAACTCACAGGCCACGCCTGCGGCGCTGAGGAGCTCGTGGGCCAGCTGCAGGATCTCGCCCTCGTGGTGCGGTGACAGTTCGCCGTCTCCGAGTACGTCAAAGTCGAACTGATAGAACTCCCGGTACCTCCCGGGAGAGTCTTTCTCCCCACGCCAGACCTTCTGCGCCTGGTACCGCCGAAAGGGAAACTCGAGCTCGAGGAAGTGCTCCGCGACGTACCGAGCCAGCGGTACCGTGAGATCGAAGTGCAGACCGAGGCTGCCCCGCTCCGCGGACTGGTCGGCGATAGGGCGTCCAACGGTGAAGATCTGCCGCTCGATACCCCCACCGCTGGTGAGGATGTCCATGCTCTCGATCGCGGGGGTCTCGATGGGTGCGAAGCCGTGGAGCTCGCAGCGGCGCTTGAACAGGTCGGTGAGCTCCTGCTCGGCTTGGCGTTCGGCCGGAAGCCATTCGGCGAAACCCGGGTCACGGATCAGCGTTGCGGGATCGTCGGGCGCCTGTCCGACGGCGATATCCTCGATGTGGATGACGATGTAGTGCCGTTCGTCGAGCAGTTCCTTGCCCGGGCAGCGCGACTCGGCCTTCGGAAACACGTTCTGAGTCTTGTTCTTCAGCTGCGTGCTGATCGTCCGGAACACGACCACGTCGGTGTCGGTGAGTTGCGCCGCGGCCCGGCACATCTCGCGGAAGTTCCATAGATTCTTTCGAGCGCGTTTCGAACGGTCGGCGAATATCTCGTCCAGGTAGAGGATGGGCGTGTCGGCCGGCGTGACCTCACGGATAATCTCGTGCACTTCCGCTGGCTTGTCGTGGTACTTCTTGTCGATCAACTCCTCGACCGTGGTCCGCCAGAACATCGCTCCGAGCAGCAGCCCCCGCCGACGCGAATGCTCGCGGTAGAGGATCCGTTCGCGTTCGACGACGCGGATGGCCCCCGGCGACCTGTCGTCGGGTTGCCTCCCATCCTTCGGGTTCGGGGCCTCGATGCGGCCTCGAAGGATCGCATTGAGGTCCGGGATGAGCTCGGGCCACGGATACGCGTCCTCGACGACATCGAGTTCGCAGTGCGGGCAATGGCTACCGGGCGTCATCGGGGTTAAGCGACTGGTTAGGCATGGGCTATCGGGAGGGACCGCCACCGTGGCATCTAGGGCGCACTTACCTACCTCGAACCACGGCTCGCCGGCGAACGCGCTCTTATACACCGCCGCGAGCTCGCACCACTCCTTGTCGCTCAGCGCGTCGAGGTTTTGATCGAGCCGCACGGTGAGGTCCTTGGTCACCTCGTCGGATCCGCTCATTGTCGGTTCTGCCCCTATTGTCGACCTGCCGCGATTCTTGCAGACGACAAGCCTGGTCACAGCCGTGTCACACATTCGAAGATGAAATACTAGGGAGGGACGGGCAGGAGCGGGCACTTGCCGATGCGCGACCGTCTCGAGGAGTGCAGGTCGGCGTGCTGGAGTCGGCTTCGGACTTGGGTCATGGTGAGTCCCTAGGAAGATCGCGCGCGCAGCGGGGGCCACGATCGCCAACCTCGACGCCGTGCTCGTCTACGGCGCCGAGAAGGAGGAGTACGGCCTCTCGACCGCAGCTGCTCGAGATGCGGAGTTCGACGGAGGGCTCGTCCTTGGGGTGACTTTCGACAAGACGAGGACCGGCTATGCGGTCACAGAGGGCCCCGCCGACTGTCTCGCTTGCACGGGGATCAATTGGGCCAGCGGACGCGAGTCTGTGATGGTTCGAGCGGTGACCCAGTTGTCGCGATCAGGGGGCCAGCGCCGGGATTCTCGCGTGCGGTGTCGTCCTCACCATCATCTGGGCCGCGGGCCTGGGTCCGTGGTAGGGCAACGGCCCGGACCCCTCCTCTGGCCTCCTCTGACCATCGTCGCTCTCGGCGCCGCCACCTTGATCGCTAAGGCGCTGACGCTGCGCTCCGCGACGGACCGGACCGGACCGGCCCCGATGGCAACCCGATCGCGCACCTCAGCGCCGCTCTTCGGTGCGCGGCCCACCGTGGTGCAGGTTGTCGGCTACTTCATCTTCCCGGTCAACGACCAAGCGCCCGATTTCGGGGGTGTGGCACGATCCATGGCTCCTGCTCGCGGGCTGCATCCTCAACGGCCTCGGCGCCTCTGGCGCGGCGAGCCTGAACCAGCGGATCAAGGACAAGGTCGAGCATGACCAGCCCGCTGCGGCTTCGGCGGCGAAGCCGAGCGGCGTGTACCCATGAAAAGGGGTCGGTCCCGTGCATCACGCCGAGCAGCTTCGTTGCGTTGATGGCCGGCTTGGTCGCGCTCAGGCGGATCCCCTCTCAGCAAGTGTCCTGTGACATTGTTCAGCCATGACCCGCTTCACCGTCCGCGAGCTGTCCACCCCGAGCACCCTGCGGGCCTCCTTGGTTGCCGACGTCCTGGAGGGTTTCGCCAAGACCCCCAAATCGCTGCCCCCCAAGTACTTCTACGACGTCGAGGGTTCCGAGATCTTCGAGGCCATCACCGAACTGCCGGAGTACTACGTCACGCGCGCCGAGACGGCCGCGCTCATCGAACATGCTGCAACGATCATCGGTGAGGGAAGGTGGTCGCGGTTGCTCGAGCTGGGATCGGGCAGCTCGACCAAGACCCGCACGCTGCTCGACGCGATGCACGAAGGGTCGAGAGGCCGGGTCACCTACGCCCCGCTCGATATCAGCCCCTCTGCGGTCGCCGAGGCCGCAGAGGCGCTGACATCGTGGGCGGACTGGCTCGACGTAGAAGGATGCATCGTCGACTTCCAAGATGCCGCCATCACCGATGCGCTGCGCAGCGACGGACCGCAGCTTGCGATCATGCTGGGCTCGACGTTGGGCAATCTCTACGTGGACGAGCGCGACCGGCTGTTCTCACGCATCGCCGACGCACTCGGGCCTGACGACGCGTTCTTGTTTGGCCTCGACCTAGTCAAGGGCAGCGAACTGCTCGAGCCGGCCTACAACGATTCCGCCGGCGTGACCGAGGAGTTCATCAAGAACGTCATCCGCGTGATCCAGCGCGAGCTCGGCGCCAGTTGCACTCCCGACGACTTCCGATACCACGCGCCGTACGTCGCCGACCTCCAACGGATGGAGATGCGCCTCTACGCCAAACAGGACCTGACCATTACCTTCGAGCACGACCGCTTGCCCCGCTTTCGGATGGCCGAGGGTGAGTACCTGTTGACCGAGATCTCCCAGAAGTTCGAACGCGAGCCGTTCACCGACAGTGCCGCCGCGAGCGGGCTGCGCGTCGACGGTTGGTGGACTGACGGCGACGAGAACGTCGCAATTGCCCTCCTACGGGCTTCCTGACCCGGTCGAGCCGACCTCGCACGATGCGACACGCTTTGTCGGTTGACGCGCGTTCCGCCTAGGATGCCCCTCTCTTGCTGCCGTAGCTCAGCCTGGTTAGAGCACCAGATTGTGGATCTGGGGGTCGTGGGTTCGAATCCCATCGGCAGTACGAAAATCGGTTGCGGGTCCATCGCGCCCGGATGCCACCCTAGGAGTCCACGTCATGCCCCGCACGCCCGACAAGCCGAAACGACCCGCCGCCCGCACCCCTGTCGGCTTCGTCGACGTCTTCGACGCCGACGTCCTCGAGCGCCAGCGCATGATCGAGACGATCCTCGACGTCTACCGCATGTACGGGTTCCAGCCCCTCGAGACCCCGGTCATCGAGTACGTCGATGCCCTCGGCAAGTTCCTCCCCGACAAGGACCAGCCGGATGCAGGCGTATTCGCCCTGAACGACGATGATCAGCAGTGGATCGCTATGCGCTACGACCTCACCGCGCCGCTGGCTCGTGTGGTCGCGGAGCACGGGATGACGCTGCCGTCGCCGTACCGGCGCTACCAGGTGGGCCCGGTGTTCCGACGGGAAAAGCCCGGCCCTGGTCGCTTCCGCCAGTTCTACCAGTGCGACTTCGATACTGTTGGCAGCAGCTCGGCCGCGGTCGACGCCGAAGTCTGCGCGGTGCTGTCCGAAGCGCTCGAGGCTCTGGGCATCGGCCGTGGCGAGTACGTCGTCCGAGTCAATAACCGCAAGGTACTCAACGGCGTCCTGACCGTCGCTGGAGTCACGAACGACTTCATCGAGATCCCCCAGGAACCTCCTCCAGATTCGGCGTTCGCGGACGGGGACGCACCCCTCGACACCGAGGACGAGGAACCTCAGGAGGAGGTGGCGGGATACTTCCGCCACACCAAGGTGCTCCAATCGATCGACAAGCTCGATCGTCTCGGACTCGAAGGGGTTCGCAGCCTGCTCGGCGAGGGCCGACTCGATCCGAGCGGAGACTTTGCACATGGTGCGTTCCTCAACGCCGAGCAGATCGATGCGGTGATCGGCTTCGTGGAGGCCGGTGGTGGCACCCGCTCCGACGTCCTCGCCCGCCTAACGACGCTGGCCGGCAGTGATCCGGTGGGCGCTGAGGGCATTAACGAACTCGAGCAGATCGACCGCCTCCTCAACGCCATGGGCATTGAGGAGGACCGGGTGATCTTTGACCCCACGGTCGTCCGAGGCCTCGACTACTACACCGGTCCGGTCTTCGAAGCCGAACTGACCTTCGAAGTTGAGGAAGACGGTGAGAAGCGCTCCTTCGGATCCGTCGCCGGCGGAGGACGCTACGACGACCTCGTCAAGCGCTTCACCGGCGAAGACGTACCCGCATCCGGAGCAAGCATCGGCGTCGATCGGCTGCTAACGGCCCTGCGGGCCCTCGGCAAGGCCGGCGGGCAGGCAAGCCACGGACCGGTGGTCGTGACCGTCCTCGACCAGGATCGGCTCGTTGACTACCAGCAGATCGTGGGCGAGCTCCGCACCGCCGGCATCGCGGCGGAGCTGTACCTCGGAGCCAAGGGACTGGGAGCTCAGCTGAAGTACGCCGACCGGCGCCGGTCACCAGTGGCCGTCATCGCCGGCGAGGATGAGTTCCGTGCTGGCCAGGTCACAATCAAGGATCTGCGCCAAGGCAAGGCGGTCGCTGCGCAGATCACTGAGGAAGCCGACCGCGACGAGTTCCAGCGTGCCGTGCGGGACGAGGCCCAGCGTACGGTGCCTCGTGACGAGGTCACCGAGGCCGTGCGGAACCTGCTGGACGCCGGCGTCGGGTGATGCATGCCAGTGGCCGCGGCCAGCTGCCCGACCACGTCGACCTGGCCCGGTGGCCTACCGGCCAGCTGCCATCGGGTATGTGCGACAGCGTGATCGTGACACTTCCAAAGCCGCTCTCGGGCTTCGGGACCTCGCGCCAGCTCGACTGCCTCGCCGACGGTCTGAATGACCGCGGGATCGCATTCTCCTACGTCGGGAGCCCCCTCACCGAGGGTCCCTCGGCGATGACCGATCCCCTTGTGGCCGTGCCTCCCACGAATACCTACGCCGAGACGTACTCGGCGAACACCAGCGCCATGCGCACCGCTTTCGAAGCGCTGGCCGCTCAGGGGTCGCGGCACCCCCTCGTCATTGCCATGGGCTACACGTCCTTCGGGCCCGCCGCAGCACGCGCCGCCTGGCGCGCGGTGCCCAGCGTCGAGTCCACATCAATCGTCATGGTCGACAGCGCGCTGCCGGACGGGCTTTCCGACGACGTGGACGAGACCGGACCCGCCAGCCGCTTCTACCGACCGGAGTACCGATCGGAGCCGGGGTTCGCCACCTACTTCGCGATCACGTCTGCGTACGACTACGAACCGCGGATTCTCATCGATTGGGTCCCCCCGGTCGCGGCCATCAAGGTGGTCGCCCCGCCCTACTCGCAGAGCTACATCGAATCGCTGGAAGCGGCCGGCCATCGGGCCCGCGACGAAGGCCTGGCAGCGGTCCCCTCGCTCGGTGCGCTCGACGACCTCGCCGACCGCGACCTGCTGATCCCATTATTGTCCTCCGACATCTGGAGCCCTTCGGCGGTCGGCGTGTGGATGACCCAGCCCCAATACGAGACGGTGGTGCGTGGCACCGAAGCGGTTCTGGCAGCCGTCGAGGCCGTTGCGCAGGAGCGCCACTGCAGGATCGCCGTACCCATGGACGCATCGCTCCTGAACGCGATGCCCGACATCGAAGAGTCACTCACCGGGTCCTCCTCTGAGGTCGGCGCCTACCTCGTGCCCTACGAAAATCTGCCCCAGGCTGAGCACGCCGCCATGATCGCCCTGGCTGATCTGGTGATCGGCCGGACCGGCGGCCAAGCCAACGCCTTCGCCGTCGCGGCGCTCGTGGGTACGACGACACTGGTCGTGGACATGCCCGCACTCGACTACATGCACGCAGTGCTGAGCTCGGCGCCGGTCACAATAGACGTGCGGGTGTCGGCAACAGGCGCCGTCAACATTACACCCGCTGCTCGTCCCCTCGGGTACCGAGCCAGCTGGGACGATGCCCCCGAGGTCATCGCCGCGACCATAAACGGCGCCTTGAGCGACCCGGCAGATCGTGCCGCTCGGGCCGACAACGCACGCTCGGCCTTCCTGGCGTTGCGACAGGGAAGCGGCGACCTCTTCTCCATCATCCAGCAGTCACTGCACGCCCCGTAGGCCCATGCCGGATACCGAACCGATCGCAGGTACGGCCGATGTCGTCGGCACCCAGGCCGAGCGGGCCGAGATCGTGCGTGAGACCGCTCGCCAGATCTTTCGACGCCACGGCTACGAGCCCGTGGAACCGCCGGTCCTCGAACGCGCCGCCCCCTTCCTCGACCGGTCCGGTGAGGACATCCGAACGCGGATGTACATCTTCAGCGACCCAGCAGGACGCGAGATCTGCCTACGGCCCGAGCTGACCATCCCCACCGCTCGGCTGTTCGCGGATCGGCTGCCAGGCGAGGGTCGTCCCTTCCGGGCGTACTACAGCGGCCCCGTCTTTCGGTACGGACGGACGGGTGAGGGCCGGTTCCGGCAGTTCAACCAACTCGGCGCCGAGTTGATCGGAGAGCCCGACGAAGCTTTGGCTGACGCCGAGGTTCTTGCCCTCGCCTTGGCCCTGTTGAGTGGCGTGGGCGTCACCGAACACAGCGTGGCTGTGAGCGACGTCAGTGTGTTCAGTGGCCTCGCGCAGGACGAGCGCTTGTCACCATCGTGGAGGGCAAGGCTCCTCCGGTCAGCGCCAGACCCGACCGCCCTCCGCGTACTGATCGACCATTCGACCGGCACCACCGAGTCCTCCGCGACCGCGGGGATCCACCAAGCGTTGCGCGGCGTCAGCGAGCACGACCGCGACACCGTCTTGCGCTCCCTCCTGCAGGACCGCGCCACGACTGAGGGCACCGGGTCGCGCGACATCGACGACATCGTCCATCGGACCCTGGATCGACTGAGCGAGGCCGAAGGGGGTGGCCTACCTCCGGTGCTCGTCGATGCGATCACAGAACTGCTCGCCATTCGCGCCCCGGTGCAGGAGGCGATGGAGCGAGTACGGACTGTTGCTCGGGCAATTGGCAGTGCGCCAATCCTCGCGTCCATGACCTCGTGGGAACGTCGGCTTGAGCGCATCGAGGCATTTGGGATCGACACCACCGAGCTCACGATGGACCTCTCGCTACGGCGGGGCATCGCTTACTACTCACACTTCATCTTTGCAGTGCACATGCCCGGCGCAGCGGCCTCGTCGCTGCTCTGCGCCGGCGGCCGCTACAACGATCTCGTGGCGACCGTGGGCGGGCGCAGTTCCCCTGCCGTCGGATTCGCAATCGGCCTCGAACGTCTCGTGCTTCACCTCGAGCGCAGTGCCGCGCCCGTGCAGGTGCCCGTGCCCGAGGTGTACGTTGTGACCGGCGGCGAGATCGCTGAGGTGGAGGGCATTCGGGTGGCGACGACGTTGCGCGCCCACGGCGTGGCCACGGAATTTCTCAACGGCCGACGGGTCCGGTACGCAATCAACGCGGCGCTGAAGCGCGGCGTCCGGTACGTCGCCATCGCCGGCGAGGCCGAGGCGGCCAGCGATGTCATCGTGCTCCGGGATCTCCAGAGTCGAGCACAGTCAACTCTCCCAGCCGATGAAGGCGCCCGCAAAGTCATAGACGATAGGACGTCGTCTTGAGCCTCTTTCGCATCGCGATTCCCAGCAAGGGGACGCTTGCCGCGCCCACGCGAGAGCTGTTCGACGGCTGCTTCCTCCCGGTCGCTCCACCGCCCTCAGCGCGGTCCTACACCAGCGCCATACACGGACTCGACGGGGTGTCAGTCCTGTTTGCGCGGGCGGACGAGATCCCGGACATGGTCGAGTCTGGTCACGTCCATATCGGTGTGACTGGCCTTGACCTCTTTCTCGAATCACGCAGTGCCGTCGAGATCGACGAGTTCTTCTCCCCGGGCGACCCAGATGGCGCCCAACGGCCGCGCGGCTTGGTGATCGCAGATCTCGGGTTCGGACGGGCACGTCTCGAGCTGGGGGTTCCTGCAACTTGGATCGACGTGAATGCAATCTCCGACCTCATAGAGGTAGGCCACGAGGTGCGCCACAGGCGCAATCGGCCATTGCTCATCGCCACGAAGTTCCCCGCCCTCTGTCGTAGCCACTTCCGCCGGGTGCACTTCAGCGACTTCCGTCTCGTCCAGTCGCTCGGCGCCACCGAAGCAGCTCCAAAGTCGGGATCCGCTGATGTGATCGTCGACCTGGTTTCGAGCGGAGCCACGTTCGAGGACAACGGTCTGCGCACCATCGAAGGAGGGCGGGTGATGTCGTCACAGGCGTGCATGATCGGGAGCACGAACCCCAACCACTGGTCAGATGATGGCGCCGCTGCGTTTCGTCACGTCGCCGAGCTCTTGATCGCGGGCCTCGTGTCTCGCCGGAGCCGCACCCTTCGCGCCACATTTGGTGGCGCCACCCGCACGGCCCCAGAAGAGTTGGCAAAGCTGCTGTCTGACACCCACCTGTCTCATTCGCTCGCCGGCGACCTAGAGGTGCGCGGGCACTTCCGCGTCGACGACGTTCACCGGGTGCTCGCGGCCGTGCGGGCCAACGCTGGCAAGTCTGCGGTCATCACCGAGAGCAATCTCATCTTCGAGGGGGGTGCCCGTGAAGCGGAGATCTTCCTCCGCGAGGTGCAGAGGTAGGCGCCGGTCCACCGTCTCGCCGACACCGCACCGGCGAGCCCACCGGGCCGACGTCGGCGGGGGGTCATCACCCTGCACCTTAGGCTGGGCCCCGTGGACCGCCCCGAGCCAGATCCCGTGCTGCCCCCGACCATCGACGCGGAGGAGGGCGACCCACCCTCCCCTGAGCTCGACGTTCCCGACCAGCCCGACGACCACGGGGTGGCCCCGACCCTCGTGGGCATCTCGTTCGACGACGACTATCGGGCCCAGGAGTTCTTCACCGCCGCTCAGGGCCTCTCCGCCCACCATGGCTTCACCCTCAAGGACGCGGTCATCGTCACGAAGACCTCCGAGGGGCGCACCCACGTGACCGAGACGATGGACCTCTCCCCGGGCCGAACGGCCTTGTCCGGGGCGTTGTGGGCGGGGCTCTTCGGCCTCATCCTCGGCGGCCCGGTGGGCTGGGCCGCGGGCCTGGCCGTCGGTGCCGGCACGGGGGCGGTCACGGCCAAGCTCGTCGACCTCGGCATCCCCGACGACTGGGTGGGCTGGTTCAAGCAGGCGGTGGAGCCGGGCCGCACCATCGTCGCGCTGCTGGTGGAAGACCTGGACCCGGACGCACTGGTGGCCGAGGTCGAGCGCTTCGCCGGTGCCGAACTGGTCTACGCCAACCTCGACGAGGGCACCATCGGACGCATCAAGGACGCCCTCGGGGACTGATCCGGCAAACGCCGACCAGCACACCGGGGTAGACACCAGCGATGACCGCGCCCACCTCCG
>WPCH01074107.1_pt1 | contig 16758 bp, 6 predicted proteins | sample 5399881 | NCBI WGS metagenome assembly WPCH01 (sample SAMN12869468, study PRJNA574797) | sludge metagenome | isolation source: wastewater treatment of pH5 | place: China:Beijing | collected 2019-05-20
TTGTTTTTCTAATGAACGGACGAAATCTTTTATGTCTGTCAATCCAACAATTGTTTCTAGTTCTTTTTCTAAATCAAAATCTTTATCTCTTGTATCTACGAGAAAATCTGATGCTTTAAAAGTAATAAGTTCTGTTGAATCTGCATATTCGTATTCACTTTTACTAATTCGTGCTGACTGTCTACGGATCCCTTCTTCCACAATATTTCTAATCATTCTTCCGTTTCCTGATTCTGCGGAAGATAGCTGCATTTCAGATTCTACTCTTTCCACTAAAGCCTCTCTTGCCTCTTCTGTTAAAATGAATTCTCTTCCTTTAATCATGCTTTCTCCAATCGCAACAAGCTCCTGTAGAGAGTAATCTTTGAAGTCAACATTTAAAGGGAATCGAGATTTCAGACCTGCATTTGTTTTTAGGAATTCTTTCATTTCCTTCTCATACCCAGCTAGTATAACGATTATATTCTCTCGATGATCTTCCATCAGTTTTACAATCGTATCGATCGCTTCTTTCCCAAAACTATCCGTAGCTAACGCATACGCTTCATCTATAAATAATATCCCGCCTAAAGCTGACATAAATTTGTCAGTTGTTTTCGGTGCTGTTTCTCCTACATACCTTCCAACAAGTCCACCTCGATCTACTTCAACAAAATGTCCTGATTTTAAAATTCCCATCTCTTTCATCATTGTCCCTAATAATCTAGCGACAGTTGTTTTACCAGTTCCAGGGTTACCAGTAAAGATCATATTCAAGCTTTGATTCATCGTAGAGTGTAATCCAGCAGTCTTCCTTTTCTTTTGCGCTACAAGCTGAAGTTCCATCTCCCTCATAAACTCTTTCACTTGATCGAGGCCGATGATTTTATCTAATTCAGCATTTAAGTCAAATGTATTTTCGCCACCTAATCCAAAATCTTCTTTCGTTAACATATTTAATTCTTCATCACTTAAAAATTTTAAAGATTCACCAGAATTTTTGAGTCGACCTGATTGCTCTGCTATAGCTTTCTCAACAATATTTCTTGCCAATCGTCCATTTCCAGAATCATTTTTTCCTGGTATTTGTTTTCTCGTAAATTCTTCAATCAAATCATCTTTTAAATCATCTGCAATCGTAAACCCTTCACTTTCTACAATTTTTTCAGAAATCATGAAGAGTTCTTCAGATGTATAATCTGGAAAATCTATATGATTATTAAATCTAGATTGCAGGCCTGGATTTGTCTTTAAAAAATCGTCCATTTCATCCTTATATCCAGCAAGAATGACAACTAAATCTTCTCTAAGGTCTTCCATTCCTTTAACTAAAGTATCAATGGCTTCTTTTCCAAAATCATTTTCTCCACCTCTAGCTAAGGAGTATGCTTCATCGATAAATAAAACCCCGCCTTTTGCAGAATCAATCACAGCTTGTGTTTTTGGCCCTGTCTGCCCTACATATTGTGCAACTAAACGTGCTCGGTCCACTTCCACTAAATGACCACTTGATAAATAACCTAATGCCTTTAAGTATTTCGCTACTAACCTTGCGATAGTAGTCTTACCGGTACCTGGGTTTCCTGTAAAGATAAAATTCATCGTTAAACGTGTTTGTTTCGCCCCGCGAGATTGTCTAATCTTTTGTAGTGCCAAGAACTCTTCCAGCTGAAAAACTCTTTCTTTCACTGCATTTAAACCAATGACTTTTTCAAATTCTTTTTTAATATTTTCTAAATTCTCTGCCCCTGCTTTTTTACGAGTAACTTGTATTTTCTCCACACCATCATCTAAATATAATTCATCTGATGCTGTAAGCTGATAAATGATGCCAGGCTCTATTTTTCCTGATATGCGTAAATTTGTAATGGATTGATAAATATCGTCTTCTATATAACTCTTAATCCCATGTACCCCCATCGTTAAATTAGCTTTCTCAACAATAAAGTCAGATACACCATGTGTGTAGTTCATATTTACTTGTAATTTCGTATGAATACGTTTTTGATATTTTTTCAAATAGCGATCTGATATTTTTGTTAAAGTACGGGGCGGTAATACAGACGTTTGTGGATAATCTATTATTTTCTCTAATACTGTGGCTGGAAACATTGTACGAATATCTTTCAAATCTTTTTCGGTAGATAAAATAATTAACTTATTTTCTATTTGAATCGAATCAATGCTTTTCTCAGCTAAACTGCTATATGTTTTTTCGAGCGATTGCCAATTCGCATTATAAACATAGCGATCCTTCAACTTAATTTTCCCATCCATAATTAATTCTGATAACTTAGAAATTAAATCAGGTGGACATTTATCGACATTATCAAAGTACAGTACATCTGATTCAGACTTGATTCCTCTATACACATCTGATAAAAAAGTACTTTCAATATCTGATGCTCCAAGCGAACTGCTAATATCGATATAGTGTACATCTGGTTTTTCATATAAATCATACTCATTCATAATCGCCGTTAAATATTTTACGGATTTATATATACCTGTACCTTTTCGACCAGAGACAAAAATAACATTTTTTAAGTTCGCATCTGGACGTTCGTAAATAAAGCTTCTCATATAGCCCATACATAACTGATCGATAAACTCTTCCTGACCGAGTATATAGCTATTTAAACGTTTTTTCCCATCTTCAAATACCCTTTTATACTTATCGATTTCGTTGTTACGATTTTGCTCCCCCGTATTTGAATCGTAATTTGGGTCTCTTCTTCTTTGTTGCTTATATTCTTCTTTAGGGGGTTGCTTCACATTTACTCTTTGAGCATTTAACATTAACTCACGGAATCGATCAGCCCACGAGGAATTCGGATTTCTCATTAAAAACTTCTTACAACACTTTATGCATTGCGCTTCCATTTCTGATTGTAAAAGAGCTTTCGCATAGTAATACTCTAATTCGTCACTCTTTCCGTTTTTCAACGCTTGTTCAAAATATGTAATCGCTTGTTGCACATGTTTTTTTTCAAACAGATAGGCTTGTCCCATTCTAACATTCGCTTCATGGTGCAATGAATCTTGGCTTAAAACTTTATTGAAATAAAATCTAGCTTTCTCATAATTTTCTTGTTTTAAATATAATTTCCCTAACCCCATTAACGTAGTAATATCTGATTCACCTAAATTATATGCACTTAGAAGCAATGTCTCTGCTTGATTAAGCTGATTTAGTTCTACATATGTTATCCCTAAATACACCATATATTCGCTATTACTCTCATCTAATGATAGCGCTTGCTCAAAATACATTTTTGCCTTATCGTAATTTTGATTATGTAAAAATAACAACCCAGCTAAATAAAATAACCCCGGATGATCAGAATATTGAGTAAGTAATCCTTCAATTTGAGTCAATGCTTTTGACAACTCTCCTGAATGGACATTTGCTTCAAATAATGATTTAAAGGCCAAAAACTCTTCTTTGTTATACAAATTTACCGTTGACATTGTATCCCTCCTATAAAGCAATTAAAGATTTATGAATAAAGAAAACTCCTATATAGGAGTTTTCAAAGTGTTCATCATCTTCTACCAAATACAACCGCTATGGCGGTTAAAATACTTCGATTTCGCTTCTCTCTTTGACCTGTATGAACTTCTTTATTATCAAGCCAAACTGGAATTCTACTAATTTTCCAAACAAAATAAAGCAAAGCTCCACTAATTAATAAACTAATAAATGAGAAAGAAAATAGTGCATTTAAGAACCATATTGCTGGAATGAATCCTAAACCAACAAAACGTCCTACAAGGAACTTTGTTTGTAATGCTTTTTCACCTAAATCAATAAATGTTTGAATGTATCCAAGTAACTCTCTATCTGTCGCATAAATCTTAGCTTCTCTTAATAAGATTAGTCCTTGTTCAGCGCTCTCTTGAGAAATATAGCTATAATAAGTCTCACCATTACTCTCTTGAGGGTATAGCATTGATAAACACTTATAGTAGTAATTATAAGCTAATTCATTGCCTAGACTTGGGTCTTTCCCATATGTTTCAATTAGTTGATGTAAAATGTCAATCGCTTGATCATAATTATCTCTATGTCTTGCGATAACTGCCATTCTGAAACGATATGCTCGCTCATTCGGGTTAATACTTAATGCTTGTTGAGTTAATCTTTCAGCGTGATCTAATCGCTCTTCGAAGCTTAATTTCGGATGATCCAAATAAACATCAGATAAATCATAATAGAATACATCGTTATTCGTTTCGATATCCATCGCTTTTCTATACTCATAAATCGCATCATCAAACTCATTCCACATATAATGTGCTCTCGCTAATATCGCCCATCCGTGTGCGTTAGCTCCATAATCTTCAGTGACTTTTTTCCCTACAACAATCGCATCTGCAACTCTTCCTTCTTCTAATAGACTCCATGCAAGATCTATTAATTCTTGTGCAGTAGTTTCTGTTGGATTATCAAACTGTTCTTGTTGATTCGTATTCACTTCGGATTTAGAACCTTCTAACATACGATTATACTCGCTTCTCTTCGCTTCATCCAAAAGGATTACCTCAGCCTCAGCAAGAATCTCAACTTTTCGTTCTGCTTCCTGTCTACGCTTTAAATCAGGTGCATTCGTTCTCCCTAACCATTTTCGCTGCGCCTCAATTAACTTCTCTTTCAGCTCGCTTGCTCCAATATTTGGATCGACCTGCAGCAATTCATAATAATTCTCCAAAGGTTAAACACCCCTATCCGTATAAAATACATCAAAAAAAAATCGTTATTCCACTGAAATTCCTGCTAACTTTTCAGCTTTTTTCTCAATTGCTGCTTCTGTTAAATTTGATTTTCTTTCAATTTGCATTTCACCTAAATGTTGACCAGTATTTTCATCTTTTCCATAAACGTGTACAACGCCATTTTCGTCATATGTAAAAATAAAGCGAACTGGGTATCCTTGTGGTTTTGATCCTCTTAAATCTAGATTCGATTCACCGATAACTTTTACAAAGTCAGGGTCACTGTCTTCTCCTTCTGTTACTTGAACGTGAAGAGATGTTTGCCCATCATTAACTGTATAAAAGACAGCTTCTTCACTAGCTGGAATTGGTGTATTTCGAACAATCATTTTTTGGTTAATGAATCCACCAGTGTTATTATCATGAATTAAAATCCCTAAACTATGTGAGTTTACATCTACTACTCTCGTTTTTGGTTTAAACTCTTCTGCATTGTTAGACGCTTCATTATCTACTTGTAATAAACTTCCTTGAATAGCAGCTCCTAATGCAACTACTTCATCAGGGTTAACATCTTTTGAAGGCTTAATTCCTGTTGTACGTTCAATTAAATCTGATACAGCTGGAACTCTTGTCGATCCACCAACAAGTACAATCTTATCAATATCTCCCCAAGATAATTCAGCATCCATCAAAACATTTTTCATAATTAAAGCCGTACGACTTAAAAGAGGTGACAGAAGTTCATCAAATTTTTCTTTCGTCACTTCAACTTTTACTGTACGCCCTTGAGATGAAAGTGTAATAACCGATTTTTTACGAGATGATAGCATTTTTTTACAAGCTTCCGCTTTCTCACGTAAATCTTGTACTGCATTTAAATCATCATATAAATCTAATCCATGCTCTTCTTCAAATTTCTGTTCTACTAATTCAAAGATTTTGTTATCAAAATCGAAACCGCCTAAGTTACGATCTCCCCCAGTAGCCTTAACAACTACTTCATCTTGATTTAGTTGTATCAGCGTCACGTCAAATGTACCTCCGCCTAAATCGTACACCATTACATTCTGCTTTTGCTCACGATTCGCTAAACCATATGCTAATGCAGCAGCTGTTGGTTCGTTAATTACCTTAAGTACATGTAAACCAGCAATTCTGCCCGCATCTTGCGTTGCTTTTCTTTGCGCATCATCAAAATAAGCTGGTACTGTAATAACAGCTTTCGTCACTTTAGCGCCTATTGCTTCTTCTGCATCTTCTTTTAAACGTTTCAAAATAAGAGCCGAAAGATCCTCAGGTGTAAATACCTCTCCACCTATCGGGAATTTATAACTTGCATTTCCCATCTGTCTCTTCACAAATTGAACAGTATTTGTTGGGTCTGATACAGAAATACTTTTTGCAGTTGAACCTATAACAGGTGATCCATCTTCAAAAAATATAACTGATGGAGTAACTCTTTCTCCCTCACGGTTTGGCAAAATTGTTGGGTTTCCACTATCATCTATGTATGCCACCGCCGAGTTGGTTGTTCCTAAATCGATACCAATAATCACCTAATCAGCTCCTCAATATCCTTTTTTCACTACATATTGTTATAACAAATAAGATAAATCTAACATTTTTTTCACAAATTTACCATAAGCACGACTCATTAATTATAATAAATAGTTAAAAAAGTTCCGTCAATGAAAATTTCCCGTAATTTAACTACATCATTTTATGTATATTTTATACCTTCTACAACCATTTTTGTTGTGTTTTTTCAGAAAAATCATAAAATATTTTCTGATATAAAAATATGGCGGCTTTAGCAAGTACGCTACAAGCCACCTTAACTACAAATATATTAAATTTTTTCATCTACAATGCGAATCATAAAGTACTCAACAAGCGATTCAATTGTTGGAAACTTAGTCCCAACTTCGTTCAAGTCCATTTCAAAGTTCAACTCGAAAATATCATGTAATTCAATAAGAGCCGAAATGAACATCCCTACATCCCCAGTGTATGCAACAGGTGACCCATCTATCTTCAACTCTTCTACTGGCTTTAATCCTTTTTCCGAAATCACCGCTAATACCGATGCAATTACAGATTGTATTAAATTCTCTTTTATTGTTTTTAATGTTGACATTTTATCCACCTCATAAATATTTTATTAAACTACTATCTTTTTCGCTTATACAACAGTTTTCCTAATTTAATAGTCAGGCGAGGGATAGCAATCGTAGCATACGTAACGTGACGTCCTAAATTTTGAGCTTCTTCTCCCAATCCTTTCACAAATTCCCTCGTGAATTCTTTTCTTTCTAATAATTCTTTATAATGCGCAATGGCATTTTTCCATTGTTCTACAAATGTATCACCTTCACCATTTTCTTTCCCTTCCTCAACACGTGTACGAATGTGACGAAGAAACGGAACAACTTCTCCTAATATGCATTCCGTTATTTCACTTGCAAGTTCATCCATAATTTCTTCCATTCCCTCTTGTAATGTTTCACTTATTTCTTCGGGAATTTCATCTACACCGAGTTTCTCTTTCACATAATTGTCTACCGACTCTGCGAGTATACTATTATTTCCTTGCAACGATTCCATAAGGTCACTTACGTCTACATCAACTTTTACTTCTTGTATTTCTTCAGCAAACTCATTTATCGTATCCTCTGTCTCCGTTGACAGTACCCCTGGCGTCGCCTCTGTAAATTGTTTTTCAATATCTTCCCAGCCATCTAAGTATAATTTACTAGATATTTTCTCTCCAAGATTATCAATAAATGTTTCTCCAAGTGTTGTATCTGTCTCCACTTGTAACACTTCTTCTACAATATCTTCTTTCACATAAGCTTCCGCTGCCGAATCAATAAATGTATCCCTAATTTCTTGTTTACTGTCCTTCTTTAAATCTTCTTCTTCTTTTCTTCTAGCCGTCTCCAAACTAATTTCTTCACGTAGTTCTGCTACCAATTTTTTATAATCAGTCTCCTCAACACTTTCAATTTCAGCCATCATTTGGTCGAAGAAAGATGGTGGAAGCTGCTCTTCATACTTAAATGAATCATCTCCCTCTAGTTGATCCTCTACCCCCTCCCTTTCTATTTCTCTAACCTTTTTTTTATCATCTTTTTTCTCAGAAGCCTTATCATCAACTTCATCAAATAACCCTGGTGTGTCCATATATTTAATAAGATACATTCTTCCATCTTCAAACAGATGTCTCGTTTCTCTCTGAATACTTTTTATATTATAATCCCACCATGCTCTTGGACTCTTCTTAGCTATCTCTAGCTGCGCCTTAAAACTGCTTATTATCGTATTTGCTTCACCAGCTTCTCTCCATTTTTTATCACGTGCTTCCAAAATATCTCTTGCATCAGCTAATGGCTTATACTTATCAATGATTTTATTCGCTACTTTCATGCTATCTTCATAAACTGTTTTTATTTCTCTACTAAACTCTTCTTTATTATATTTAAACCATTCTGCCGGCCCTTGCTTTATCGCTTCTATTTGTGCTTTCATACTACCTTTCAATGTGTACTTTTCGTCTCCAGACTCGCTCCATATTTTCTCGCGTTCTATGGCAACTTCTTTTATAGAAAATAGTATTTTATTACCTTCTATCATTTTATTTGCTACTTTCATACTATCTTCATACACATTTTTTATTTCTTTACGAAACTCTTCTTTGTTATATTCCCACAATCTACCTTCTTTTGCTGCATCTATTTGTGCTCTTACACTATTTTTACACATTTCCAATAGCGTTGCGCCCTCGCCATCTTCTATTCGCTTTTCATGTCTCTCTCTCAATGATACTTTTGCATTTGCTATTACCTTATAAGTATCAGTAATTTTATCCGCTATTTTCACGCCGTCTTCATACACATTTTTTATTTCTTTACGAAACTCTTCTTTGTTATATTCCCACAATCTACCTTCTTTTGCCGCATCTATTTGTGCCCTCACGCTATTTTTACACATTTCTAATAGCGTTGCGCCTTCACCATCTTCTATCCGTTTTTGATGTCGCTCTTCCAGTGACACTTTTATATTTTTTAACGTTTGATAATTGTCGGTAATTTTATCCGCCATTTTTGCACAATCTTCATACGCAGTTTTTATCTCTTTACTAAACTCTTTCTTATTGTACTCCCACCATGCTTTTGGCCCTTGTTTTGCGGCTTCTATTTGCGCCTCAATACTACTTTTTAATGTGTATTTTCCTTCGCCGGCTTCATTCCATTTTTTATTCCGCTCTTCCAGTACTTCTTTTATAGGACCTAGTATTTTATTATTTTCAATTACCTTATTCGCTAACTTCATTCCATCTTCATACACATGCTTTATCTCTTTCCGAAACTCTTCTTTGTTATATTCCCACAATCTACCTTCTTTCGCTGCATCCACTTGTGCTTGTATGGCATTCTTCCAAATTTCTTTAAAACTATCACCATAGCCAGCTTCTCTCCAAGCATCTTTTCTTTCTTTTAAAATTTGTCCAATCGTTCGTTGATCTATCTCTTTCTTTTTCTGATCAAACAATTTATCTAGGTCGAATCCCGATTCTTCTTCGGTCTCACTTCTCGGCTCAAACTCTTTTTTAACAGTTTCTTCTCTTGAACCTTCCGACGAATCGGTTCCTTCTATATTCTCTCTTGTCTCAGAGGGGTTCTCATCCTCCTGCACTTCTTGTTCCAATGGTTCTTCTGACTGATCAAGCGCCTTGTCTCCATCTGCTTCCATTTGCTTCGGCATTTCTTCTACTTGTTCTGGAGTTTTTCCTCCCGCTTCTTCTGTTGTTTCTCCCAACTGATCAAGCTTCTTGCCTTCAACTGTTTCTTCTTTTTTCGGCGTTTCTTCTACTTGTTCTGGGTTCTTTTCCACATCTTCTTCTGTTGTTTCTCCCCACTGATCAAGTTTCTTGTCTCCATCTGCTTCCATTTGCTTCGGCATTTCTTCTACTTGTTCTGGAGTTTTTTCTCCCGCTTCTTCTGTTGGTTCTTCCAACTGATCTAGTTTCTTACCTTCACCTGTTCCTTCTTCCTTCGGCATTTCTTCTACTTGTTCTGGAGTTGTTTCTCCCACTTCTTCTGTTGGTTCTTCCAACTGATCTAGTTTCTTACCTTCGCCTGTTTCTTCTTCCTTCGGCGGTTCTTCTACTTGTTCTGGAGTTGTTTCTCCCACTTCTTCTGTTGGTTCTTCCAACTGATCTAGTTTCTTACCTTCACCTGTTTCTTCTTCCTTCGGCGTTTCTTCTACTTGCTCGCGGTTCTTTTCTCCATTTTCTTCTGCTGGATCAATTCGTTTTTCCCCATCTGTTTCTTCCAAAGTTTTTTTTGCTTTTTTTATTTCTTCCGCATTTTCTTCTATATTCTCAAGCCGCTTTTTGGCTTCAATATTTTCTTTTTCAACCTTTTCAGCTTCAATATTTTCCCTTTCAACCTTTTGGGCTTCCATAACTTCTGCAGAATCTACATCAGGATTAATTTCCGCTTGTTCATTTTGCTGCTCCGCTATGTCTTTATTTAATTGCTTTTGATATTTATCGAAATTAATCCTTTGATCACCCTCATCATGCACAACTTCCATTTCTTCTTGCTTACGTTCCTCAAATTGCTCATTATATTTATCGAAATTATAAGCTTGTTTCTTTTTCTCTTCCTTTTCTATACTTTTTTCTTTATTTTCTTCAATTTTTTCTGTTTCTTTTACTTTATCAATATGATCTTTGCCGTCAAAATTTGTCATATTCATTCATCCTTTAATAGATTATGTTTCATATAATTTATTACAGCTTCTCGTTTATAGCTTTCTTCTAAATCTCTGTTATCTAAAAAGACATTTAAAGTACATAATCTCGTATGATAATTTCGGAGTGAACTCATTCCGTTATTTTCCAACATTTCAAACAATCCTTCAAACCAATCTGGTTTAAACTCTGCATTTTTAGCGTCCTCTAACATGTCGCGTAACCAATTTTGCTTTACAATAAATCCCTTTATTTTTCCCATCTCTTCACGACGGTTACACTTATCCATACAAAAGGCGCAAGCAGGACCAAAATCATATTTTCTATCATAATGATGAAATTCGTTTTTCACTGCATCTTTCACATTTTGAATAACAGTTCTTCTTGAATAATCAAAATCTTCCTTTACATAAGGCATTTGTACGAGTTTTGGCCGCATATCTCCTTCTGCATAAACAGCAGCAAATCCTCTTCTTAAAGAACTAATGTATTCAATTTGTTCTTGTGTCATATTCATAGATTGTCCAATTAACTCACGATCTTCCTGCATAACAATTCTATGAACAATTTTTAAATTAGTATTTTTTAATGTATCCGGAGCTAGTTTCGTTGGAACTTGATCCGCAATTAAAAAACCTTGTCCATAACTACGAATTTCGGCTAATAAATTTGTAAAAAACTCTACTGATTTCGCACGAACATTCCCTTCCCCGCCACCTGATACATTAGCTAACAATCTATGTGCTTCTTCAATTAAAATCAGATGTTCAAATCCTTTATTTCTAGTAAGTTTCGTCCTTCTATATTCATAAAGTTGAACTAAAATAATTCCCATCATAAATGCTTTTACATCGTCATCGCCTATATCTTCTAGTTCCAAAATGACAGGTCGAGACAATAAATCCGCAATTGGAATAGACTTATCTGTATTTAACATGGCACCTTTGCCACCAACACGTAATGAGTGTATCCTTGCCTTAAGTGCTGCCGTAATATCTGATTTTAAGCGTTGATCATATCCTAAATTATCAACAACAACATCAACTTTGTAATATAAGTCATCTAAGGTTGGAAAAACATTTGCACCGTATTTATTTTTATTACTTAATATGTCCCAGCCTCGATCTTCATATATTTGATAAATGCTAGTTTCTAAAACATGCGGCATTGGTGCATAAAGCTCAAAGCTCGCCTTAAAAGTTGATAGCACATAATCAATATGAGTCTGTAATGGAACGCCTTCTATTTTTTCAAATGGGTTAATTCGATACGGAACAGAATTTTCATCCTCCGCTCCCAAGGTAAAGACTAAAACATCTTCAAAACCTTCCATATTGTACATTTCCCAATATTCCCGTTTAGCTGATTCGATTACCATGAAAGGAATACGGTGTTTATTCCATAAATTACGAAGCAGTCCTTTAGAAGTATTAGACTTACCTCCACCCGTAATTCCTACAATTAAACCATGTCTGCTTAAATCCATTAAATCCATATCATAGATGAGATTACTTGGCTCTAATTTTTCATACGACTTTATTTCTTCATTGCCATTAATGATCTTTCCTACTGTAAAACTATTACTTTCATCATGGATTGAACGACGGTTCGCAACATCAAACTCCACATACTGATCAATATAAAAACCCGGCATTTCTTTCCGTGGGATTTGGCATAAAGTTGAAAGCTCTCCAGTCGGCAAAATCGTTTGATACAAATACTTATAGCAATGAACTTCCTTCGTAATCCCTTCACCATGCAAATCCCATACTCCTATCGGATGCTTCATAGCCTTCTGGCGTGGTAATTCATTCGCTGGAAATTGAAAATTAGACGCATAGTATAAAATGTTATCTACTGGTAAAGCTCTTATTTTCTCCGGTTTAGATTGTTCACCATTATAAACAGAAGTAATTAAGTTTCTTAGCTTTGTTGCATTTACGAATTGATCCGCTAAATAGTATCCAGCAACTCTCCACATTCCCATCGTTCTTCCACTATCTATGCTCTCTTCTAATGAATTAAGATTGTCCACGTACTTTTGAATGGTTAAGTTCGTTACTTCCCAAGATTCTTTACCTAAACTCCCACCTGATTCTGATACTTTAATAAACTTACTTACGTTATCAATTTCATTCAATACCCTTTCATGCGCTAATGTCACTTGAAAAGGACTCATCGATTTCGCAACCACAATATACGCCCAAGAACCCCCATACATCCCGGTACATAAACGTTCAATTTGTTGACTCTTACTTTCTCCAAAAGTTTTATTAGTCGGGATACCTGTAATAATTCCTCCGTTATTCCCGATTGAACGTAACTTCCGTGACATCTCATCCATTTCCACTTCTTGCAATTTGGCATACGGATATGACGCATGCAATGAAGAAGATAAAATGGACTGATTGAATTGATCCGTTCCAACATAAACACCTATTTCTTTTGGACTACCAATCAGTAAAAATGTAAACGTTGACTGTAAAGATGAAAAACCACTAAGCACATCACTCATAATGGCATCAAAGTCAAATTCCTTTTCGTCCTTTCCCTCCCAAAAATTTGCAAGACCTTTTATTTTAACGAAACTAAGTTGTCCCAATGGTTCCATATTCAAATCCGGACTTAAATTCGATTTATCCAAATAAGACTTTCTCAATAAATGATCTTTTTCTCTTATTTCTACTGTATCTATGTTATGTAAGCGCAAAGAAATCCCCCCATTAATAAACTAAAGACTGCATAAAAAAGCACTCATACTTTTGAGTGCTCATTTTCATAATCTATTTAACGAAAAACCTTTTTAATCATTATCCAAATTCCAAAAAGAACGATGATTAACGGTAATATGGCAACAAATATATTTGATAAGAAAGTTAAAATGACAGATACCACTAAATTAACAAGCCCAATCCAGTCAAAAGAAATAACAAAATTAATAATAGAGAATAATAAGAATATAATAATTGCCGTCAAAAATCTTACACTATTTGCTGACATACCACTATTGACTGAAACTGTCGTGTTGCTATTTAAATTTTCAATATGCTTAGCTACTACTGTCCCATGACGATCGCGCTTTCCAAACACTTGAACTAAATTATGATCTCCAATTTTCCCTCTTACAATTTTTCCATATACAACTACTTCATGCCCTTCTCCATCTTGATCATACACTTGGAATGTATTCATGTATCCATCCTTCATAAATGGAATTCCTTTTATACATGCATCAAACCATCTTCCAAGCATTTTACCTGGTATTACATCCTCTTGAAAATTACTTACCTGCCCTTTTATTGATCCATTCCTTTTAGCCTTACTTACTTTTATTGTTTCTCTCGCTGCACTTGTTTGCTGCTCCGTATATGTAGATTCAAATGGATCAGTTGTTTTATTAGGGGGGGTGGGCTTCTTTTCTTCATAGAAAGTATTATCAAATACATCCGCAAAATCATCATTTACCGTAGTATTCGCTGATTTCTTTTTCATCCTTAAAAAGTTTTTACACTTCGGACATTCCCCAACATTTTTAGGATATTCCACCCCATCTAAACATATTGGACATTCTTTCACTTCTCTCTCTCCTCCCAAGGCAAGCCTTGCATAAAATAAATATTACATTTCTATACATATTTTAGTATATAATAGGAATTTAATTTTAATAAGCTATTTTTTTATATTTTTAATAATAAAACTCTTTTTCTATATATAAAGAATAAAAAATTTTATTTGCAAAAATATAACTAAGTACTCGAACATACAATAAAGTGATCCTTTAATCAGATGAGTTTTGTCCCCCCTCTCATTATTAACCACACCAATTAGGCCTGTACGTGCAGTTAATGCTGAATACAGCAAGCAACAACTAAAAAACAAAAAGACCCTAACCTCCTCAAACTATACAGGAAATTAGAGTCTTGTCTCATTATTCATTGATTAAATTAAAAAACTATGTTAAATTAGTACAGAAACACATTTTACAAAATACAAAGAACGTATTTATCCGTATCTTAATTTTACACCAAAACACATCTTCAGTCAACCTCTATTTTTCACTTTTAAAGGAGTGCTTACCGTATGAACAAAAAACTTGATTTAGAGCAAAAACGATTGGATACCGTAATTGAAACAATTACGGAGCAAATTGATAAACTGGAAAACGAAACTGGCAGACGCCGGGCAGAAGTAATCAATATTCGTAAACACTTTTGGGATGATGTGAAAGTGAACACTGATACTTTTGATGATTATCTGGAAACAGTTATCAACTTAAGGCAACAAGCTCAGTCACTAGCTGTCACACAAATTACTCATAAGCACACCTTTAATCGACTTGCCGCATTAAGACGCATGCATAAAGCACCTTATTTTGGACGAATTGATTTTAAAGAAGAAGGAGAATCTGCTGCGGAGCAAATTTATATCGGTGTAGCCACGCTTACTGATGCAAGCGGAGAAAATTTTCTTATATATGACTGGCGCGCGCCCATTTCGAGTGTCTACTACGATTATCCACCAGGACCGGCTGAATACAGTACACCAGGTGGCGTAATTCACGGTAATGTGGAGAAAAAATTACAATACATTATTCAAAATGGCGAGATTGATTCTATGTTCGATACGAGCCTTACAATTGGCGATGAAATCTTGCAACAAGCGCTCGGAAAAGGTACGAACAAACATATGCAAAGTATCGTCGCTACAATTCAGCGTGAACAAAATGAAATTATTCGTCACGATGAAGGCCGACTCCTTATCGTGCAAGGAGCTGCTGGTAGTGGTAAAACGTCAGCTGCCCTGCAGCGAATCGCCTACTTACTATATAAATATCGCGAATGGCTAAAAGCGGATCAAATTATTCTCTTCTCCCCTAACTCTATGTTCAATAGCTACGTTTCTAACGTACTACCTGAACTCGGTGAAGAAAATATGCAGCAAGTGACATTCCAAGAATATTTAAATCATAGACTGAGTAAGTCATTTGACGTTGAAGACCCTTATGAGCAATTAGAATATATGCTAACTGAAACAAATAGCCCTACCTATAAAACGAGAAATGCGAGCATCCGATTTAAAGCATCCACTCAATTTTTCGAGATGATTAGAGCGTACAGACAATCTCTTGAATCTTCAGGCATGCTATTTAGAGGAATGAAATTTAGAGGAAAACTGATTGCCTCAGCTAAAGAAATTACAGAGCAATTTTATAATACTGACTCCTCCCTCCGCTTCCATAGTCGAATTGAGAAGTTAACGGATTGGCTAAATAAGCAAATAGATGCACTTGAAAAAGCAGAACTGAAAAAACCTTGGGTAGAAGAGGAAATTGAATTACTTAGTAAAGATGAATACCAAAAGGCTTATAAATATTTACAGAAAAAAGGCGAGTTTGACGACAACTCCTTTCAAGACTTTGAGAAAGAAACAAGAGTACTTGGGCGTATGATTGTCCGTAAAAAAATGAAGCTGCTTCGTAAAGGCGTTCAAACATTGCGTTTCATCAATTTCACAGGCATATATAAACAGCTCTTCACAGATGCATCATGGGTTCCTGGGGAAAAACCGAAAGAGTGGGATGACATTTGCTCATTAACAGTAAACATGCTTGATGAAGGAAAGCTATATTACGAGGATGCGACTCCATTTTTACTTTTAAAAGAATTAATTGAAGGCTTCCAAACGAACAGATCGATTAAACACGTACTCGTAGATGAAGCGCAAGATTACTCTCCGTTCCAGTTCGAGTTTTTAAAACGTCTCTTCCCTGCTGCAAGAATGACGGTACTCGGAGACTTTAACCAAGCGATATTTGCCCATGCGAGTGAAACGGTGAATTTCGATACACTTACGAATTTATACGGGCCAGACAAAACAAACGGCATTAACTTAACTCGTAGCTATCGCTCAACAAAACCGATTATTGAATTTACACGTGCTCTCGTACCGGAAGGGAAGAACATTCACGCCTTTGAACGTGACGGCGCGAAACCTACAGTGACGAAAGTAGCTAATCACAACGAACTACACGAACATATTACTGCTAAAGTTGCTGCACTACAAACAGAGCAGCACAATACGATCGCAATCATCTGTAAATCCGCAGCTGAAAGCGCCGCTGCCTATGAGGAACTTAGTAGCATTGAAGATATTAAACTTGTGAAGAGCACCTCTGCTGAATACGAACAAGGCATTGTCGTGATCCCTGCTTACTTAGCGAAAGGTATCGAATTTGATGCCGTTATTATTTACGATGCTTCTAAAGATGTGTACAGCGATGAGAGCGTTCGTAGATTGTTCTA
>WPCH01329503.1_pt1 | contig 16703 bp, 15 predicted proteins | sample 5399881 | NCBI WGS metagenome assembly WPCH01 (sample SAMN12869468, study PRJNA574797) | sludge metagenome | isolation source: wastewater treatment of pH5 | place: China:Beijing | collected 2019-05-20
TATTGCGGTTTCGCCTTTCAGTAGAATTCTCCTTTATTTTGATGGCGGGTCCAGCTATAATAGATAGGAATGCTCGAAAATATTACAAACTGGGGATACAAAAATGAGCTTTTTCCAGGCATATCTAGGAGAAATAGCAGCTTTAGGCACAGCAATCTGTTGGACTCTGAACGCCATGGCCTTTGAAGCGGGGGGCAAAAAGGTAGGCTCCCTTTCGGTAAACTACATTAGATTCTTTATAGCCTTCCCTCTGCTAACCATTACCGCATTTTTCGCAAGGGGCCTCGCCTTCCCGGTTGACGCCACAGGATCTGCCTGGATTTACCTCTCCATATCGGGCCTGATAGGCTTTGTGTTAGGAGACATCTTTCTCTTCCAAGCCCTGGTCGAAATCGGATCCCGGGTCTCCCTCTTGATAAAATCGTTGGGACCACCCATCGCTGCGCTGGCCGGCTTTCTTATCATGGGAGAGAGCATTTCGGCCGTTGGTCTACTTGGCATGTTCATCACCTTGCTCGGCATAGCTTTAGTCATCCTCAGTCGCAATCCCGATAAGAAAAAGGTGCACTTTAACCGCCCTCTAAGGGGTATCTTCTTTGCTTTTCTCGGCGCCCTAGGGCAAGCTATGGGACTCATCTTCAGCAAATTGGGCATGGGCTCGTACAACCCTCTGGCCGCGACCCAAATCCGGATTATTGCCGCTTTCATTGCCTTCACCGTCCTAATCACACTTAGAAAGAAGTGGCCCGAAATTCGGGCAGCTTTCCACCACAAAGAAGCCATCGGCCAGATCGCTCTCGGAGCAGTCCTGGGCCCCTTTATTGGTGTTGCCCTTTCACTAACAGCTCTGCAATATGCCCCCGCGGGTGTTGTCTCTTCACTTACATCGATTTCCCCGATTCTGATCATACCCTTTTCCATAGGAGTATTTAAAGAAAAAGTGCTCCCAAAAGAAATCATAGGAGCACTCATTTCCATAATCGGTGTTGTTATTCTCTTCTTGCGGTAAAAGCGTTACTTCAAAACCCGGGCAATGCGCTCTAGGGACCAATCGATCTCTTCCTTGGTGATGATCAAAGGAGGAGCAAACCTGATGGTGTAGTCATGGGTCTCTTTGCAGAGCAGACCCAACTTCATCAGCTCTTCGCAATAGGGCCTGGCGTTGCCAAATTCCTGCTTAATCTCGACACCGATGAGCAGACCCTTACCGCGTATTTCTGCCACGGCTGGACTTTGCATCTTTTCCAAACCTTCTCTGAAATACTGCCCAAGTGTGTAAGCCTGGTCCACCAGGTTCTCGTCTTCTAGGACCTCCAGTGCGGCCTGGCCAACAGCACACCCCAATGGATTTCCTCCAAAGGTTGAGCCATGATCACCAGGCCCAAAGACATCCATGACCTGATCCGCGGAAAGCATGGCGGATACAGGATAGACACCACCGCCAAGGGCCTTACCCAGAAGGAGTACATCGGGCTTGGCATTTTCATACTGGTAGGCAAAGAGCTTACCGGTTCGTCCCAGGCCTGTTTGAATCTCGTCTAACATCATCAAGACATTGTGTTCTGTGGCGAGCTGACGCATTTTGGCAAGATACCCCTCGGGCGGTACGATGACTCCCCCTTCACCCTGAATGGGCTCGGCCAAAATTGCCACTGTATTCTCAGTGATAGCCTTTTCTAAGGCTTCAGCATCACCAAAAGGCACACTGATAAAGCCTGGGGTAAAGGGACCAAAGCCGTAGCGATACTGCTCTTCGGTGGAAAAACTCACAATGGTCACAGTGCGACCATGGAAGTTATTATCGCAAACGATAATCTCACCTTGGTTCTCTGGCACGCCCTTCTTAACAAGACCCCACTTGCGAGCTGCCTTTAGTGCAGTCTCCACCGCCTCAGCCCCTGTGTTCATGGGCAAAGCTTTTTCAAATCCAGTCATCTGGCACAGAGTCTTCAAGAATGACCCCATCGTTTCGTTGTGAAAAGCCCTGGAAATTAGCGTAATCTTGCTAGCCTGTTCTAGCAGGGCTTTGATGATCTTTGGATGCCTATGCCCTTGGTTTACGGCAGAGTAGGCCGAAAGCATATCCAGATACTTCTTACCCTCCACGTCATAGACCCAGACGCCCTCGCCCTTTTCGAGGACAATGGGAAGAGGGTAGTAGTTTTCTGCACTGTAACGTTCGACCTCTCTGATAAACTCATTGGTTCGGGCCATCGAAACCATCTCCTTAGCTTTCTACCCCAAGTTATGCTTCTTCATGAAATCGGCCAAAACTTCACTGAGATTAGGAGAGCCAATCTCTTGTAGATCGTAGTATACTCGGGTACTTGGTTGCTTGATTTTGACAATACGATTCAGGTCAATGGGAGTTCCGATAATCACTGAGTCACAATCCACATTAGCGATAGTGGCCTCTAGGTCGGCCCTTTGCTGATCGCTATAACCCATGGCTGGCAGCAAATCACCGATATGTGGGTAAATCTCATAGGTTTCTGCTAACTTACCTACTGCTTTATCACGGGGGTTGATGACCTCCGCAGCCCCAAATTTCTGGGCAGCAATGGTTCCTGCACCAAGTTTCATATCGCCATGGGTTAGGGTGGGGCCATCTTCAACGATAAGTACGCGCTTGCCCCTGATCAACTCTGGCTTATCCACTCGAATCGGCGAAGCACCGTCAATGATCACAGCGTTGGGGTTTACTTTGCGAGTGTTCTGACGAACAGTCTCGATACCCTCCGGAGAGGCGCTATCAACCTTGTTAATTATTACGACATCGGCAATGCGCATATTCACTTCACCGGGATAATAAGCAACTTCGTGTCCGGCCCGATGGGGGTCGGCCACGGTGATCATCAAATCGGGCGTATAGAATGGGAAGTCGTTGTTACCGCCATCCCATAGGATCACATCGCAACCTTCAGGATCTTTTTCGGCTTCATCTAAAATAGCTTGATAATCTACGCCGGAATAGATCACGTTGCCCCGCTCGATATGGGGTTCATACTCTTCCATTTCTTCAATGGTACATTTGTGTTTGGCCAGGTCCTCGATGGTAGAATAACGCTGCACCTTTTGAGCTGCCAAGTCGCCATAGGGCATGGGATGCCTAATCGCCACAACTTTAAGACCGTGTTTCATGAGGTACTCAGCCACGGCACGAGAGGTTTGGCTCTTGCCGGTACCTGTTCTCGTTGCACATACTGCGATGACGGGCTTGGTGCTCTTAATCATCGTCTGCTTTGGCCCTAGCAGAATAAAATTGGCTCCAGCAGCATTAACGATGGAGCTTAGATGCATGAGATCGACATAGTGGATGTCGCTAAAAGAAAAAACGCAATCATCAACATCATATTTCTTAATTAGGTTTGTAAGTTCTGATTGGTCGTAAATAGGAATCCCACTTGGATACAGTCTTCCTGCCAACTCAGGCGGATATTGCCGCCCATGGATATCAGGGATTTGGGTAGCGGTGAAGGCAACCACATTATACTGCTCATTATCCCTGTAATACGTGTTGAAGTTGTGAAAGTCCCGGCCTGCGGCACCGATGATAATGACATTAATCTTTGACATAACAACCTCCTGTTTTTTGTTCTTCATATAGATTTTATATTTATCACGTAAATGTTATCATTTTTCGCAACACTATTCAAGGAAAATCCCTGGTTTTCCCAATATTGACCCGGGAGAGTTCCAACCGAACAAAGAGGATCTAACCTTTTCTCCCATCGTAGTCCAAGCCATTTTCGGGGCGTAGTGGAAACTTAATGGGCTTGCGGTCGCGAGTAGAGCGATAAATGGCGGTAAATAGTTCTACCGTCTTTCTCCCCTCTTCACCATCAATTAGGGGTTTAGTTCCCTGAATCACGGCCTGCAAGAAATTTTCGATCTGCCGTTCATGGAAATACACGGTGGGATTGATCTTGTTAAACAAGGCTGTATCTTCGATCTTCCACCCTTCCAGCAGATGCTCCTCTTCCCGAACTGTCCATAGATCATTTACGGGTGGCTCAGTTATGCTAGACATCCCGGCAATGAACATTTGACCTCCATCTGTTTGAACACCTATGGACGCCCCATTCTCCCCGTGGACGTGAACCTTGCCATACAAAGCAGGATTCTGCGAGTTACTGACCACAATGTTGCCAAGAGCCCCGTTCTTGAACTTTATAACCGCAATAGCAGTATCTTCAACTTCAATGTAAGGATGATTCAAGTTGGTCCAGTAGCCAAAAAGCTCATCGATGGGTCCCATGTACCACTGCAGTAAGTCAAGCTGGTGGGGAGCTTGATTGACCAAGACGCCTCCCCCTTCTCCAGCCCAGGAACCACGCCAGGGATCGCTTTGATAATATGCTTGATCTCGCCACCCCAGCATATTCACAGTTCCCAACACGGGTTTTCCAATCTTACCTTCGTCAATGGCCTGCCTAAGGCGCATAGACGAGGGATAGAACCTACGTTGGCATATAGTGCCCAGGACCACGCCATTTTCCTTAGCTGCCTCAATCATGGCGTCACAGTCCGCGAGTGAAGAAGCCAAAGGCTTTTCTACCAGCACATGCATGCCGGCTTTGCTTGCCTTAATCGCCACGTCTGCATGGGCGGGGTGAGGGGTGCAGATTACCACAGCCTCGACCCCACCCTTTGAGGCCATTTCTTCAATGCTTGTATAAGCCAAAACATCATAGTGGTCTGCAAAGGCCTTGGCTTTCTCAAAGGTTCTACTATAAACAGCTGTAAACATTGATTCAGGAAGATTCTTCAAGGCCTGTGCATGCAAGTGGGCCCCTTTACCGCATCCGATAATTCCCGTTTTTACTCTACGCAATGATTTCACCTCAAGGTTTTAGAATTACTTTCAACAAACCGGGTTCTTTACTGTAGAGCCTCTCAAACAAGCTAGCACCATCCTTCAGTGGAGCGGATACGCTGACGAGGGCATCAACATTTACTTTCCCAGATTGGATCAGTTCCAGGCATACAGGGTACTCTCCACTGGAGGCGCAAGAACCATAAACGGATAATTCTCGAGTTACAACCAACTGGAGGGGAAGCTCAACCTGGGGCTGCAAATTGCCTACTAGAACAAGGGATCCTCCCTTGCGGACTCCTTTGATAGCCGTTTGAACGGTAGGCGTTATGCCTACAACCTCAAAACCTACGTCTGCACCGCGGCCCTTTGTAAGACTGCGAATCTGTTCCATGAGATCGTCACTGTCCGACTTCAAACAAGTTGTGGCACCTAGTTTTCGAGCCAACTCAAACTTGTTCGGATCGATGTCCACTGCAATTATCTGGCCACAGCCAACAATGCGCAGGATTTGGATAACAAACAAACCGATCATGCCTGCTCCCACAACAAGGGCACTATCATTGGCGGAAATCGGAGCCAGGCTTACTGCATGAAGAGCAATGGAGACGGGCTCTACCATGGCAGCCTGCTCAAAGGATACCTCATCGGGAAGGTGGTAAGCTATGCGGGAAGGAATGGTAACATACTCGGCGAAGGCCCCATTTTGGTGGTATTCGTCACAAGAAACACCTAAGACACGCCGGTTCTCACAGAGATTGATCTGGCCTTTGCGACAAAAATAACAATCACCGCAGAAAATGGTGGAATCAAAGGTGATCCTGTCCCCTGTTCGAAACCCCCGTACATCACTTCCGACCGCCTCTACAACCCCTGCAGCTTCGTGACCCATAATCACCGGTGGGATCCGGCGGCCGGTACTCCCATCTATCCCTTGCACGTCGCTGCCACAAATTGCACATGCCTTAACCCGTACCAATAAGTCATTGGCACCGTATTTCGGTTCAGGCACATCCTCATATCTCAAATCCTTGTACTCCTTTAACACAAGTGCTTTCATCAATTCCAAACCCCTTTTCTTATCCCTTCACTGCTCCGGCAGTTAGGCCTCGAACAATGTACTTCTGGGCAACTAGCGCAATAATGATTACGGGAGCTGTGATTACGACTGCGGCCGCCATGAGTCCGCCCCAGTTGATCTCGGAATAGGCCATGAAGTTAAAGACTGCAACCGGCAAAGTCTTTGTCTTAGCTCCTGTTAAGACAACACCAAACATGAAGTTATTCCACGAGAACACAAAGGCCAGGATAGAGCTGGTAATCACACCAGGCCCTGTTAAGGGTAAGAGCACCTTGAAAAAGGCCCCTGCCTGACTCGCTCCATCGATCATAGCCGCCTGTTCTAACTCTATGGGTAGTCCCTCAAAGAAGGGGGTCATCACCCAGACAATAAATGGTAATCCCACAAGCATGTGGGCTAGGATCATGGATGTATACGTATCTACCATTTTCAACCTGGAGAAAAGCATGAACCAAGGGATCAAGAACGTGATTCCCGGTGCAATTCTCGCAACCAGAATACCAAGGGAAAACCTAGTCTGGCTAAAGCGCGCTATAGAGTAGGCGGCCGGTAGCCCCAACATGAGAGAAAACGCCGTCGACCCTAAGGCAATCACGGCACTATTGAAGATATAATGCGCAAAATCATGATCCTGAAAGACAGCTCTATAATGCTGGGTAGTAGGTGTGAAGTTCCACACTGGAGGGATGCGGGTAATGTCTGCCTGAACTTTGAGGGAAGACAGAAGCATCCAGATTAGTGGAAACAAAAACGGGACAATTATGAGCGTCACAACTACCCAATAGCCGATGTTCTTCAGTTTCTTGTTACGTTCGTGTCGGTTTTTTGCTACCATCGTTTCTAACATATTCTCCACTCCCTATCACACTTCAAGGGGTTTTTTAAGCCAATTCAGGATGATTGCCAATCCCAAAACCAAGGCAAAGAAAATCATCAAGAGCGCTGATGCCTTACCCATCTGGAAGTATTGAAACCCCAGGACAAAGGAGTAGATATTCAGCGTCTCTGTGGCAAAACCCGGACCACCCTGGGTCATGGTATAGATGATGTCATAAGTTTTAAAGGCATCGATTGTCCGCAGGATTACAGCAGCCACTATTGTAGGCTGGACTAGTGGCAGAGTAATATGCCGAATAGTCTGCAAAGGACTTGCCCCATCCACTATGGCTGCTTCATAAGGCTCCCGATCAAGAGAAGCAAGGCCTGCTAGAACAATCAGAGTAATCATGGGAGTCCACTGCCACACATCCACTATAATTAGCGATACAAGTGCTTGCTGAGGAGAGGCCAACCATAGACCTTGTGGCAGCCCGACTAGCCGCAGAAAGTAATTTACGATCCCTATTGAGGGCTCATACATTAAGAGCCATACCATACCCACCGCCACAGGGGTAGCGATCATGGGTAAAAGAAACAGTGTCTTGATCAGGTTCTGTCCACGGGTCTCACGGTTGAGTATCAAAGCAATAATTACTGCAAGTATCGTCTCGATTGCGACAGCGGCAATGGTAAAGGCAAAAGTTCGACCTACAGCTCCCCAAAAACGCGGGTCATTTAAAAAGAGTGACGTATAGTTGTCCAGCCCGATCCAAACCGGCGCCCGCGTTGCCGACATACTCCACCTTGTAAACGACAATCGAAGGGTATAAAAGATAGGAAAGGCCATCATTACCATGACAAATATAAGAGCAGGCATAATAAACACGTAGCGAATTCGCTTATCGATCCATCGACTCAACAACGTTCCTACCTCCTTACAGTCAGGCAGGGGTGTCCCTGCCTGACAGATTTCCCTGAGGAAATAAAGCTCCTATTTCTCTCTATCCAAAATAGCCTGGTAGTCACGGTTAGCTCTCGCTGCTGCCGCGGCTACATCTCCGCCTTCAATTGCGGTTACAATTACACTACCAACTACATCACGAGCTTCCCCAACGCCAATGACGTTAGGGCGATCATACGGCATGGATCCTTCGGAGGAAGCCATAATCACATCAACTAATTGTGCTGGGAAGTTTACTACACCTTCAGGATTTTCCCAAGCAGATGTCCTGGCACTAGGTACCTGTCTAAACTGGGCAGCCAATGTTGTCTCTTTACTGGTGGCCCATTTAATGAACTCCCAAGCTGCTTCCTTATTCTTGGACGTTTGGGCCATGGAAATTCCCCAAGATACGATAGAATAGGGACGTGAGCCTGCACTACCAGCTGGGAACTGCGCAAAGCCTACAAGCTCACCTACATCAGATTGTTCTGGATCGAGCATGTTAGAGTAGAACACAGATGCGTCTGTGTACATAAAAAGGACCGTGCAAAGTGAACTAACCAGAGTCCACTCTGCAACAGCCCTTGTCTGCTCTTGATTGATCCTAATTCTGTGCTTTAAAGTTTAACATGAACTGGCGCAACGCCTCGCAAGCTTCAACAGGCACTGCATTGTAAGTCGAAGCACGACAGCCACCTACGTCACGGTGTCCGTTTAGACCCACAAAACCTGCCTCTTTGGCTTCCGCTAAGAACTTCTTCTCCAAGTCTTTTGATGCCAAAGTGAAGGTGATATTCATTAAAGAGCGAGCTGACCTTTCGGCATGACCATTATAAAAGCCATCGCTGTGGTCTATGGCATCGTATATCATGCCTGCTTTGAGTTCGTTGAGCTTTTCTATCGCTTTTACTCCGCCATTTGTTTCGACCCATCCTAAGACCTTGCCGAGTAGATAGATACCGAATGTGGGTGGAGTATTAAACATAGAATTCTTGGACGCATGAGTGTTATAGTTGAGCATAGTGGCCATATTCTTAGGACTACGTTCCAGTAAGTCCTTGCGAATAATCACGACGGTTACCCCAGATGGTCCTAGGTTTTTCTGTGCACCACCATAGATTAAACCAAACTTGCTGATCTCGAGAGGTTTGGACAAGATGTCGCTGGACATATCAGCTATCAGGGGTACATTCTTGGTATCAGGGAACTGCTTCCACTGGGTACCATAGATGGTATTGTTGGACGTAATATGTAAATACGCATCGTCCTGGCTGATGTTGAGATCTGTTAAAGCGGGAATGTAGCTGTGCTTCTTGTCGGCGCTACTGGCGCCCACCTTGGTCTGGCCTTCTTTTTCGGCCTCTTCCAGAGCTTTCTCTGACCAGACTCCCGTAATAATATAGTTCGCTGTCTGTCCAGCAGGCAACAGATTCATCGGAATCATACTGAACTGCTGGCTGGCACCACCTTGTACAAATAGTACATCGTAGTTCTCCGAGATGCCGAGCAACTTTCTTAATTTCTCCTGCGCCTGATCATGGACGGCCTCGTAATCCTTGCTCCTGTGGCTCAGTTCCATCACAGACATACCGGTTCCATTAAAGTCCAATAGCTCTGCCTGGGCTTCCTTTAAAACGTCCAGTGGCAATGCAGCTGGACCCGCGTTAAAATTGAAAGCTCTTTTCATTCTTGGCTGCCTCCTTGTGACAATAACCATTTGTCTCCATACTACCACATTGCCGTGAAATAAGAAACAAAACTCTTCCTGACTTTACACGGACTTAACACCAATCGATCCCATTAACATTTTGTTCACCTGTCTTTTGTGCTATAATGGAATTAGAAAATATTGTATGAGAAAAGGGGAATGCTAATGTTTCGCGTATTAGTCTCGGACAAAATCGCAAAGGAAGGGTTGTCGCCTCTTCTCCAGAGCGATCAGATCACAATTGTGGAGAAGAATGTTAACGATGTCGATGATCTGGTTACCTATGATGCCTTGCTAGTGCGCAGTGCGACTACAGTGACCGATGAACTTATGAGCAAGATGCCTAAACTCAAGATCATTGGCAGAGCTGGTGTCGGAGTAGACAATATCGATATTCCTGCAGCTACAAAGAGGGGCATCAACGTCGTAAACGCCCCGGCAGGGAACACTATTGCCACCGCCGAGCTCACCTTCGCCCTGATGCTTGCTTTGACCCGCAAACTGTGCCGAGCTAACGAATCCATCCGTAACGGAGAATGGAACCGTTCAGCTTTCGGAGGCACCGAACTAGCGGGGAAAACCTTAGGAATTATCGGTTTTGGCCGAATCGGAAAGGAAGTCGCCAAGAGGGCCCGGGCTTTCGATATGACCGTCCTTACCTGCGATCCTCTCCTCACGGATGAGGAAGCCCAGCTGCGCGGAGTCATCCGCACTGACCGAGAAGAGATTTTCCGCACCGCAGATATCATCACATTGCATATTCCTGCAACACCAGAGACAAAAAATCTCGTGAATGAAGAGACGTTGAAGATGACCAAGCCTGGCGTAATGATTATTAATGCTGCTCGCGGTAGCCTCATTGACGAAGCGGCGCTGAAACACTACTTAGAAACGGGTCATGTGGCAGGTGCAGCCATGGATGTATATACCAAAGAACCCCTCGAAAGCTACGATCTAGTCAAGATGGACCAAGTTGTGGGCACCCCCCATATTGCTGCATCCACAAAAGAAGCTCAACTTAAAGTTGCCTTTGTTGTGGCCGAGGAAGTTCTTAACTTCGCCAAGGGTCGGCCGGTAGAAAACAGCGTCAACTTTAAATAGAATTCCAGAGGAGGCTCACGATATGGCTATTATTAAGCCTTTTAGGGCGATAAGGCCCAACCATGGTTTAGCGGACAAAATTGCCGCTTTACCTTATGATGTAATGAACTCAAAAGAAGCTCAAGAAATGATTCAGGGCAACAACTACTCATTCTTACGAATCGATCGCGGCGAAATCAACTTTGTCGAGATGCCCGATCCCCATGAACCCAAAGTGTATGCCAAGGCCAGGGAAATCCTTGATGAGATGGTGGAAAAAGAGCACTTTATTCAAGACAATGCAGACCGTCTTTACATTTATCGACAGATCATGGATGGAAGGGCCCAGACAGGGCTAGTCGCTTGCACCTCTATCGATGATTATAACAACAATATCATTAAGAAGCACGAGTTCACAAGACCAGACAAAGAACAAGACCGTGTTGACCACGTCAAATCCCTCCATGCCCAGACCGGCCCGATTTTCCAGACCTATCGGGACAACACCAAGATCACCCGGGTTATCAATGAGTGGATCGAAGATCATAAACCGGTCTATGAGTTTAATGCGAATAATGTAGACCACATCTGCTGGGTCGTAGATTGCCAGCAGACGATTCAGGAACTCGTAAGACTCTTCGCAGATATCGATTATTTCTACATCGCCGATGGACATCATCGGTCTGCGGCAGCCTACCGGGTTGGGATGGAGATGCGTCAACAGGATCCAGATCCCCAGGCAGAGTTCAACTACTTTTTGTCTGTTATATTCCCTGCTTCTGATCTGAAGATTTGGCCATATAACCGTCTAGTAGTAGACTTAAATGGTAATTCGGAGGAGGAGTTCCTCCAGAAAGTTGGGGAGAAGTTTGAGGTCACCACCGCTCCCGCTTCTCCTTTTGAACCACAACAAAGACATGTGTATGGAATGTACCTAGGCGAGACATGGTACAAAATCACTCCGAGATCGGGAGTTGTTGACACTGAAGATGTGATCAAAGACTTAGACGTGGCGGTTCTACAAGACCATCTCTTGGGTCCCATTTTGGACATCCAGGATCCCCGCCGCGATGTGAGAATCGAGTTTGTCGGTGGAATACGGGGTGTTGGGGAACTCGAGCGCAGGGTCAAATCAGGCATGAAGGTGGCGTTTTCTATGTACCCCACCTCCATCGAGGAAATTTTGAACGTAGCCGATAGCAACCAGGTTATGCCGCCAAAATCTACGTGGTTTGAACCAAAACTTTTGAGCGGCCTCTTTATCCACAAACTCACCTAGTAACGAACATAAAAACTGGAGGTACCCCTTGTAGCAAGGGGCCTCCAGTTTTTCTTAGAAAAACTTTTTCAAATCACGAGTGGGTCCGTTAGGATAGTCAAAAACCTTGCCCTCCCAGGTTCGAATCTTGACGCTCTTCTTCCCCCTTGACAGGACATACTGCGGTGCAATAGGGGTCTTACCATGCCCTTGCGGAGCATTGATAATGTAGGTGGGTATGGCCATACCTGAAGTATAACCACGTAAATACTCCATTATCTCTATCCCATCGTCAACAGAAGTGTTGAAATGAGTGGTTCCCACTACACGTTTGGCATGGAAGATGTAGTAGGGTCTAATCCGGAATTTCAGGAGCTCTTGATTTAATAGGCGCATGACATATTTGTCATTGTTGATCCCGTTCAAAAGAACAGCCTGGTTCCCCAGGGGGATGCCAGCATTGGCCAATTTGTCACAAGCCTCTTTCGCCTCTTGCGTGAGTTCCTGGGGATGATTAAATTGGGTATTAATGTAAAGTGGCGGATACTTCTTCAAAATACTGATCAGATTGTCCGTGATTCTCTGTGGTAGGGTTACCAAGACCCTCGAGCCCAAACGTACGTAGTCAACAGACTCAATGGCATGTAGTTCACCTAACAGCCAGTCTAGATTAGCGTCAGATAGTAACAAGGCATCTCCACCGGTGACTAGGACATCACGGATTTCGGGATTAGCTCTTATATACTCAATCGACTCTTCAAGCTTTTTGCGGGTCGAATGGTGATCATCAGAACCTATATTTCTTCTTCGCTGACAATGTCTACAGTACATCGCGCACTGATTGGTGACATTAATGATCACTCTATCGGGGTAGCGCCTCGTGATGGCACCTGCGGGGTTGGTGTATTCCTCCCCCATGGGATCTTCCACTCCCTCCTCGATAAGTTCCGCTACCGTGGGAATGGATTGTAGCTTGATGGGATCGTACTTGTCATCATCGTCAATTAGAGATAGATAGTAAGGCGAGATACTCCAGCGGTATTGCTTGCCCACCTGTTCTACAGCTTGGATTTCATCGTCGGTCAAAGAAGTGAGTTGACGTAGTGTATCCACATCAGAGATTCTATTTCTTAGTTGCCACTTATAGTCGTTCCAGCTTGCCTCAGTGGCTCTGAAATGAGCTAGAATCTTCCTCTTCTTTTCCTCGGATTTCTCTTGCTGTCCCTGGGCCATACCTTTAGGGATCCTGTCCTTCACATCAAGATAGGTTTGAATTCTGCTTCTTAGTTCACTTGCCCTTTCTTGGGCTATTTGTTTTTTAGTCATGGCATCTCCTTTCCTATGTCTATGTTCGTAAACAATGTAATCTATTATACAACAATACCCGGTGTACGTCAAAGAGGCCGGTCTTTTTGGGACCCGCCTCTTTGGTGACTTGTGTGTCTAGTCAAACACTTACATATCTTTCATGGTCTCGCCGAATCCTACTGCTTCCAACCACCAGGTTGGGTATCCTACGGAAGTGCTCATTCCCACATAACCATCATCGTACTTAGCAACTAACTCGGCTGCCAACTCCCACCAGCTATTCACTACAGTCGTACAGGCGTTGTAGGAATAATCGGTGAGGTACTTGATCGCCAACTCTGGATTAGTCTGGAACATGGTTGCTGCTGCCAATTCTACAGCTGGTTGCATGGCAAAGAAGTTGTTTTCAAACTCTGCCTGTTTAGCTTGAATATCTTGCATCATGTAGCTGTACTTCAGGTCAGCCCAGTTGCTGACGAAGTTGAAAGCCCACCAAGCAGAGTTACGGTCAAAGACATCTCTTCTACCGGAGCTAAAGGACACAGGAACTTCAGTGATTCCAGCATAGAGCGGAATGTAAACGGTGGAGTGAGGTACATCTTCGCCAAACCATAGCAAGCCTGCCATACCCTCAGGTAGCCAGCTTCTAACTTCGCCAACGAAGCTATAGGAGCATCTGAAAAGGGAGATAGCACGTTCCCAATCGAGACTTCCCATACCTTCAGGTTTAACAGAAGTTGGGGTAGGATAACGATTTGGATTTCCGAATGGACCAGCAGCCATGCCGGCGGTCAGGTCAAACTCGGTTCCCTGATAATGGTCACGATAGATGGCCATTAGTCTTTGTGGAGTAACTGGTTCGTCAGGTTTCACGGAGAATGGATACTCTTCAGCATAAGGATCTAGCCCCAAAGAGGGTGCTAGCAGATCCAGAACCCGCCACTCACGACGTGATTGATATGCCGGCGAACCATAAGGTGTTGGGTTATAGACCTTGTGGAATACAAATGGTTGGGACTCATCCCACCAGCCAAACTCCTTAGCCGTGGAATAAATGTTCGGGGAAGCCATGAAGTTGTCAGGATCGTCTAGGTTGATCTCGCCAATACGGGCTCTGTTAGCAATTACAGATACGTGACCATCGGGGATACGTTGGGCAACCCATACAGCACCTGGTTCGTCGCTACCTTGGGTCCAGAAAGGTCCGGGTCCGCAGATTTCGAAGAGCCATACTTCATCATTAGCGTCAGCGATGGTTAGACCTTCTCCACCGTCAACATAGCCGTAAGTTTCAGCTAGTTCGCCAGCCACTTGGATGAACTCACGGGCATTTGTGGAACGTTGCAGAGCAAAAGCAGCTAGCTGTTCGATGTTAAGCATCGCTTGGCTGTTGCGAAGGTCACGACGGCCAGACCAAGTTGCTTCACCTACTAAGACCGAGTGTTCATTCATGAAAGGATAACCAATGTGGAAATAGGTGTAGGTTTGTTCTGCTTGGGGAATCTCACCTACGTAACTTGGCTGTCTAATAGTGTCTGTACAAAGGTTTAAGTAAACTGGGGCCATTGTTCCTGGTTCAAAGGTTTGACCAGGGATGATTTGGATGCGAGAGTCATAGTTGCCATCACATGTGTGGGCTGTCATTACGGATCCATCTGCAGAAGCATCTTTACCGACCATGATCGATGTACATGCAAATGCCGATACGCTCACCATCAGGATGGCGGCGACCATGAGACTAAGAACAATCAATTTTCTAGATTTCATTGTAAAGCCTCCTGTCTAATATAGTACTGCTTTTGCCTTTTTCCTCAGAGTCCCTGTCCACTACCTCCCTCACTAAAAGTTTTATTCATAGGCCAACCGATGATTTGGCACGATCGCTGGATTCGCGAAATAATGCCCTACCCCGTTGTCAATGACGTCTGCGTAACGTGGTACACCTGCAATCTGAATGATTTTGTTCAAATTGAGATCATTCCAGGATTGGGCCAGCTCTAATACTGTTGAGGCATGTCTCCCCACCCTGACATCAATGGGCCAACCATCGTCACCGATTTTTTCGTACAACAAGCCATATCTTCCCGCCATCTGCACAAAGGGATCCTTGCCGGTTAACAATAAGTTCTCATCAGTCACGCCCCGCACTCTGTCGAGCATTGGTTCAGGTGTTTCCAGGAGATAGGATACGGCTTGAGAGTGATCGCCGACCTCGCGATGGGATAACCCGTGGAGGCTCTGTGGCGAATACTCCATACCAATGCGAAACTCTGTAGCAGTCAACATCATCGATGCCATAGCAGCCACATTTGTTCCCTTTTGGTGCGCAACAATGGTACTAATAACCGGATACTCCAGTTCGGCTTCGTGGAGGTCAATGAAAACATCCACATTCTCTGCCCGAATCAGTTCCATAAAGGCAAAGTTGGTGCGCTCTGTCAAAGTACCGTTGTCATACCCAGGCCAAGTGCGGTTAAAGTTTCGAATATCCATGTACGCTAGCATTTGCTTGCTAGGATAGTGCACATAGACCTCTGGGTCTGGCCATGAATCCAAGGGATTCGTCCAGCGGTCTCCCATACGATACTGTTTCTCTCCCCATGGAGTCGGAATTCTATAGTAGAGGGGATAAGCATCTCCTGGTCTTGTCACGGTAGATGCACTGCGGTTGGCACGGATAGCAACGATCAGCCTCCCGGTTTCCACTTGAGCAGTCTCTACCAGGAGCTCTGCTGTCAAGTTCGCAGCGGGTTCCTCAGGATGAGAACCACCGATTACCATGAGAGTACCCCCAGGTTCTTTGCCTTCAAGAATGTAAATATTACAGTCGTTGACACTGTCTTTCAGTCCTGGATAGTAGTCACTTAGCTTCTTGACAGTAGTTACGCCATCGCCAAGTACCACAGTCTCGGTAAAGTTGCGATGATTGTAAAACTCTAGACCGGCCCAAACAATAGCGACTAACATCAGGGTAAAAGCTACGATTTTAACAATAAACAAGCTTCTATTGTTCATGTCTCTCTCCCCTTATTTAATGTGAAATACCCTCAACAAAAACGGCATCAAGATAATGCAATACAGAATAGCCTCCTGGGCATCACGTGTCTTGATAATGTTTCTGATCAGGATCAGGCTAATTGCTCCCGAGAGGACATAATAAGAAGCGTTGATCAAGGTGTCTAAGAATGTCATGACTCCCCTCCTAACCTACTAAAAATGCCAGTTCATTGCTGAACACAAGGAATAGCGTGCACATTACCAGAATCAGCGCCATGGGAACTAGGCAGGTCTTGAGAAAATCCCTGGTATAGCTGCCCTTAAATTTCAGTTCCATAACCGTGGCGCGCCCCACTACAGCAGTGGGCGGGAGGCAGTCACCGAGTGGCCAAATTGTTGCCATGGCAGATAAGGCGATGACTGGCTCCATGCCCTTCATGTTAAAGAGCAAGATCAAGGGGACACCTAGAAGAGGTGCTACCGCATACTGTAAGAGACCTTCGGAAACCGGTAAGATTAACCAGAGCGTTGCGAACAACACAGTCAGTGGTAACGTGACAACACCGAGCGAAATTAAACCACGGGCACCGCTCAGCGCCATAATCTGGATCAGCATACCTACAACAATCATGATTCCCACTAACGGAATAAGAGAATGAATTGTGGTACTCGCAATTTCTACCACCTTTAATC
>WPCH01206816.1_pt1 | contig 16699 bp, 14 predicted proteins | sample 5399881 | NCBI WGS metagenome assembly WPCH01 (sample SAMN12869468, study PRJNA574797) | sludge metagenome | isolation source: wastewater treatment of pH5 | place: China:Beijing | collected 2019-05-20
TTATCCGCCATAAGACTTTTAGCAATGCCGTTATAGGTCATTCCGAGCAAGAACTCTCTATAGATTCTTTTGATGATTTCCGCTTCATCGGGCACGACTTCCGGTCTTCCGTCTGCCCCTTTCTTGTAGCCTAAAAAACTACCGTAGGGCATGGAAACCTTACCGTCTGCAAATCGCTTTCTTTGTCCCCAGGTGACGTTTTCGGAAATCGACCGGCTTTCTTCTTGGGCAAGTGAGCTCATGATGGTGATGAGCAATTCTCCTTTTGAATCGAAGGTATAGATATTTTCCTTCTCGAAGTAAACCTCAACACCCTTGTCCTTTAATAACCGCACATGGGTTAATGTATCCACAGTGTTTCTCGCAAAACGTGAAACTGACTTCGTTAAAATAAGGTCAATTTTGCCTGCCAGGCTATCTGCGATCATCTCCTGAAAGCCGTCTCGTTTTTTAGTCATCAGCCCTGAGATGCCCTCATCGGTATAGACTTTCACAAACTCCCATTTCGGATTTTCTTGAATATGCTTTGTGTAATAGCTAATTTGTGCTTCGTAGCTGTTAAGTTGTTCGTCCATATCCGTTGAAACACGGGCGTAGGCTGCGACTTTACGTTTTCGTGTTTTCAGATCGGAAACCAGGCTGTCTTGTGCTCTTTTTCTCGCCGGAATGACGGTTATCTTCTTATTCATGCCTTGCTCGCTTCCTGTTTTGTTCCGCGACCTTCTCACTCATTTCTTTTGTCCAAGATTCTGAACGGGAGCGATCCTTCCATGTTCTCTTAATCTCTGTTCCGTCCTTCATAAAAAAGACAATCTCATTTGGCTGTGTAATCCTCATTTCTTTTATCTTGGCTAGGATGTTCTCACGGTTCAGGTCATTTGTTTCCAGCAGCTCACAAAGCATGTCTTCTAACACCTGTTCAGGGATGCCTTTCATATCGCATTTGCCGTCCCTCATGCCGAGGTTACGGGCACAGCGCCAAAATACCCGTACAGGCGTCTTTTTTCGGTTAAACGGAGCACCGCAGGCCCCACAAAAGAGCAATCCGGTGAAAGACTTACCGTGATGTGGCAGGGCTTTCTTAATCGGAGCCCGTCGTCTCATCTCTTCTTTTACAGCTTCAAACAGCTCCCATGAAATAATACCCTCATGAGAATTTTGAACGAAATATTGAGGCCTTTCTCCGTAGTTATGTTTTGTCTCTTTGGTTAGAGGATCAATGGTATATCGCTTGTTAAGAAGAGCGTTGCCTGTATGGTACTCTGTCAATAAAAAGTACAATCTAAACTCGTGTAAATTCTCTATGCGACATTATTCTGCAGTTCATTTAGTTTTTGATAATAGACTTCTTCAAATTGCATCGGTGACATATAGTCACAGTGACTGTGGCTCCTGACGGTATTATAGAAAGCTTCGATGTACTCAAAAACCAGAGACCTTGCATGTTTGTAAGAGTTGATTGTGAAGCGATAGAGCCATTCTCTTTTCAATAAGGCGTGGAATGATTCAATACAGGCGTTTTGCCATGGACTTGCTTTCTGAGAATAACTTGTCTTTATTTTCTTGAGTGCTTTCTGGTAGGCTGCGCTCACATACTGCGACCCTCTATCACTATGGATCATAAGCGGTTGCGCTCCTCTTCGCTTTGCTTTAGCTGCCTCGATGCATTCTACAACCCACCGCGCTTCTAAGGTGGCTGAGAGGCGCCAGGAAATGATACGACGAGAGAAGAGATCCATAACACTGGTAAGATAGCAGAAGCCCTGGTCAGTTGAAATATAGGTAATATCTGAGCACCAGATGGTGTTGGGCTCTTCAGGATTGTATTGTTCCTGCAAAAGATTTTTGAGGCGAAGATCAAAATCAGGATGAGTGGTTGTTACGGTATAAGGCTTAATATAACAGGCTTTAATGCCCATTTCTCGCATGTAGTTGCCGACCGTCTTTTCGGCAATTGAATACCCCTTCTTTAAGAGCTCCTGACGGATCTTGGGAGCTCCATAGATTCCTTTTGACTCGCGATGGATTTCTTTTATTCTTTGTTTGATCATTTCTTTTTTACTTGGTTTTTCTACAGGATCTTCTAGCTTTTGCTTGTATCGATAATAACCGCTCCGAGACAACTCCAGGTAGCGAAGGACCCCGGAAATATCTACTGATTTTCTCTCATCTTGATGCATTAGTTCAGCCTGATAGACGGTAGAAAAGAGGGCTGTCTTGCTTAGCCTATGATTTTGATTGTTTTTTTTAATATCTCCAGAGCATCCTGAGCATTGCGCAGTTCTCGTTTCAAACGGGCGATCTCTTTGGCCTCATCGGATTCATAGTTTCCCTGACCCCGATGAATCTCTTTGCCTGCTCTGGCCTTTGCTAGCCAGGTATGAAGAGTATTCGCGTTAATACCCAACTGTTCTGCGCATTTACTAATGCTCAGTTCCGGATGGCAACTTACATAGGACACCGCATCTTCTTTAAATTCTTTGCTATAACTCTTGGCCATTTGTTAATTTCTCCTTCTATCTATTCTACAGAGAAATCCACGAGTTTCACCTGTCCTTTTTTTATGCTAGCATCGTTGTTCGCTTCGGTGATAAGACCATCGTTCAGCTGTCCGATGGCGTCTTGCAACTGATCAATCTTCATTCATGGCAGAATGGGGTTAAAGCACGATTGTTAACACCGGATTAATTCTGTTTATTTATTTGTACATCTTTAATTTCATAATTAGATAGTTCATTGAGGTTTGGTTTGTCAACTAAACTAAATGTTATCTTTGCAATGTAATCGGTTTGAAAGTGAATGTCCGTCAGATAAATAGTGGCTATTACCGTTTTATCATCTTTCATCATAATGTCTGTTCGAGTGAACTTAAATGTTTCGTCATACTCCATGTACTTAACATCAAGCATCGGCTCTCGATCCTTAACGAAAATGTTCACATGTTCTATTTCTTGATCAAAGGCATCCATGTAGTCAGAATGATACATTATTTTAAGTAGTTCTTTAACGACTGAGGAATCAACCATCATGTAGCCGTAATTACGATCAGAGGTATGAGCCAAGAGTTCATTTTGATAAAAAGAGGATAAGGTTGCCGAAACAACAATCCATCCCAAATCATAATTGAGAGATTGATTTTCGTTAACGATCAGTACAGCACTTAAACTAGCGGCCAAATCAATATAGATATCCCAAGACGGCGGCTGATAACTAACTTCTGTTTTCTTAATTTCTAAGACATTATAGGCTTCTTCTCCTGAATCCGCGAGATAGAAAACTTTGGAATAGTCATTCTTTGAAATGAGAAGTCGATACCGCGGAATGGTTGAATCAATATTGACTGAAAATTCATATGCTTTATTAGTTTCAGAATGTTCAATAACAAATAACTCTTTGTCAACGACTTCATAACTTTGAAACTCAGGAACATATTTTACTTCTTGTAACTCTATTCGAATTCCATCCAAAGCTGTCGTCATTCGAAAGGTTCGGCCTTCGATATTTGTGTCTATTTTGATGATTTCTTGAGTCAACGCATGATACTCATCTGAATCAGATTGAAAATATAGTGTTATTAAATGTTGATTATCCGGAATGATGGGGCTTTCGGTTGTAGCTGGAGTATCGTTCGTGCCGGAAGTTATTGTTGTGTTAGGATTTTCACTTGTCTGAGGAGTCTTTGTTTGCTCCGTCGTCTCAGGTGCAGTACTCTCTTGGTCGTTAATAAGAGGTCTTACTAGAGAACAGCTTGTTGTTAAGCACAATAATAGAATCAATAATATTACTTTCTTCATAAGACTCCACCTCCATTTCAAGCTAAGCATAACATATAAAAGATACCCTTTGCGTCTATTTTTGTGTATGCTCTAGTTATGAAAGTGTGTGTCATCGGGGCGGGTCCCGCGGGGTTAATGGCGTCGTTGCAGGCGAGTCAAAACCATGACGTGATCGTGGTTGATTCGCAACCTCACGTTGGAACGAAACTTCTGATGACGGGCCATGGACGCTGCAATGTCACGAACAATCGAAGTGTTCATGACTTTCTCTCACACTGCTCGAAGTCATCGACATTCATGTATTCGTCGCTGACGGAGTTTGGGCCGCGCGAGATCATCGCTTTTTTCGAGCGTCAAGGGGTTCCTCTCCGTCAAGAAGATGATTATCGTATGTTTCCAAGTTCGAATAAGGCGGAGGATATCCTTGGAGCTTTGCTAAAGGACAATCGCTCGATGCTTAAGCTGAATAGTCCCGTTCGATCGATCCATCTTGACGGCAACAAAATGATGAGTGTCGAGACACGGCATGAAGTGATTGAGGCCGATCATTTTATTTTATGCACGGGTGGGAAAACGTTTCCTTCGACAGGGAGTGACGGCAGCGGTTATAAGCTTGCCAAACGATGTGGTCACACCATCACAAAATTAGCAGGCGTTGAGGTCGGTTTGCGCACTCCCAATACAGAGCCGTTGATGGGCGTCAGTCTCAGCGCTCGCGTTCAAGTGCTTGTGAATCAAAAGGTGATGTTTGATGAAGTCGGTGAACTTCTCTTTGCTCATTTTGGCTTAAGTGGGCCCGTCATCTTAAAGGCGAGCGAATGGGTCGTGGATGGTTTAGAGCAAGAGAAAGAAAGCGTGGTGAGAATCCATCTAGGAGATCCCGATTTAAAAAGGGGGTCGCTGAAGAAAGAACTCTCGAGATTCGCGCCGAAGCGAATGGTTGACTATCTCCTCAGTCAACCCGGCGAGGTTTCCCCTTTAGGACAACTCACTCCATGGCTTGACATCTCGCACTTAGAACAGATTTCTAACGCAGAAAAAGAAAAGATCGTGAACGCACTTTTTCGCTTGGATTTTCCTATCAGCGGAACACTTCCTATCGAAAAAGCCTTCGTCACGAAAGGTGGCGTCAAAACGAATGAAGTCGATCCCAAAACAATGCGCTCTAAACTGGTTGATAATCTTTCTTTCTGCGGCGAGATACTGGATATTCATGGGATGCTTGGCGGTTTCAATATCACGTTAGCCCTCAGTTCCGGCTATACGGCGGGATCGCGCGTGTCGTGACTTGTTACGAGCTGACTCAAGCTTAAAATGAATCAATTCACATTGAACCTGTATAATCTAGGAAAGTCCAGCGGTAACTAGTCAATAGGCAAATACCGCAGTTGGCGTAACGTTTTTGGAGGCGACGAAAGCAAATAGCTAACAAGTCCGTGACTAAATCTTGACTAGAATTTCATTCCGCCATTTTTAATGCCGTAAAAGAATCTGCGGGTAGCATCATTCTTTGCTTGAGTGAAAACACTTGTGGCCAAGGGCAATAAGTTTGAGTCCTTCCTGATGCTATCGCGCATGCCGTCTACATTAACAGAAAGCACCTGCTCAGCATATTTTTGTTCCCTCTTCTTTCTGGGAAAGTGTTTTACCTCAACATTATGGCCGTTCAATGTATACTCCCGCAACTTGCTAATTGCCTTTAAGCCCTGATCTCGCCAACCCATAGGCCTGCTGGAAAAGCGAGAGCTTAGGCAGTGGCTGACTAAACCTTCGGCACAGCTGCTGCCACAAGCCATATCCTCATTCCAGATAGCTATACCCGCCCAGTTGTTCATGAAATAGTTGAGGGCTTTTATCTGCTCTTCAGGATCTAAGTTAAATTTGCCAATAGCAGCCAGGGCTGCTTGTTTGAATTTTTGCCTGTCTCCCTCATAAAGCAGCCTGCATAAATTACTGTATCCGCCTTCAGCCCGGGGGATAATTTTCTTTAAGTATTTCAAGGCATGAAACTCATCCAAAACAAACTTAGTGCCTGAGATGAGTCTGACGCCTGATCTGATCCATCCGGCACCATCGCCGTGTACGTAGATAGTTGCATCTTTGGAAAGCTTGTAGTTTTTGCAGATCTCATTCCAGATTCTGTTCCAGTAATTCTCAACACTCTCACCCCGGTCAAACACATGTGTCTTGTTGGGCAGGTATGCCTTTTTCTTCCTGTGTTTGGTCGGTTCATGGATTACTGCCATGCGCAGGTCTTTATTGCTGCCGTCTTGCATAGCTACATGGTCTTCATCCACCTGAATATGCAGGATCTTTATTTGCTCTTCATGCTCCAGGTCTTTAGCCGGTGTATCCGGTAGTTTTACATCTCTGCTTATGCGCTGTACTGTCTGTTTGCTGATCCTGCCATCACAAGTTTGATTGGCTGATTCCTGATAGGAAAATTTAGCAGCATATTCACTTACATCGGCTTTCAGAGTCTGATCTACGCGTTCATGTGGCTCGACAGCAATGAGATTGTCTATGAGGAAGCAGTGCTCACCTGTCTTTTTGTGTCTGTAGTAGCGACGTTCGTATTCGAGGTTACCGCTTCGCATTACCATTAATCGGCTTACTGTCTTTCTTATGATCCAGTTCTCTCTTAGTTCCGGATTATCCTTCAAACAATCGTCGGCCTGTTTGATGAGATACGACATATGCTTCATGAGATACTCCTTGAAGCCACACAGTGCTATTTGCTCAAACTCACCGAGCGTCATTGACGTGATATCCATGCCGAATAATTTGAGGCTGAATTCTTCGTAGATTTGTTGTAGACTTTCCATAACAGCTCCTTTTTCTTTGCTCTTTGTTTTTCTTACTAGATTCAAATTTAGCACAGACTGGGAGCTGTTGCTTTTTCGCCTCCAACTTTGGAACGCTGTCCACCAACATTTAGGACTTGACTTCATACAGCCACTCAATGGTATGATTAAGCCCAAGATAAGCCTCATAAGGAATGAGGGGCATCAAATTTATTTTTGGAGACAGACCATGAAAAAGCTTATCGTTTTTATCACTATCGCCTTATTGATCTTTGGCATAAGCGCTTGTTCACCTGCAAATAAGGGCGATGACGCCAGCACAATAGACAAGATTACAGATCTCAGCAATAAAAATGACACCACGAAAACAGACTCAAAAGAGAAAGTGAAACTCAATCCAGACGAGCCAAGCGATCCAACAGACTTGCCTGAGCCGGAGGAAGAGGAATTCACCGCCACTCTGAGCCCCTTTGAAGAAAAGATAGAGCGGGCAAAAAGCTTATTTGAGAGCCTTCTTGAAAAAGAATACAAGGAAGAGTTGTACTTTTCTGTTTTTTCGGACGATGATGAAGTCATTGTAATCCAGCTGTTTTCCGACGCGGAGACTGAGTTAGGGCAAAAAATTGAAGCATTCGAAGAGGATTTTGCCACAAATGGGACATTAAATAGTGAAAATCAGGCTGAGTGGGACGCAATCATTGAGACTTTCTATGATTTCTGCGCTCAGATAAAAGCAGATTTCCCTGACTTCAAGTATTTTCAAATCCTATCGCATACAGACGACCAGGTACGATTGCAGATCAACAAAGATTTGCTCATAAGCAACTTTTTTGTTAAATAGCTTCAAGCACGAAGATCTGCTTCAAACAGGTTGAGGCTTTGGGTTGCAGAGGCTATTCGTCCGCCAGGCAATCTTAGACATTTGCCCACGCAGCTTACTTAAACGAAACATCCCGTCGGATTTTGACGGGATGTTTTTTAGTGTTTCTTCTTAAACTGTGAGTTTTACTTTTTACTGCCCTAAGGTTCAGTCTTTTATGAAATTCTATAAAGACCCACCCCCTCAGTCCCCCTCCCAAGGAGGGGGCGAATGACTCATTAGGCCGTGCACCTTTGTTAAGCAAAAATCCCGCCGGGTTTCCGACGGGATTTCATTTTTCAGTGTTTCTTCCTAAATCACCACGTTGACCAATTTACCCGGCACGACGATGACCTTTCGGATGGTCTTGCCTTCCAGCGCTTCCTGGATCACCGGGCTGCTAAGAGCAGTGGCGCGGGCTTGCTCATCACTAAACCCTGGGCTGAGCATAATCCGATCCCGCAGTTTGCCATTGATCTGCACCACCAGCGTGATTTTATCCTCCACACAAGCTTCCTCGTCCACCTCAGGCCAGGCCTGCTGGTGCACGCTGTAGCCATAGCCCAACTTTTGCCACAGTTCCTCGGCGATATGGGGCGTAACCGGTGCCATCATCAGCAGATACAAGCGCACAGCCTCGTTCCAAGCATCACTGCCCCACGCGCCTGCGTTTTTGGCGCGTGCCATCTCGTTCAAAAGCTCCATCAAACTGGAAACGATGGTGTTGAACTCGAAGTTTTCAAAGTCCCAGGTGATCGATTTGAGCGTTTGGTGCGCCTTGCGCCTTAGCGCGCGCAGGGTTTGTTCGGTGGCGCCTTCTTCGGCCGGCTCTTGGAACATGTACCAAACGCGCCGCAACCAGCGCGCGTTACCCTCGATGCCGGTGCTCGACCAGGGGCCACCCATCTGCCAGCGCGAGAAGAAAATCAAATAAGCGCGTACGGTGTCAGCGCCATAACGCGCCACGAGTTCATCCGGCGCGATCACGTTGCCGCGACTCTTGCTCATTTTTTCGCCATCTTCCCCCAGCACCATGCCCTGATTGCGCAGCTGCAACATGGGCTCGTCGCCGGTCAGCACGCCAATATCACGCGCGGCTTTATGGAAGAAGCGGGTATAAATGAGGTGCATGGTGGCATGCTCGATGCCGCCGGTATAAGTGTCCACAGGCATCCAGTAGCGGAAGGCGTCCGGGTCGAAGGGGCCTTCATTATAGTGCGGGCTGAGGTAGCGCAAGTGATACCAAGAGGAGCACATGAAGGTGTCCATGGTGTCGGTCTCGCGTTCGGCCTCGCCACCACACTTGGGGCAGCTCACAAAACGCCAATCGGGATGCAACTTCAGCGGGCTTTCACCAGTCGGCAACCATTCGACATCATCGGGCAGTAACACAGGCAGTTGATCCTCGGGCACAGGCACGGTGCCACAGCTGGGGCAATAGATCACCGGGATAGGCGCGCCCCAATAGCGTTGGCGGCTCACCAGCCAATCATGCAGGCGATAGTTCACCGCGCGTTCGCCAATACCATGTTCTTCAACATAAGCCAACGCGGTTTCAAAGCTTTCTTCAGCCGGCGTACCGGTTAGGGGGCCGCTATTGACCATCGCGCCACTGGCTTGCACCGACTCGGTCATCTCCTCAGGGGCGGGCAATTCAAGCCCCTCCGGTTGGATGACGATCTTAATCGGCAATTCAAAAGCGCGAGCAAATTCAAAGTCGCGCTGGTCGTGCGCCGGCACGGCCATAATCGCGCCGCTGCCGTAGCTTATCAACACATAATCGGCAATCCAAATTGGAATATGCTCGCCAGAAGCGGGGTTGACGGCATAGCCACCGGTGAAAACGCCGGTTTTTTCGCGGTCGGTCGACTCGCGCTGCATGTCCGATTGGTTTTTAGCCTGAATTTGGTAAGCTTCCACTTCGGCGCGCTGGGCGTCCGTAGTCACTTTTGCCACCAAGGGATGCTCTGGCGAAAGTACCATGAAACTCACGCCCCACAAAGTGTCAGGGCGGGTGGTAAAGACCTCGATCGGGTCGCCGGCTTCGGTGTGGAAGACGACGTTAGCGCCTTCAGATTTACCAATCCACTTGCGCTGCAGGGTCTTGACATGCTCAGGCCAATCCAGCTGGCTGTAATCCAAAAGCTCTTCGGCATAAGCCGTGGTTCTAAAAAACCATTGTTTGAGGTCCTTGCGGATGACGGGCGTTTCGCAGCGTTCGCAATGGCGGTCTTCGCCTTGCACCTGCTCACGCGCCAAGGTGGTGTTACAGCTGGGACAAAAATCCACCGGCGACATGCGTTGATATGCCAAGCCAGCTTCCAAAAACTGCAGGAACCACCACTGCGTCCAGCGGTAATATTCGGGGTCGGCGGTGATAAGCTCGGCGCGCCAGTCAAAACTGTTGCCCATCATGCGCAGCTGTTTGTCCATGCGCTCGATGTTGGCATAGGTCCACTCTTTGGGGTGGATGCTGCGCTTGATGGCGGCGTTTTCGGCGGGCAAGCCAAAAGCGTCGTGTCCGATGGGAAAGAAAACATTATAGCCACGCATGCGCATAAATCGCGCGCGGGTATCAGGCGGGGTCATGGCATACCAGTGGCCGATGTGAAGGTCGCCGGATGGGTAAGCAAACATGGTCAAGGCGTAATGCTTGGGCTTGTCGGGATCCTGGTCGGGCTGATAAAGCCGGTCAGCCTCCCATTTGGCTTGCCATTTGGGTTCGATTTCTTCGGGCATATAAGCGGGTATGCTGGTTGGGTCAATCATTCTTGCTCCTTTTGGCTTATTGCGACTTAGTGGGCAGGCTTTGATCATTTAGTGAGGCATGCCAGCGCGCAAAAGCGAATGTTAAATAAAAAATCCCTGCGTGCAGGGACCAAGGGTCTTGGCATCCTACAACAAAACGAATACAATCCACTTGAAAGTTTGCCTTGGGTGCATTTGGGTGCAAAATTGAAACTTGGGTGCAGGTGAACCTTGAGGTGCATTGACAGTGAGAAGCACCTCTTCTATGTTCTATCCATAATTACTCCAGTTAAGTATGCCGGATCATAAATTGATCGAATATTTGAAGATTTAGAAACGATCTGAGCCATCACTTCACTAACTTGTCTCGGCGTATAGAACTCACCTGTTTTTTTACCAGACTCCATAGCAAACTGGCCGATAAGGTATTCGTAGGCATCACCAAGTACATCTCCTTTTTGAAGAGCCACCATATCAAGATCTGCAAACAGGAGAATCAACGATTTAATATTCTTGCTTCGCTCATTTAAATTACTTCCAAGAGCTGTATCACTCAAATCCAAAGTAGACGTTGAAAAGAGTCCTTTAAATTCACTAGAATCTCCAGTAACTGCAATAGTTCGTTCGAAGTTATTTAAACTGTCAGTGACTTTCTGAACCTCAAAACTACCCGAATCAATGTCTATGAGCCATGTCTAATAAAGATACTCAGGGGCAACGAAGTAGCCAAGAACTTTTTGTATCATGGCATCAAGCTGGATTCCATGCTTTTCACGATTTTCTTTATAACTATTGACCAGCTCGGCATCGCTCATATGGGCTAACCCTGCCGAATTTCTATAAGTTTCAAGCGTTTTATCACTTAGGAATTTGTAGAACATAAGCCCTAGCATGTAGTCTTTATATCTACTGGCATCCATGGAGCCCCGAAGTTCATTCGCTCCATCCCATAACCTACGTTTAATTCCTTCAGAAGTAATCACTTTTACACCTCTATCCCTTAAATAAACTTTAACTCCAGCCAATTAGTTTGGAGATTCATTAATCATCAGTTGCCTCTAACTCACCCAACGACCTGCCCATATCATCTTTCCATACCACATTTCCACTAAGCGATGATCCTCCAACAAAACCCGCTGCAGCTGAGGGGCTAGAGAAAAGAATATCGGCTGTTAATGTCCAGGAAGCGTCAATCCGCTCAGCATATTTCTCTCGATTCTTAACAACTGCTTTAGGACATTTTCTAGTTAGTTCTGGCGAAATAGTACTGCCTGCCATGACAACAAACCCCTCAGCGGTCCTTTTACCTGTAGCTTTTGCTCTCGAAGATTTGAAGTAGAGCATTGGCTCGTCATCGATTACTAGCTTATCTTCTGGAACTTTCGCTTTAGGAAAAATAAGTGGCTCAAATATCTTATATCCGAGGGCTCCCATGACTAATTTCGCGTAAGCAATGAATTCCTCAAGCTCACTTTCTTTTTCTTCCGTTAAATTCCCGGGATTAGGATCATTGCTGTTTTGGACAATGTAACGCTTCGCTTCTATAGCCATGTTGCAAAAACGATTCTCAAGGTAGCTAATTTCAGTTGGCCCAAAAGAATTATTTGAAGTTGTAAATGCTACAGCTTCTGTCCAATAGTCTCTTTGAATGTCACGCTTATGTTCGTCAAGCCTTCCGAGAATGCCTTTTCCATTCTTTCGAATGCCCGCCTGTCCTATATAAACGAGGGGATCACCAGACTCCTCTGATATCCCGAATAAAAGATAAACACCTGTTTGATCGAGATAATCGATGCCTCGTGCCTTATCAAGCATCGTGCGTGGGATTTTATACGCAATCCCAGTCCAGTTAGCTAGCGTACACTTAATACGCCCACCGGCTTCTCAGTCCATCAGAAACAGATTGATATTCTTACCGCGGTTCATTTTCGTTCCCTCACTTACTTAATAATGTTTAACAAAAATGGGTGGAGCGTTTTTCTCGTTTGACGAATTAATATACGTTTTCAGATTTCCTTTATTCTAGCAAACAACCCTTCTATCGCTGATTTAGAAAAAAGAATTGAGTCGCTTATTAGTTAGAAAAGCACTGCATCGTTAACATTGTATCCCATATCTCCGCAACCAATCACTCCGAAAGAAAACCTGCAAAGGCAATCGCAGGAACAACCCTCAATCAACTCTCATTGAATTCCAATCATCCCGCACATATAATCTATATGACAGGCACAAACCACCTGCTTTAACCTAACTAGCTAACTCAATCACATTAGCTTCACTGCCAATACAACCCGCTTGATCCATCTTTAGAATCGAGGAACTCGCTTTGAAAAATAAAAAGGAAAATGTCGAACCGAAGAAGAAATCAAAACGTAGTCTCTCAGACTTAACCAAGAATGTAGGGGAATTCGTCTCGAGTACCGCAGAAAAGTCCCAAGAACGCATCATGAAAGTCATGGATAGAAATGAAGATGGAAGCGTTACATTAGATGACTTCGGCCTCGGGAAAGAGAATTTGATCGAAGCAAAAGATAAAGCAGGGGAAATGGCCTCTGAAACACGACGCAGCGTTCAAGATCTTGCTTTTAAGGCGAATGAGAACATTAAGCAAGGAGTCGCGTTGGTAGACAAAGCGCTTGCAGACTCAAAACTTGAGCGAGACAGGAAGAACCTTCGACCTGTTTTCCACGAAGATTTGCTTCCGATGACTCCCACGCAAGAGGCGATCATCTCTGCCGTCAATGACACTGTTTGCAACATGGTTCGTATTGTGGAGAGAGATAAAAAACGCGAAGAAAACATTGTAAGCAAAGGGGCTATCGGCTATTGGACAACCGCTAGTGAGATAGAAGTCCTAAACCTCTACGAAGATGTCGCAAAGGATTTAAGCGTCTCTTTCTATCCGCTGATCGAAAAAACAGTTTATTACATTCACCCGTTCCAAAAAAATCTTTATATCAAAATAGATGAGTACTTCGCGTACTTGAAAACAGCTCGTGTAGCGGAGCTTGAAATGATCGCAAGTGAGCTTGGTGCGAAGAAAGTTACAATCACCTTGAAGGAATTTAAGAGCAATTTTGCTGCGAAAACCAAGAGTATCAAAGCAAAAGCAAAAAAATCGCCTTTAGGATCAGGGTCGAAAGAAAGCAAAGAAACAGACGTTATCAATATGGAGATTGCGGCGAATCTCACTTTTACCGGTCATGACACACCACGTATGCCCCAGCTAGTTTATTTTAAGCACGAAAGTGATGTCGAGCAGTTAATAAAACTTCGAACCAGCCCCGACAAGAAAAACCAGCTAATATCGAAAACATATGCACTGCAATACAGCAAATCATCAGGCATTAAAGACAATACGGCTGCTCAAATTGATGCGGCCCTACTGAAGATGAATTATGGTGCATCCATGAGCAATGAAGCTAAGCGCGAGACAAGAACCATCCTTGAGTATCATATTGAGTTCTGATAAAGGTAAATTAACCCTAAGACTCACAACCTACAAACATCACCACACTATGATAAAATGCAGTTTGGCTTGAGCGACACGAGACCTCTTGAGGTCATCGAAGATTAAAGATTTCAAGCTATTTGGGGAAAATCCAAATTGATTTTCCCGTAGATAGAGTAAAACAATAAGATGAAAACTAAATCAATCGTTTTGATTACTGTGCTGGTATTAGCCACTCTACTGCTGGTTGCATGCGGAGGCGGCGGCTCAAACTCGGGTATCGTTGGCAAATGGAAACCGGATGGTGGCTTAGGTGGGGCGGATCTCCCTGCAGAAGTGCAAGACAAAGTTGTCATGGAATTCACTAAAGACGGCAAAATGCTAACACTCGTTGGCGAAAAAGAGATCGCCGACTATATGGCAGACCAACTGAAAGACGCCGGCCTCACTGACGAGCAGATCAAACCCTTGACAGACTCTATGCGCGGTATTACGTACAAAGTCGATGGCGACAAGCTCACCATTATACAAAAGGCTGACGGTAAAGAAGAAAAGTCAGAAGCCACATTCAAAATTGAAGGTGACAAACTCACGATCACCGAAGACAAAAACACACAAAACTTTACAAGAGTGAAGTAATCAACCGTTACTGATCTTAAGAAGGCTTAGAAAAAGCTGCCCGCAAAAACGAGCAGCTTTTTTGTGTTTACCACCACGTACGAATCAAAAACACTTCACCACCAAAGTAGCCATTCACCGTATTTCATCCCCATCCGTCGTGCTCTATTCCGTGCTCTGTACAAGATTTTCAGCGGTTATGCACGCGTACATGATGTCCGAAATCTTGCTAAATTTTTTCGAGTATTTTTGTGACATCATTTGTCCGCTAAACAAATTGTAGGTTTTCCCTGAAATACGGGCAACCCATCGAGTCGTTGCTTTATCCGGGACAAATCTTTTATCCTTAATCTCTCTGATCTTCCAAAGTCTCTCTTCGATCATAATCGCTTGAATTTTGCGCAGTATGTCTTCCGAACACTTATAGGTTTCCGTCTCATCTTCTGTTCTCCAATCCGGAGAACTATTAATGATCAGAAAGACTCCATCATCCGTTTTGGCGATTCGATACGTTGAATGACCACCCATCATATCTCCGGATTTTGATACAGATATACTTTCCAGTTCCAAAACCATAGCATTACCCTCTTTGTCTTTATTGGTCTTAGCCGAACAAGAGCAGAGAGATAAAATAATGAGAAAAAATGCGACTAAGAACTTCATTGTTTTCATAATAACCCTCCTCGTATAGTAGTAAATGCGATCAAGAACTCTGTTAGATTCTTGATCAGGTTGAATGTTCAAACGCCCTGTTTGATAATGGTCTAAAAGGCCGTTGGGGAGAGTTCTATCTCTCCTTGAGGTGCCACCGGGCAACTTCTAGAAAAGTCAGTTCCCCTGGCCTTATGATTAGCTTCGAACCGCTGGATGTTTGTCAGTCCCACGCTCCTTTGGCAGGAGGAATCATGCAGCTTGTGGCTGAATGGATTCGGATACGAGGGTGTCGATGCGTAAGTGCCCAGGGCGTTTGCTTCAACCGGCCTTTTAATTCAACAGAAAGGAGGTGAAGCGATGTTAGACACTATTTTCATCGGCATCGATGTGAGCTCTAAAAGCAATGTGGTTCATGTCATGGACCATGGTGGCCAAAAGCTCTGGTCCAACCAGTATGTGAACTCGGCACTCGGTGCTGAGGCCCTCGTCACTCATCTGCTTGAGGATCCACGTTGTGACAACGCCTACTATCGCTTTGGGCTTGAGGCCACGGGTGTGTACGGCCAAGGGGTGGCCATGTATCTTCGGGAAACACCCAAGATTACGCCATCCCGAAAAGCCGTACATGTCCTAAACCCCAAGCAGATAAAGCGATTCCGGGATTCGTACTCGGACTTACCCAAGGACGATTTTACGGATGCCTTCGTCATTGCAGACAGCCTTCGTTTCGGGCGAATCGCCTTGAAGGAGGTTGTCGTGGAAGACAAGTACTTAGCACTCCAAACCCTCACACGTTGGCGCTTCCAGTGCGCCCACGAGCTCACACGCGAGAAGAATCGCTATCTGCAAAACCTATTCCAGAAGTTTTCCTCGCTGGTGCAGCAACAAGGGACAAAAGACCAGCTCTTCAGCGATCTATGTGGGACGACTGCGCTGAATCTGGTCGGCGACTTTGAAGACGTCGACAAGATCGCCTACACGCCCCTAGAAGAGCTCACAACCTACCTCGTCGAGCAGAGTAGAAACAAGTTTACGCAACCGTAGGAACTGGCCAAGGCCATCCAAAAGGCGGCCAAGACGTCCTACCGGTTGCCCAAGACCATCCAAGATTCTCTCAACCAAGTGCTCGCCATGCAAACGAACGTGATTCGTTTTTATGAACAGCAACTCAAAGAGCTTGACAAAGTCATTGAGCGACAAATGCAGGCCATCCCCAACACGCTGACGTCGATTCCCGGAATCGGGCCCGTCTATGCGGCGGGACTGATCGCGGAGATCGGAGATGTCAAGCGGTTTGAGAATGAAGCGGCCTTAGCCAAGTACGCCGGATTGACCTGGACTAAGCACCAGTCAGGGACCTTCACTGCGGACCACACGCGTCTCATCCAAGGGGGGAATCGTTTTCTTCGGTATTACTTTTGCCAAGCGGCAAATAAATTACGGCAGCATGATCCGGACTACCAAATGTTCTACCAGAAAAAGCTACGTGAAACACCACGTACACCCCATAAACGCGCACTCGTTCTGACTGCCCGAAAATTGGTCAGACTGGTCTACGTACTGCTACGTGACCAGCGCCTCTATAAGTTGCAGCTGCGCTAACGCGCATCCGCTCATTTTCTCCTGTTTGAAACCAGGCTTGTTAAGCGTGCTCACTTTGATTCGAAACTATTCATTTGTCAAGGTTCAATGCGGTATTTGCCTATTGACTAGTTACCGCTGGACTTTCCTAGATTATACAGGTTCAATGTGAATTGATTCATTTTAAGCTTGAGTCAGCTCGTAACAA
>WPCH01192805.1_pt1 | contig 16577 bp, 13 predicted proteins | sample 5399881 | NCBI WGS metagenome assembly WPCH01 (sample SAMN12869468, study PRJNA574797) | sludge metagenome | isolation source: wastewater treatment of pH5 | place: China:Beijing | collected 2019-05-20
GATGTTCAGGATATCAAGCTCAATTTTTAGCTATTAAAAGATATCTAGGAGGTGCCAAATGAAAGTCGTGAAAAAACAGATTCCATCGATCGATGGAAAAGGTATCATGATGGGTCGTCCAGCATTCACAGATGATCTTGCATCTCCGGATTCCTTAATCATTAAAATTCTTAGAAGCCCCTATGCGTTTGCACGAATAAAATCGATTTACGTTGAAGAAGCGAAACAATTAAAGGGTGTAGAACTGATCCTAACACATCATGATGTTCCAAGAAAATCCTTTACACGTGCCGGGCAAGGTTATCCAGAACCATCACCTCACGACAAATTCATTTTGGATGAATATGTCAGATATGTTGGTGATGAAGTTGCATGTGTCGCTGCAATTGATGAAAAAACAGCAGAAAAAGCACTCTCTTTAATTAAAGTTGAATATGAAGTTTTAGAACCTATCCTAGATTTTGAACAAGCCATCGATCATCCAACGATCATTCATCCTGAAGAAGGCATTCATGAAATGTTTCCAATCGGATTTGAACCTAAACGCAATCTCGCAGCTTCATATCATATGCATATTAACAACGTCGATGAAACCTTTAAATCATGTGATGTCATCGTAGATGAAGTGTTTTATACACAAGCACAAGCACACTCCATGATGGAACCGCATACCGTTAATGCTCGGTTAGACTTTCAAAATCGTTTAACCATTTACTCAGCTACTCAAACACCCTTTCATGTGAGACGTATTTTATCACAAACACTTGATATACCTATTAGTAAAATTAGAGTCATTAAACCACGTGTAGGTGGAGGTTTTGGGGGTAAACAAGCACTTCATGGTGAAATGTTTGCTGCTCTTGTTACATGGATAACACAAAAACCATCAAAGCTTGTCTATACACGTAAGGAAGTTTATGAATCAACCTATACAAGACATCCGATGCGATTAAAGATGAAAATCGGTGCAACAAAAGATGGAATGATTAAAGCGATCGATTGCCATGTTCTATCAGATACAGGGGCTTATGGAGAACATGCACTTACCGTATTTATGGTCACAGGTTCAAAAGTACTACCACTTTATAACAAAGTAGATAGTGTTCGTTTTACAGGAGAAGTCGTTTATACCAATCATGTATCAGCAGGTGCATTTAGAGGATATGGAGCAATTCAAGGAAACTTTGCTCTTGAATCAACGATGGATATCCTTGCTGAAAAACTTCACATGAACCCTATTCAATTAAGACAACTCAATATGATGAAAGAAAATGAAACAAGTCCAATCTTTAAGATTATGGGAGAAGGAACAGAAGGAACAGCCATGAATATGGACACCTGTAAACTTGAAGAGTGTATGGAAAAAGGTTTAGAACTGATTCATTGGAATGATACCTATCCTAAAAAAATATTAAATGAGCATAAAGTGAAAGCTGTAGGTATGGCGATTGCTATGCAAGGTAGTGGCATTCCATATATCGATATGGGAGCAGCAACCATTAAGTTTAATGATGACGGATTTTATAACCTTATGGTAGGTGCAACCGATATTGGTCAAGGATCAGATACAGTACTTGCTCAAATTGCAGCTGAAGCACTTATGACAACCGTTGATAAGGTCATTGTCTATTCATCAGACTCTGATTTAACTCCTTTTGATACGGGTGCATATGCTTCATCTACGACTTATGTCTCAGGAAATGCTGTATTAAAAGCTGCACATCAACTCAAAGACATGCTCATCATTGAAGCAGCTCGAATCTTAGAATCAAAACCTGAAGATATTGATTTTGATGGAACCATCTTTACGTGTGACGATAAACAAATAACACTTAGTCATTTAGGAAATCAAATCACCTATAGTCATGAGCAAAAGCAATTAACTTCAACAGCAAGTTATGTAGGTCATAAATCACCTCCACCTTTTATGGCAGGATTCTGTGAAGTAGAAGTGGATATGGAAACAGGTGAATATGATGTCACACATTATGTCAGTGTTGTTGATTGTGGAACACCTCTTAATTTAAAACTTGCTCAAGGTCAAATCGAAGGAGCAATCGTTCAAGGAATCGGTATGGCTAAGTTTGAAGATGTTAAATACAATAAGAAAGGTTATCTGATCTCAAACTCATTTGTTAATTACCGTATTCCAACAGCTCAAGATGTTAAGAAAATGACGACTGAGTTTGTTGAATCATATGAAACATCAGGTCCATATGGTGCAAAATCAGTTGGAGAAATTGGTATTGATACACCTCCTGCAGCTATCGCTAACGCGATTTATCACGCGACTGGAGTTCGAATAACGACTTTACCGATTACACCAGAAAAAGTATTAGAAGGTATATTAAAACTTAAAGGAGATCAAAATTATGAATAAAAACATCATTTTAACAACCATCTTTTTCGGAGCTATATGGGGCATATTAGAAGCATCCCTTGGCTATCTACTTCAATTTTTACCACCTCTTGTATCAGGTTCAATTATGTTTCCAATTGGCGCAACCCTATTAACACTTACTTATTTAAATACTAAAAATAAACAAAGTGTTCTATGGGTTGGTGTGATTGCTGCAACCATCAAATCCATTAACTTCTTTATGCCAGGCTTACTTCCTATAAAAACATATAATCCGATGATTGCTATAATGCTACAATCATTAGTCATGGTAGGTGTATGTTATCTTTATGATTTGAAGAATCGTACGTATCATCTCTTAGGATTAGCAGGAGCAAGCATCATATGGAGAGTCTTATTCTTTGTTAATATATCCATCAATCACGCTTTAACCGGTTTCCGTTTCCCTCAATTAATATCTTCAACAGCCACAAATGAGTTTATCTTCATTTACGGTATTATGGGAGCGATTTTTGCGACTCTTTTATATGGCGTGATTCAATTAGTCAATATGAATTTTATCATTTCATATCGACCCAAAGCATATGTATCACTTACTATGTTGATCTTAGCTATTACATTGACTTTCTATATTCAAATGTTAAATTAACTTAAGAAAATGAGCTGATGATATGTTAGACATTTATGAGAAGATTGTAGAATTCAAACAAAAAAATAAAGATATGGTCTTAGTAACTGCTGTAGAAAAAGAAGGAGAAGGACCTGTCGAAGTAGGCAAAAAAATGCTTGTCGTTGACGATAACATCTTTTTTGGTACAGTCGGTGGTGGTGCATTAGAGCATTATGCGATTAAAAAAGCCTTATCACTGATTAAAAGTCGTAGTCACTTAACAGAAAAATACGTCCTTGATAAAGGAAAGATTATAGAAGATACCAAAACTCTACCTATGGTGTGCGGTGGAACCGTCACGCTCTATTATGAGTTTATTGGGTTTAAGAATTATGTTTATCTATTTGGAGGAGGGCACGTGGGTAAAGCACTAGCTCGTGTGTTAAAACCTCTTCAGTTTCATATCACATTGATTGATGAAAGAAAGCCTATTGTTGATATATTTGAAGATGCACATGATAAGTTTCACATGCATTTTGCAAGTTTCATTAAAGAGTATTCGATAAAAGAAAATAGCTTAGTTGTTGTAGTCACACCATCTCATGTCTCTGATTATCATGTGATGAATCAAATCATAGAGCAACAATTAAAACCGAAATATATAGGGATGATGTGCTCACTAGAAAAATTAAAAGATTACTTAGCAGAAACCTATAAAAAATACGGAAGAGATATCGATTTATCACATTTCTATTCACCGATTGGACTCAATTTAGGTGGAGGCTCACCTGAAGAGATTGCGATTAGCATTGCATCTGAAATACTTACTATTGAGTACGGTAAACATGAGATTAAACATATGAGGGAATTAGTCGATGATAACCATCATTACTGGAAGTATAAATAGAGGAAAGACGACCAAAATGATTAAACATTATCAAACTCATCAAAAAGGTGATGGTTTTGTTTCACTCAAAATAATGGATATCGATCATGTCAATCATTATGAAGCCATGAAGTTATCAACACAAGAAAAGAAAGTGATCATGGTCCACGAACTCGATTTTCTTAACAAAAATCAAGAAGAAACAGTAAAAATTGGGCCATATCATCTCATTTTTAATGCATTTTCATGGATTGAAGATGAGATTAGAAAGATGATTCAAAAAAAAGTATCTCCTATTTATCTTGATGAGATTGGCATGTTAGAACTTAAAGGAGAAGGATTTCATCATATTTTATGTGAGATGCTTGAATCCAAATTGGACATAATTCTAGTGGTTAGAGATCATTTATGTCATGATGTTGTATCTACATATCGCATGAAAGATGTTCATTTTATGTCATAAGTTTTTTAGGAGGTTCTATGTACGAGTTAGCTATTCTTAACGGAAAAGTATATCAACATCAAGTATTTCAAAAGACAAATATATATATAGAAAACGGAAAAATTGTCGCGATATCTAAAGATCTTTTTCCAGCTGAAAAAGTTATAGATGCAAGTCAATTTGAAGTGCTTCCTGGAATGATTGATCCCCATGTTCATTTTGAACTTGATTTAGGTTGGATTAAATCTGTGGACAACTTTTACACTGGAAGTGAAGCAGCTATCTATGGTGGTGTGACATCCATCATTGATTTCTTAGAACCTGTTGATAATGAAATAGACTTAGAAAGAGCATATCATGAACGACTCGCACTAGCAGAAAAAGCAATGGTTGACTACACATTTCATGCAACCATCAAAAATCCTAAATGCAATTTAGAAGTATTTGTTAAGAAGATGATGTCACTAGGTATGTATACACTAAAACTGTTTACAACCTACTCTGATTCAAATCGAAGAACTTATGATAAAGATATTTATAAGCTTTTAAAACTATCGAAAAAATATGGTTTCTTATTACTTGCACATGTCGAAAATGATGACTTAATTAAACTGAGTGATGAGTATACATATAAAGATTTAACCATCAGTAGACCCAGAGAAAGTGAAACGACAGAAGCTTTAAAACTTGCAGAATTTGTGAGAAAAACTAAAGGGTATTTATATATGGTTCACCTTTCTAGTGGTAAGACGTTAAAAGCTCTTGTTGAACATTATAGAGATGTTTTGCACAAACATTTCTTTATTGAATCATGTCCTCAATATTTTACATTCACAGAAGATATTTTACATTCCAAACAAGGATATTTATATACATTTGCTCCCCCTCTTAGACCTAAAGAAGATCAAAAAATACTTTTTAAATTACAACATCATATCGATACTATCGGTACAGATCATTGTGCATTTATGAAAAAAGATAAGATGAAAACAAAACTATCAGAAATACCTTTAGGTATTGGTGGTATTGAGTTTTCATTACCCATCATGCGTAAACACATCGGAGATACTGCAATTCATAAAATGAGTGAAAGAGTCGCAACCATCCAAGGATTAAAACAAAAAGGAAAAATAGAAGTAGGCTATGATGCGGATCTTGTTATTTACCATCCAATCGATTATCAAGTGAATCAACACCATGGAACTTCTGATTACTCTGTTTACCAACAAATGAAAGTCCATGGTAAACCTATCATCGTTATGCGTAGAGGAGAGGTCATACTTAACCAAGGACAACTCATTCCAAGCAAAGGAAAATGGATTGAAGGAGGACCTATACATGATTAAAGCAATCACACATACAACACTCTATGATTTTCATACGTATAGAGAAAATGCATATATCTTATTTGATAAAGAAATACTAGAAATAGGTTCAATGAGCGATTTTACGAATAAAGGATATGACATTATCGATGGAAAAGATCATTTAATTCTACCTGGATTAGTGTGTGGTCACACACACATTTATTCCGCATTTGCAAGAGGATTGAGCCTACCTTTTAATCCACAAAACTTTCAAGAGATTTTAGATCAACTCTGGTGGAAACTTGATGGTAAGTTAGATTTAGATATGATTTATCATAGTGGAATTGTCTTTGCACTCGATTTCTTAAAAAACGGTGTAACGACTATTATTGATCATCATGCCAGCGGAATTGATATCAAAAATTCTCTTAAAACACTGAGTAAAGCTGTATCAAAAGATGTCGGATTAAGAGGTATATATGCTTTTGAAACAAGTGATCGATTTGATGTGAATGCGTGTATTAAAGAAAATATATCTTTCGCAAAATCAAATCAAAGCCCATTTATTAGAGGTTTATTTGGATTACATGCATCATCAAGTCTATCTGATAAAACACTTAAACTCGTGAAGAAAAACTTAAACGATATGCCTATTCATATACATGTAGCTGAAAGTAAAGCTGATGAAGAAGATTCACTTTTGACATATAAAAAAACAATCATACAAAGATTAGTTGATCACGACATTTTAAATCCTAAAAGTATTATTGCACACGCTATACATATTACTGATGATGAACTGGACTTAATCAAAAAACATCAAGCAGTGATTGCAGTCAATATGAGTTCAAATATGAATAATGGTGTTGGTACACCAAATCTAGATCGTTTCATAGATAAAAATATACCAATCATTATCGGAAACGATGGTATTTCACAAGCAATGACTACAGAATATTTAATGGCTTATTATGCCATGCATCACCATGATCAAAGCCCTAATCCTTTTCAGTTATCGCATCTTTTGAAAATGATTCAAAATACTTATGATTATGCAAGTCAAATTCTAGAGATAAAACTTGGAAAAATAAAAAAAGATTATCAAGCAGATCTTTTAATGATTCCATATATACCACCAACACCTCTTGATGAAAGCAATGTATTTGGTCATCTTTTCTTTGGACTCTTTCATAGTTTTAAACCAAAACATGTCTTTATTCAAGGTAAAGAAAAAATAAAGAATTATCAAATTAGCAAAAAAATGGAAGATTTATATCGAGATGCCCAAGTGTCGTCACATAGACTTTGGGAAAACTTAAATAAGGAAGTGTAACATGGACCTATCAACCACATTCGATGGACTAATCTTAAAAAACCCGATGATGCCTGCAGCTGGACCTCTTGTAGGTGACGATGAAAAAATGAAATATTTAGAAGAGTTAGGTTGTGGAGCTATGGTAGCAAAAACGATTTCTACCAAAGATCCACACATTCCTAAACCTTGTATTTACTCTGAAAAAAACTATGTCATGAATAGTGAACTATGGAGTGAGTTCAATAAAGAAACTTGGATCAATCATTTTTTACCTGCATATAACAAGGATAAACACATACCACTTATTGTGAGTGTAGGTTATACCAAAGAAGATATGGAAGTTTTAATTCCTTTGCTTGATCCGTTTGCTGATGCATTTGAAGTGTCAACCCATTATGTTGGTAGAGATCTAGATATGATCGCAGATACTGTTAAAACAATTAGAACATATACTAAAAAACCACTCTACATGAAAATTAGTCCACATATTCCTAATCCAGCAGGTTTTGCAAAAGTGATTAAAGAAAATGGAGCAAATGGAGTAGTTGCTATTAATTCTTTAGGACCTACCATGAAAATCGATATTCAATCTCGATCGATTATCTATGGAAATGAATCTGGATTTGTATGGACTTCTGGCCCAGTCATTAAAAATCTTGCTTTAGCGACCGTATATACCATCAAACAAGCAGAACCTTCACTCACTGTGATTGGAGTTGGAGGAATTGAATCAGCAGATGATGTCATTGAATTTTTACTTGCAGGAGCAAGCGCTGTTCAAATGTTATCTGCTGCACTTATTAAAGGAAAACAACTTTATAAAAAGATTATTGATGACTTGCCCAGTAGACTCGAAAAATATGGATTTAGTAGTGTTGAAGAAGTCATTCAAACACATTTAAAAAATGAAGTTAAATATAAACGAAGTGTTCCTACACTCATCGAAGAAAAGTGTATCAAATGTGATTTATGTGTCAAAATATGTCCATACTTCGCTATTGATATGCTAGATAAAATTACATTTAATGCACAAAAATGCTTTGAATGTGGATTATGTGTCGTAAAGTGTCCAACACATGCCATTTTAATGGAAGACTAGAGGGGTGATTTGATGAAGGATATTTCAACATCCATTCCTAAAGTAGATAATCCTGAAAAACTATCTGGAAGAGCTCTTTACGTGAGTGATTATGAGATTCCAAATCTTTACTATGCAAAGACGTTGAGATCAACATCACCAAAAGCTAACATTCAAGTCATCAAGCCAGAATTACCAGATGATTATTTTATCATCGACTATCATCATATTCCAAAACAAAATATAGTCAAAATGATTTTTGAAGATTGGAAGATATTTGCAGATGATAAAGTGAGCTATATAGGTGAACCCATTCTAATCGTTATCGGAAAAGATAAAAAAGTCATTCAAAGCATTCTTTCGCAAATTCGAGTGATTTATAAAGAAGAAAAACCCATATTCGATACATCACATAAAGTGATTCATAAAACGTATCAAAAAGGAAATCCCAATTTAGCATTTGAACAAGCAGATAGAGTAATTAAAGAAACATTTACCACAGGATATCAGGAACAAGCCTATATTGAACCACAAGGCTTTTTAGCTATACCCAATGAACAAGAAATCACATTGATTGGTTCTATGCAATGCCCTTATTATGTCAAAAATGCTGTTGTTGAAGCACTTGGATATGAAGAAAGTCATATCCGTGTCATTCAACCCGCTGTTGGTGGGGCATTTGGAGGTAAAGAAGAATTTCCATCGATGATGGCATGTCAACTTGCTGTTGCTGTGCATCATTTACATATTCCTATTCAAATGATTTATGAACGCGAAGAAGATATGATTTCATCAACCAAAAGACATCCTTCAACTGTCACGATTGAAGCTGCGATTAAAAATCAACGAGTCACAGCATTTAAAACACATATCGAAATCAATGGTGGCGCATATATTGGATTATCGGGAGTCGTCTTGTCTCGAGCAGTCATCGCTGCAACATCTGCATATACAATACCCAATTTAGATGTATCAGGAGATGTTTATCTCACAAACACAGTACCGACAGGTGCATTTCGAGGATTTGGTGCACCACAAATGATTTTTGCTGTTGAGATGATGATGGAACATATCGCTAAGAAACTTCAAGTCGATAGTTTATCATTTAGACTTTCTCATCTAGCTAAACAACATGACTTAACTTCGACAAGTGGTCTCTTTAGAGATCCAATCATTATGCCTAAAATGATTGAAAAAGCGATTGAGATTTCTGAGTATACATATAAAAAAGCATTATATAATCAACCAAACAGCCATAAAGGCATTGGTATGAGTTTCTTTTTACATGGTTGTGGTTTTACAGGAAGTGGAGAAGCGAAGCATATCCACGCTAAAGTAAAACTTACTAAGGATGAAAAAGATGATGTTTATATCTATATTGCAGCAGTCGATATGGGTCAAGGCATATTCACAACCCTAAAAAAAATAGTCACAAACATTTTAGAAATCGATGATCATAAAGTCCATTATCATCCACCAGATACCAAGGATGTTCCAGATTCTGGACCTACGGTTGCATCTCGAACCACTATGATTGTTGGTGGACTGTTAGCTCGTGCTGCATTAAACATGAAACAAACATGGAAACCAAATGAATCAATGGAAATCATGGAGTCTTATGTCCAACCTGAATATATGGAATGGGATGAAGATTTATTAAAAGGTGATGCATATCCAGCTTATTCATGGGGAGTCAATGTCGTTGAAGTCGAAGTAAACCCACTGACTTATCAAGTTGACTTAAAACATATATGGAGTGTCTATGATATTGGAAAAGTCATTGACGAACGTATCGTTTTAGGACAAGCAGATGGTGGTATCGCCCAAGGGGTTGCTTATGGATATTTAGAAAAAATGGAAGTCAAAGAAGGTAAAGTTCTTCATAAGAATTTTACAGATTATATCATACCTACTGCTTTAGATGTTTGTCCAACTGAAACACACTTTTTTGATAATCCTTACGCATTTGGTCCTTATGGAGCTAAAGGTGTGGGTGAACTGACTTTAGTTGGTGGAGCACCCGCGGTTGCACTGGCTATCGAAATGGCCATTCAAAAACCCATATGTAACATACCTGCAACACCTGAAATGATAATGGAGTTGATGCATCATGAAGATTAAGTTTATATTAAATAAAAAACTTATCGAACTCGATCTAGATCCAAGTCTAAGACTTTTGGATGTTTTAAGAGAGGAACTACATTTAAAAGGAACAAAAGAAGGTTGTGGCGAAGGAGAATGTGGTGCATGTGCCATTCTTTTAGATGGACATATCGCACATAGTTGCTTGATACCTATAGCTAATTTATCTGACCGTGAAGTGATGACTATTGAAGGTTTCAACGAAACACTTCAATATCATGCTCTTAAAGAAGCTATGACAGAAGAAGGTGGATCACAATGTGGCATATGTTCACCAGGAATAATGATAGCTGCTCAAAGCTTATTGTCTCAAAACCCAAATCCTACTGAAGAAGAGATTCGTTTTGCATTATCTGGGAATTTATGTCGATGTACGGGTTATAACATGATTGTTAAAGCAATCTTAAGAGCATCTAAGCGAGGTGATGGATTATGGTAAAACACGTCATTCCAAAATCACTTCATGAAGTTTTAACACTTATTGATGATGGTTCATATATGTTATTAGCAGGTGGAACAGATTTGATGATTCAACATCGCTCTTCTGCACATTTACCCAGAGACTTTAAAAAAAATGTATGCTATATTGCTAATTTGAAGGAACTTAAATATATCACAAAAGATCAACATTTTATTCATATAGGAGCAATGACCACATGCGAAGATTTATTAAAATCACCACTCATTCCTTCACTCTTTAAAGAAGTGATTAAAGAGATTGCATCTCCAGGTATAAGACATTTAGCAACTCTAGCAGGTAATATTGCAAATGCATCACCCGCGGGTGACTCACTTGTATATCTTTATGCCATTGGAGCACTCATTCAAATAGAGAGTTTAAAAGAAAGCAGAATTCATACCATTGATGAAATAATTGTTGGTCCACGAAAAACAACCATTCAACCCAATGAAATCATCAAAGAAATATTAATACCCGTCAAAAATTTTTCTCATCAAAAATGGGTAAAAGTAGGACCACGAAAAGCAGATGCTATTTCAAAAGTTTCTTTTATCGGACTTGCACATATTGAAGACTATAAGATTAAATCATGTTCATTTTCTTTTGGAGCAATCTATAAGACTATCCTTCATAAACCAGAATTAGATGCTATGTTATTTAACACTTCTATACATGAGTTAGATAAAAAGATAGATGAATTCATCAGTTTATATGAACCCTTTATTCAACCTATTGATGATTTGAGATCAACAAAAACATATCGTAAAAAAGTAGCTATGAATCTACTCAAAGATTTTTTATATACTCTTAAACTCGAGGTGAATGTATGAATAAACAAAGCATGTTAAACATGTCACGTGGATTACAAAAAGCATCTCTTGTTTTTAAGCATGGGAAAATCATCAATGTTTATAGTAAAGAAATTGAAGAAAAAGATATTGCAATCCATCAAGGAATCATCATTGGCATTGGAAAATATCAAGGTGTTCAAGAAATTGACTTAGAAGGGGCATATGTTGCACCTGGGTTTATTGATGGACATGTTCATATTGAATCTTCCATGCTAACACCATCTGGTTTTGCCAAGATTGTGGTTCCTAAAGGAACAACAACTGTCATTGCAGATCCCCATGAAATCGCGAATGTAAGCGGAATAAAAGGTATTGAGTTCATGCTTAATCAAAGCGAAGATATTCCATTGAATGTATATATGATGATTCCATCATGTGTACCTGCAACAAAAGATGAGAATAGTGGAGCTATCATCACATCAGACGATATCAAACAATTAAAAAAACATAAACGAGTCATCGGACTAGGTGAAGTGATGGATTATCCATCAGTGATTGAAGGTGATTTAGACATTCATAAGAAAATTAATGTCATGAAAGATAAACGAATAGATGGACATGCTCCAGATATCATAGGTAAAGATTTGAACGCTTATACATTATCAGGCATTGAAACAGATCACGAATGTACCTATCCAACTTCAATGATTGAACGTATTAGACTTGGGATGTATGTTTTGCTACGCGAAGGATCTGCTACACGAAACACAGTTTCTTTACTCAAAGGATTAAAGAATGAGTATTTACCTAGAACTCTATTTTGTACAGATGATAAACATCCAGAAGATATTCGTCTTGAAGGACACATAAACTACAATGTTAATTTAGCCATTAAGGAAGGTATTCATCCAATCGATGCTATATCGATGGCAACACTTCATGCTGCTAACTGCTATCAGTTAAAGCATGTTGGAGGACTTGCTCCAGGTAAATTTGCAGATCTCATTGTATTTAAAGATTTGAACAACATTGAACCTCATTTAGTATATAAAAAAGGTAAGCTTGTCGCAAAACATGGTATTCCTTTATTTACACATGAACATGAAATTCCAATAGAAGTGTTGAATACAGTTAGATTTAATGATTATACACTCCATTTTGACTTGCCACTTTCATCTCATCAAGCACATGTCATTGGCTTAGTAAAACAAAATATTATTACCGATCATCTCATTGAAACAGTTGATGTTAAAGATCATAAGTTCCTATACAACCCTCAAAAAGACATTATAAAACTAGCAGTGATTGAAAGACACCATTTGAAAAACTCCATGTCAGTTGGATTAGTGAAGGGATTTAATATCAAACATGGTGCGATTGCGATGACCATTGCACATGATTCACATAATCTCATCATTGTAGGTACGTCGGATGAAGAAATGCGTCTTGCTGCTTTAAAAATCAAAGAACTACAAGGAGGAATAGTTGTTGTTAAAGATCATAAAGTCGTTGATTATTTACAACTCGAAATCTCTGGTATTATGACAAATCAAAAAGAATCTGTTGTTGAACAGTCATTATCAAGGATGAAAAAAATGATTGTTGAAATGGGATATCAAATCGATATGGGAGATCCATTCATAGCACTTGCTTTTCTCGCACTACCTGTCATTCCTAAACTCAAACTAACAGATCGAGGATTATTTGATGTCGAACAATATAAAATCATTTCCGTATCTGACATCAAGAAAGAAGATATATGAACAAATTCATCATTGGATTAAAATGTACGAGATGTAAAAAAATATATGATATGAATCAAGTTAAAACGACCTGTCCAGCATGTGGTGAAACAGGGATTTTAGATGTGCTATATGATTATGAAACACTAAAGAAATTCATCGATAGGCATTACCTAGAGCATCATAAAGACTTTTCGATGTTTCGATATAAATTATTACTACCTATAAGCGATAAGCATCTTGATAAGATGTTAAAGATTGGTTGGACACCACTTTATAAAACAAATCACTTGCATGAAAAACTCAATATTAAACAGCTTTATATTAAAGATGATGGATTAAATCCAAGCGGATCACTTAAAGATCGAGCGAGTGCAATTGCAGTTTTACTAGCTATTGAAGAAGGTAAATCAATCGTTTCATGCAGCTCTACAGGTAATGCAGCATCTTCACTAGCAGCACAAGCAGCCCGTATGGGTTTAAAATCATACATATTCGTACCCAAACGTGCACCCGTTGGAAAGCTATCTCAGCTACATATTTATGGAGCACATGTCATCTCTGTTGAGGGAGATTATAAAGATACATATCAATTATCTAAGATGGCAATCGATCATTATGAATGGTATAACCGAAATGCGGCAATCAATCCATATTTAGTTGAAGGTAAAAAAACAGTAGCTTTAGAAATAGCTGAACAACTTAAGTTTCATCCAACAGATTGGGTTGTTGTATCCGTTGGAGATGGATGTACGATTGCTGGTGTTTATAAAGGTTTTTATGATTTAAAGAAACTTGGACTCATCTCAAAAATTCCAAAACTCTTAGGTGTACAAAGTGATGGATGTAATCCCTTAGTCAAAGCTTTTTTAAGTCACGAACCTCTTGAACCTATGGATGAAAACTCACTCGCAGATAGCATTTCTGTAGGTATTCCAAGAAATCCAATTAAAGCGCTTAAAGCAGTAACAAAATCAAAAGGAATGATGATAGATGTCTCAGATGAAAAGATTCTTGAAGCGATGTCTATCATGGGTAAACACGAAGGTATCTTTGGAGAACCTGCTGCAGCAGCAAGCCTTGCTGGTTTAATTAAGGCGATTGAATTAGATATTGTATTGCCCAAAGAATCCGTAACAATCATTAACACAGGCAATGGACTAAAAGACCCGAAAAACGCTCAACGAGCAACTCATCAGCCTGTTTTAATGAAACCAGATTTAAATGAATTGATCAAACATATTGAACAAAAAGGAGATATATAATATGTCAAGAATTCCTTTTGGACCAACCTATGAAGAAATGCTTCATCCTCATCTTATTGATCCAGATTTAAGAAAAAAAGTTGAGCTCGCAAAACAAGATGAACTCAATGAATTAAACTTATTTAACATTACATGGAAAAACGAAAAACAAGAAGTTGATCATCTAGTATTACCAAAAGCACTCACAGGTGTTGATGCAAATATTATCGTATTGATAGGAAAACATTTCCCTTCAGGTTCTCATAAAGTAGGACCAGCGTATGCAACACTGATTGAAGGTTGTGTTGACCATGATATTATTCCTGGTAAACATACCATCCTAGGACCCTCAACAGGAAACTTTGGAATTGGAGTATCCTACATTTGTAATTTAATGAAACTCGATTCGATTGTCATCATGCCAGACAATATGAGTAAAGAAAGATATGATCGCATTTTAAAGTATGGTGCAAAACTTGACTTAACTCCTGGAACAGAATCAGATGTGATATTAACTTTAGAGAGAACATATAAATTAAAAGAAAATCCAAATTATCGAAGTCTTGCTCAATTTGAGTTATTACCTAATTACAGATTCCATCGTCATGTTACAGGTCATAGTGCGATTGAAGCAGTGAAAAAAATAGGAAATGGTCGAATCGCATGTTTTACATCTGCACCAGGTAGTGCAGGAACACTTGCAGCAGGAGATCAAATTAAATCTGTTTTCCCTGAAGCTAAGATTGTTGCACTTGAACCTTATGAATGCTCCACACTCATGAATGGAGGTCGAGGACAACACCGCATTGAAGGTATTGGAGATAAGATGTGTACACTTATCCATAATGTGCTCAACACAGACTTCATTGCATTAATTGAAGATGAAGATACAGTAAGAGGTTTAAAGATTATCCATGATGCACCACACATTCTTGTAGAATATGGGGTTGATCCAAACATCGCTCATCACATGGTTGATCTATTTGGTGTGTCAACGATTTGTAACATTTTAGGTGCTATCAAAATGGCAAAATACTTAAGATTGGGACCAAACGATAACGTGGTGACGATTGCAACTGATGGATTTGATCGTTATGAAAGTGTTATAGATCATTTAAATCATCGCGTTCTTGAAACAGAAGACTTTGTTTTAAGAAGATGGTATAGAGATATCTTCTTGAAAGCTGATACTGAGCATATTATAGATACAAGAATTCCTTCTGAAAAAGAGAGACTCTACCAACAAAAAGAAAAGGATTGGCTTAAATTTGGTTATTCAAAAGCATATTTAGATGCGATGAAATCAATGGACTTTTGGAATCATGAATATGATAAAATTCATGAATACAATGAAAAAATTAAAGCACTCAGAGGCAAAGACATATGAAAATTAAATGTGATGACATATTAAAAAAAGCAAATGACTATTTACCCGAGATGACTCGATTTCTAAGAGATATGGTAAGAATCCCTAGTGAATCAAGTCAAGAAAAAGAAGTGATTCAATGTATCAAAAAAGAGATGGAAAAAGTGGGGTTTGATCGGATTGAAATCGATCCTATGGGTAATCTTTTTGGATATATTGGACATGGAAAACACTTGATTGCAATGGATGGACATATTGATACGGTTGGTATTGGAGAAAGAAAGAATTGGAAGTTTGATCCATACCAAGGCTATGAAAATGACACAGAAATTGGTGGACGTGGTACCAGCGATCAAGAAGGTGGTATGGCTTCTATGGTCTATGCTGGAAAAATCATTAAAGATTTAAAACTTGAAGATGATTATACTCTTTTAGTCACAGCAACCGTTCAAGAAGAAGACTGTGATGGTTTGTGTTGGCAATACATCATTGAACAGGATAAGATTAAACCTGAATTTGTAGTAATTACAGAACCTACAGCATGTCGCATTTATCGAGGACATCGTGGACGTATGGAAATCAAAGTATCAACACATGGTATCAGTTGTCATGGTAGTGCACCAGAAAGAGGTGATAATGCAATCTTTAAAATGGCACCTATTTTACTTGAATTACAAGAACTTAATCACAAGTTAACATATGATTCATTTTTAGGAAAAGGAACATTAACTGTTTCTGAAGTATTCTTCAGCTCACCTTCAAGATGTGCAGTTGCTGATGGTTGCACTATATCTATTGATCGACGATTAACACACGGTGAAACTTATTTATCTGC
>WPCH01010167.1_pt1 | contig 16572 bp, 17 predicted proteins | sample 5399881 | NCBI WGS metagenome assembly WPCH01 (sample SAMN12869468, study PRJNA574797) | sludge metagenome | isolation source: wastewater treatment of pH5 | place: China:Beijing | collected 2019-05-20
GGGCCTCCCGGGCCTCATCCAGCAGCGCATGGAGGCGCTCACCGGGGGCTTCCGCCGGCGGCGGCTCGGGCAGCTCCCAGTCGCAGGCCGGGGTCGGGCGCGCATTGGGCAGCGCATAGCGCGCCACCCAGGCGGTCAGCCCCATGGCCTCCAGGTACTGCAGCCGCTGCGGCTCGGTGGTCACGACTCGTTGGCGCCCTGGCAGTTGGGGGAGTCGGGGCGGCGCTGGCCGCTGGCCTCCCACTCGCTCGGGGTGTAGAGATGCAGCGCCAGGGCGTGGACCGGACCGGAGAGCTCATCGGCCAGCACGGCATAGATCTGCTGGTGGCGCTTGACGGGCATCAGCCCTTCGAAGCGCGCAGACACCAGGGTGACCTTGAAGTGGGTCTCGGAGTTGGGCGGCACGGCGTGCCGATGGCTCTCGTTCTCCACCGCCAGATAGGCGGGCTCGAGGGCCTGAAGCTTCTCTTCGATGGTGGCCTGTATGCGCATGTCGGCTTCCGGGTGATGAAGTGGAGGGTCCATTGTACTCGCTCTGTCGAGCAGGAACGATGCGACTCACTCACGCGCCGCTGCTGCCTCACGCGCCGCTGCCTCCCGGGCATGGCGCTGGGCGGCGCCGGCCATCGGCACCCGGGCCAGGCTGGCACCCAGCGCCAGCAGGGTGAAGAAGGCGCCCAGCCAGAGGGTCGCCTGGATCGGCATGCCGGTGGCCAGGAAGGCGCCCACCAGAGCCACCCCGAACGACTGCCCCACGGTGCGCGAGGTGCTCATCACCCCGGAGGCGTTGGCGCTGCGCTCCCGGGGCACCGTGCCCATCAGCTCACGGTTGTTGGGGGGCTGGAAGAGCCCGAAGCCGACCCCGCACAGCAGCATACGCCACAGCACGTCGACCACCGACGCCTCGGCGCCGAGCCGCGCCAGCAGGGCCAGCCCCAGAAGCAGCAGGCCGAGCCCGGCGCTGGAGAGCAGGCTGGGGTTGAGCCGGTCGGCCAGGCGCCCGGCCCGGGGCCCCACCAGCATGATGGCCAGGGGCCAGGGGGTGAAGAGCCAGGCGGTCTCCAGCGGAGTAAAGCCCATCTCCTGCTGGAACAGGAAGGAGAGCGCCACGAAGGCCAGCCCCTGGCCCACGAAGGCGGTGCCCTGGGCCACCAGCGCCAGGCTGAAGCGCGGCTCCCGGAAGATATCCAGCGGCATCAGCGGATGGGGGGCGCGACGCTGGCGGCCCAGGAAGAGCGTGGCGGCCGCCAGGCTCACCCCCAGCCAGGCCGCCACCTGCCCCGCCGGCATGCCGTGGCCGACGCCGTCCATGGCCAGGAAGAAGCCGCACAGCATGGCGATGGAGAGCAGTGCGCCGGCCCAGTCGAAGCCCCCCTCGCGGCGCGGTTCCCGGGGCAGCGCCCGCCAGGCCAGCACCAGGGCCACCGCCCCCAGCGGCAGGGGCAGCACGAACAGCCAGGGCCAGTCGGCCACCGAGAGCAGCACCCCGCCGATGGCGGGCCCCGCCGCATAGCCGCCGGCCACCACCATGGCGGAGAGCCCCAGGGCGCTGCCCAGCAGCCGGGAGGGGAAGACCTGCCGATAGATGGAGGGGCCGATGGAGAGCATGGCCGCCGCCCCCAGCCCCTGCAGGGCCCGGAACAGCAGCAGGCTTTCAAGGCTCGGGGAGAGCGCCGCCCCCAGGGAGGCCAGGGTGAAGACGCCGACCCCGGCCACGTAGATGCGCCGGCGGCTGAACAGCTGGCTCAAGGCCGCGAACACCAGCAGGAAGGCGGCGCAGCTGATCTGGAAGAGGTTGGTGACCCATACCGCCCGGGAGGCGGGCACCTCGAGGCTCGCCGCGATGGAGGGCAGCGCGATATTGATCATGGTGGTATCCACCACCGCCATCAGGGTCCCGAGGATCAGCGCCAGCACCGCCAGGCGCCGCTCGGGGCCCGGCAGGCCGTCATCTCCCTCGCGGGTATCGAAGAGTCGGCTCATTCCCTGTTCCATCGGGGGGTTCAACACGAAGAAACCGGCCGAAGCCGGTTTCCATGGGCCAGCGTTCGGGCTGGGCCTAGTCCTGGTCGACGTCCAGCAGCAGCGAGTCGTCGATCTCGGAGATCTCCAGTGCCGCCTCGTCGTCGAGGTCGATGGCCAGGTAGCTGTGCTCCACCTGCAGAAAGCGCTGGAAGAGCGGCCAGTCGACGGTCTCCGGCCACTGGCGCTCGTCCTCTTCCCAGGCGCGCAGCTCGGTCTCGAGGATCTCCAGATAGCGCTCGCGCACGAAGGCCTCCAGGGCCTCCGGGGTATCCATCTCCGGGATCAGGTAGACGGTGCTTTCGCGCTCGACGTCGGCCAGCGCCAGGTCGTCGTCACCGAGGGTGGGCTCGAGCCCGTTGATCCAATCCACGAAGTGCTGGGTCGGGCGGACGCTCAGGGCAGAGCGGTTGAGCAGTTTCATGGCGGTCTCCTCGACGTCGAAACGACGACCATTATGGGCGCTGGCCGCGGGGTTTACCAATGCTTCCCGCCTCTTCACCGAGCTATTGCCGCCAACACGGCCAGCCGGCGATGTAGGAGCGCAGACTCTGCCGGTTCGACGCTTCGACGATGGGGCCGCTATCGCCGATAAATCGGGCTCCGCCACCTGGCCCTTCACTCCACCTCAGGGCGCATGGCCGGGAACAGCAGCACATCGCGGATCGAGGCGCTGTCGGTGAGCAGCATCACCAGGCGGTCGATGCCGATGCCCTCGCCGGCGGTGGGCGGCAGGCCATATTCGAGCGCGCGTACGTAGTCGGCATCGTAGTACATCGCCTCGTCGTCGCCGGCCTCTTTCTCCGCCACCTGCTCGCGGAAGCGCTCGGCCTGGTCCTCGGCGTCGTTGAGCTCCGAGAAGCCGTTGGCGATCTCGCGGCCGCCCACGAAGAACTCGAAGCGCTCGGTGACGAAGGGGTTGGCGTCCTTGCGCCGCGCCAGCGGGCTCACCTCGGTGGGGTACTCGGTCACGAAGGTGGGCTGCTTGAGACGGTGCTCCACGGTCTTCTCGAAGATCTCGATCTGGATCTTGCCCAGGCCCCAGCCATCCTTGACGTCGATGTCCAGGCGCTCGGCGATCTGGCGGGCGGCGGACTCATCGGCCAGCGCCTCGGCGTGGATATCCGGGTTGTACTCGAGGATCGAGTCGAAGACGGTGATGCGCCTGAGCGGGCTGCCGAAGTCGTATTCGTAGTGCTCGAGCACCTCGCCCTCGCTGTTGCGCACGGTGTTGACCACGGTGGTGGTGCCCAGCACCTCGCGGGTCAGGGTGCGCAGCATCTCCTCGGTGAGGTCCATCAGGTCGTGGTAGTCCGCGTAGGCCTGATAGAACTCGATCATGGTGAACTCGGGGTTGTGGCGCGTGGAGAGCCCCTCGTTGCGGAAGTTGCGGTTGATCTCGAAGACCTTTTCGAAGCCGCCCACCACCAGGCGCTTGAGGTAGAGCTCCGGCGCGATGCGCAGGTACATGTCCTGGTCCAGCGCATTGTGGTGGGTGATGAAGGGCCGCGCGGTGGCGCCACCGGGGATCGCCTGCAGCATGGGGGTCTCCACCTCCATGTAGCCGCGGGCCTCGAAGAAGCGGCGCATGGCGCTGATCACCCCGGCGCGGGTCTCGAACACCTGGCGCGAATCCGGATTCATGATCAGGTCCACGTAGCGCTGGCGGTAGCGCGCCTCGAGATCGGTGAGGCCGTGGAACTTGTCGGGCAGCGGGCGCAGGCTCTTGGTGAGCAGCTTCGCCTCCACCATCATCACGTAGAGGTCGCCCTTGCCGGACTTGTGCACCGGACCGCGGGCGGCCACCAGGTCGCCGATGTCCCAGCCCTTGATGTCCTCGAGCACCTCGGCGGGCAGGCCCTTCTTGTCCACGTAGAGCTGGATCTGGCCGCTGACGTCCTGGATGACGATGAAGGGGCCGCGCTTGCGCATGATGCGCCCGGCCACGCCGGCCTGGCGGTTCAGCGCCTCCAGCTCCTCCTTCTCCTTGTCGCCCAGCGCCTCGATCAGCTCGGCGGCGTGGCTGTCGCGGCGGAAGTCGTTGGGGAAGGCGCTCTCGCCGCGGGCGGCGGCCTGCTCGCGGCGCGCGGCCAGCTTGGCGCGACGCTCGGCGATCAGGCGGTTCTCATCGTTCTGCGGGGAGGGGCTCTCGTTGGCCATTTCGCTACCTGTTGGAAATCTTTGATAAGGAAACTGGGACACGCCTGCCGCTATAGCCGCGCGAGCCTGGTGGGAGGCCGGCTCTGCCGGGCGCAAGGAGGCCGAAGGCCTCCCCGCTACACGGTTCCAGACGGTTGACTACAGACCCTGCTTGAGGCTGGCGACGATAAACTGATCCAGGTCGCCGTCCAGCACCTTGTCGCAGTTGCTGGTCTGCACGCCGGTACGCAGGTCCTTGATGCGCTGGTCATCCAGCACATAGGAGCGGATCTGACTGCCCCAGCCGATATCGGCCTTGGAGTCCTCCGCCTCCTGCTTGGCGGCGTTGCGCTTCTCCATCTCGTGCTCCCACAGCTTCGCCTTGAGCTGCTTCATGGCGAAGTCGCGGTTGGCGTGCTGGCTGCGCTGGCTCTGGCAGGCCACCACGATGCCGGTGGGCTCGTGGGTGATCCGCACCGCCGAGTCGGTGGTGTTGACGTGCTGGCCGCCGGCGCCGCTGGAGCGGTAGGTGTCGACGCGCAGGTCCGCCGGGTTGATCTCCACCTCGAAGCTGTCGTCGATCTCCGGCGACAGGAACACCGAGCAGAAGGAGGTGTGGCGACGGCCACCGGAGTCGAACGGGCTCTTGCGCACCAGGCGGTGCACGCCGGTCTCGGTGCGCAGCCAGCCGAAGGCGTGGTCGCCCTGGATATGCACCGTGGCCGACTTGATACCCGCCACCTCGCCGGCAGAGAGCTCGATGATCTCGGCCTTGAAGCCGTGATGCTCGGCCCAGCGCAGGTACATGCGCAGCAGCATGTTGGCCCAGTCCTGGGCCTCGGTACCGCCGGAGCCCGACTGGATATCCAGGTAGGCGTTGTTGGCGTCCATCTCGCCGGAGAACATGCGGCGGAACTCGAGCTTCTCGAGGCTGCCCTGCAGGCCCGCCAGCTCCTTCTCCACCTCGGCGACGGTGTCCTCGTCCTCCTCCATCTCGGCGAGCTCGAGCAGGTCGCGGCTATCGGCCAGGCCCTGCTCCATCTCGTCGATGGTCTCGACGACCAGCTCGAGGGAGGCACGCTCCTTGCCGAGCTTCTGGGCGTAGTCCGGGTCGTTCCAGACGTTAGGGTCCTCGAGCTCCCGGGAGACTTCCTCTAGCCGATCTTTCTTCTCGGCATAGTCAAAGATACCCCCTCAGGACGTCTGTCCGCTCAGACAGGTCCTTGATGAGGTTGTGGATGGGGTTGGTTTCCAGCATGGCATGCTCGCCTGAATCTGCGGTGGAAAAACGGCCGCCGCAGCGCGGCATGGCGCCTGGGCCGCGGCGGCTCGGAAAAGTCATCCATTGTAGCGAACCTGGCGCCGCCCCGCATCCGCCGCGGAGCGGCTTCCGGGCCTGCCCCGGGCCCAGACGCAGGAAACCCGGCCGAGGCCGGGTTCCCGTATCGCGCTGGCTGGCTGACACTTAGAAGCGGTAGGTCAGCTGGGCGCCGAAGCCGTGGGCCTCGTTCTTGTAGTCGGCGGAGTAGGTGGAGGTAACATTCGGAACGGGCAAGGTCTCGTGATCCTGCCGACTCTGATCAACCTGAGTGCCGCGCTCGGTCAGGTAGGAGTAGGCAAAGTCCAGGGTCAGATCATCGGTGGGGCTCCAGCCCGCACCGATGGAGAAGATACGGCGATCATCGGACGGAATCCGCGCACTGCGGAATCGGTCGCTGGTCGGCGTGAAGTCCAGGGTAATACCGGCGCGCAGCGCCAGCTGCGGATTGAGCTGATACTCGCCGCCCAGTGAATAAGCCCAAGCATTTGAGTAACTTTGCGGCTCTTCTGTAATCACTTCCCCATTATTAGGATCTATCACACGAATTTGTTCAAACTGGCTCCAACGTGTCCATGACGCGCCGGCCATCAGCTTCAGGCGATCTGTCATCTGCTGGGTAGCAGAGAAGTTGACGGTCTCTGGTGTAGTCAGATCCAGCTTAGCGTCTCTTTGGAGCCTTTCTGGTGCTTGCAAATCAAGCAGTCCTGTAGGATCAGTGGCTCGATAGTCACCGGTAAGGGTATAGCTGACCTTGGACCGATAGGTCAGTCCCAGCGTAGTCTCGGGCACAGGCTGGAACATCACGCCCAGATTATAACCCCATCCATCATCGTCACCTTCGATCCTTGCATCAAGATCAGCATCGGGGCTACCGGCTACAAAGGGATTGGCCACCTGTCGATGCAGCTCCCCATCTACCCGGTTATAGGTGATACCCGCACCAATCGCCCACTGCTCATTGAAGCGGTAGGAGACCGTCGGCTGGGCGCTGATCACCCTCAGCTCGGTATAGTTGCCAAGGTTGCGCCCGATAAAGCCATCCTCGTAGTCGGTCTTGGAGCCAAAGGGCGCATAAACGCCGAAGCCAAAGGCCAACTGCTCATTCACCGGCTGAGCATAAAAGGCAAAAGGCACCAGGGTACCGGGCACGATATCCCCATCTGAAGAGCCCGTAATGTTTTGCGCAAATGGCTGCGGGCTCTCACCTGAAAGGTCAACACCAGTGCGGCTTGCAGAGGCATTTTTAATATCCGTATTGACATTCAGATAGGTCCCGCCCGCGGTCACCTGGGCGCGATCCAGGAACGACATGCCGGCCGGGTTGCCGAAGACGATGGTGGCGTCGTTGACGTTGGAGCTACGCCCGGCGTGGCCATAGCCCTGGCCGCTGACGCTCTGCTCGTTGATCTGGTAGCCGCCGGCGTGGGCCTGGCTGGCGAGGGCAGCGGCGGCGATGGCCACGGCCAGGGAGAGGCGATTGAACTTGTTCTTCATGAGATCCATCCCTTGCGGTTCTATTGTCGCGTTGGCGCTGGCGTGTGCTCGCGGTGGAGACGCGCGCGTGCCCTCCCCTTTTCGCGCAACCCAACGGTCGTTTCAACCCCAAACGCTCGTTTTAATGCCGTAACTGCTAATACTTTGGTCGCACAGCTGTTTGATTGATCGAACTTTCAGTGAGTTAGCCAACACTCCTTCGCTGTGCCGGAACCGGCATGGCCTTCTCAGCCGCCCGCCTTGACCCTTGGGTAACACATAGGTTTTACACTCAGGTTATCCGCCACCAGAACCTAACCGGGACCTGCGAGGTACCGTCATCATGAAAGTCAGCGAACTGGCCAGGGCCGCCGGCGTCACCGCCGAGACCGTCCGCCACTACGTGCGCGAGGGGCTGCTGGAGCCCAGGCGCCACCCCGACAACGGCTACCAGCTCTTCGAGCGGGGTGACCTGGAGCGCCTGCGCTTCATCCATCGCGCCCGCAACCTGGGCTTCGGCGTGGCGGAGATCCGCGAAATCCTCGCCCAGGCCGACCAGGGCGATTCCCCCTGTCCCATGGTCCGCGACCTGCTGGCCAGCCGGCTGCCGGAAATCCGCGCCCGCATCGAGGAGCTGCAGGCGCTGGCCGCCCGCATGGAACAGGCACTCGAGACCTGGGCCGAGATGCCCGACGGCACCCCGGACGGCCACAGCCTCTGCCGGCTGATCGAAAGCTTCCCCGAGCCCCTGCGCGACAACCTGCGCAAAAACCAGCAGCGCGACACAGAGCGCGGCGACGCCCGCCGCACGCCCACAGGCGCCACATCCAGCGAGGAGACCCCGTGAACGCTCGCACCCCACTCGAACGTATCGTGCCCGGCATGAGCTGCCAGGGCTGCGTGAAGCGCATGCGCGAGGCGATCCAGGCCCGGGACCCGGAAGCCGAGGTGGTCGGCACGCCGGCCGAGAAGCACCTGGCCGTTACCACCACCCTGGACGGCGACACCCTGGACCAGGCCCTGTCTGATGCCGGCTACCCCCCCGGCGAGCTCGAGGAGGACACGGGCAAAAACACGGGCGAGGATGCGGGCGATGAGACGCCGGACAGCGGGGAGCCCAGGGCAGCCGAATCGGCGCCCGCCGCCGAGAGCGCGGCTCCAGCGGCATCCGGCGAGGAGCGCGCCACCGCTCGACGCCTCTCCATCAGCGGCATGACCTGTGCCAGCTGCGTGAAGAGCGTGCAGCAGGCGCTGGAGCGCACGCCGGGCGTGGTCAGCGCCGAGGTCAACTTCGGCACCCATACCGCCCAGGTGCGCGGCAGCGCCGGCGAGGCCGAGCTGATTCGCGCCGTGGAGGCGGTAGGCTACGAGGCCGAACCGATCCTCGACCTGCGCCAGGCGGAGGAGGCCCGGGCCGAGAAGGACGCCCGGGAATACCGCCGCCGCCTCAATGGCAGTTTCTGGTCGCTGGCGCTGGCGGTGCCGCTGATGGCCAGCATGTTCTTCTACCATCCCCACCCGGTGGGCACAGGCCGGCTCTTCTGGCTGGTGATCGGCCTCTTGACGCTGGCGGTGATGGCCGGCCCCGGCCGCCACTTCTTCATCAACGCCTGGAAGAACCTCAAGCACCACCAGGCCAACATGGACACCCTGATCGCCATGGGCACCGGCACCGCCTGGGTCTACTCCATGGGCGTGGTGGCCTTTGCCCCCTGGCTACCGGAGGTGGCCCACGGCATCTACTTCGAGGCCTCGGCGATGATCATCGGCCTGGTGCTGCTGGGCAACGCCCTGGAGCTGCGCGCCCGAGGGCGCACCAGCGACGCCCTCAAGCGTCTGCTCGATCTGCAGAGCCGCACCGCCCGGGTGATCCGCGACGGTGAGGAGCGCGAGCTCGACATCGACGAGGTGCGCGAGGGGGACCATATCCGCGTGCGCCCCGGCGAGCGCCTGCCGGTGGATGGCGAGGTGACCGAGGGGCAGAGCCATATCGATGAATCCATGCTGACGGGCGAGCCGCTGCCGGTGGCCAAGGCGGCCGGCGACGAGGTCAGCGCCGGCACCGTCAACGGCAAGGGCTCGCTGGTCTACCGAGCCACCCGGGTCGGCGCCGACACCCGCCTGGGCCGCATCACCGAGCAGGTAGCCAGCGCCCAGAACTCCCGCCCGCCCATCGGCGAGCTGGCCGACAAGGTCTCCAGCATCTTCGTGCCCACGGTGATGATCATCGCCGTGCTCACCGCCCTTGCCTGGTTCAACTTCGGCGCCGAGCCGCGGGTGATCCATATGCTGGTCACGGCCACCACGGTGCTGATCATCGCCTGCCCCTGCGCCCTGGGCCTGGCCACGCCGATCTCCACCATGATCGGGGTCGGCAAGGCCGCCGAGCACGGCGTACTGGTGAGAAGCGGCGAGGCGCTGCAGGTGGCCAGCAAGCTCACCACCCTGGTGGTGGACAAGACCGGCACCCTCACCGAGGGCAAGCCCAGCGTGACCGAGGCCGAGGTGATTGACGGCGACAGGCAGGCGCTGCTGGGCCTGGTGGCGGCCCTGGAGCGCGGCTCCGAGCATCCCCTGGCCGCGGCACTGCTCGCCTACTGTGAGGAACAGACCGACGAGGCCGGCGGCGCCCACGCCGAGATCCGCCACTTCGAGAGCGTGACCGGCGGCGGCGTGAAGGCCGAGACGCTTGAGGGCAAGCCGCTGCTGCTGGGCAACGCCCGCCTGCTGGAAGAGGCCGGGGTGGATCTCGCCGGCGGCAGGGAGAAGGCCGGCGAGCTGGAGCGGAAGGCCCGCACCGTGGTCTACCTCGCCGTTGACGGGAAGCTCGCCGCCCTCTTCGGCATCAGCGACCCGCTGCGCCACGACACCATCGCCGCCATCAAGCGCCTGCAGGCCGACGGCCTCAAGGTGGTGATGCTGACCGGCGACAACGAGCACACCGCCGCCGCCATCGCCCGGGAGGTGGGCATCGATGACTTCCGCGCCGGCCTCTTGCCCGAGGACAAGCACACCGAGATCGAGCGCCTGCAGGCGGCCGGCGAAAAAGTGGGCATGGTGGGCGACGGCATCAACGACGCCCCGGCCCTGGCCCGGGCCGACGTGGGCTTCGCCATCGGCCAGGGCACCGACGTGGCCATCGAGAGCGCCGGCATCACCCTGATGCGCGGCTCGCTGCACGGCGTGGCCTCGGCCATCGAGATCAGCCGGGCCACGCTCTCCAACATCAAGCAGAACCTGGTGGGCGCCTTCGGCTACAACACCCTGTGCATTCCCATCGCCGCGGGGGTGCTCTACCCCTTCACCGGGATGCTGCTCTCCCCGATGATCGCGGGTGCCGCCATGTCGCTCTCCTCCATCACGGTGGTGAGCAACGCCAACCGCCTGCGACTGTTCCGCCCCAGCGGCGAAGCCGCCGGCAGCCCACAGGGCAAGCAGGCACAGGACAAGGAGGCTACCGCATGAGCTGGCTTATCAATCTGGCCGGTATGGCCCTGATCGCCCTTATCGTCTGGTGGTTCTGGATCGGACGCTAGACGTCGGCACGCGTCAGCCAAGGCTTACAGCACGCGTCGGGGATGGCTGACAGAGCCATCCCCCGTTCGGTCTAGCCTGACAGGTATTCCCTTGCCGCCGATGCCCGTGCCAGGAGGAGGTCATGCGCCTCCATGCCGAGCGGGGCCTGACGCTTGCCGAGCTGCTGGTGGCGATCGCGGTACTGTCGATCATCGCCACCGTGGGCGTTCCCGGCTATCAGCGCTTCACCGCCCGCAACGAAGTCGCCACCGAGGTCCTGCGCCTGCAGACGGCGCTGGCCATGACCCGCAACACGGCGATTACCCGCCGCACTACCGTGACCCTCTGCCCCAGCGCCGACGGCGTGCAGTGCCAGATCGGCAACAACGCCAGCGGCGAGGCCTGGCTGGCGCCGCTGGTCATCTTCGAGGGGCGGGGCGAGCCCGGCGACCCGCTGCTGCGCACCTTCGGCGAGAGCCGCCTGGTATCGCTGACCTACCGCAACGACAACCGCCCGGTGCGCTACACCGCCCTGGGCCGCGCCGGGGGGCATAACGGCACCTTCAGGCTATGCGGGCGGTTGGAGACGGGGGCCAGGGTGGTGGTGAGCACTAGGGGGAGGGTGAGGAGTGAAAACGAGCGCCCGGAGTGCCCGGAGGGGTAAGGCCCTGGTTTAGCGCCAGGTAAGGATACCTGGCCCCCCTCCCAACTCCCCGAGGACAAAGTCAATTGCATCACGGCTGTAGATGTAGACACCGTTCCCCCCTCTTACGTCCAGGGAGGGCCTGCATCCTCTAGCTTCTTCACAGCTTGTCGGCATATGCAGGATGCCACCCTCCAGCCGAGTCCCTCCACCACCGCTCACACGGATACCTGGGTTTGTGACCACCATGATTCCACTAAACACCGAGTCATTGGGAATCCTAAACTCACCGCTTCCTTCAATGACCAGAACCCCACCGCTGGCAGCAGAGACACTATCATAGCTTGCACTTCCTGAGTCAAGGAAAGTAACGGGCCCTCCCCTACCCTCAATTGATCTTAGCTCATCAAAAAACTCTGCAATCTCACCCCGATCTAGCCCACCCTCACCATCGGAGAATATTGTCTCGTTGACACCCACATAGCTTTCCCATGCTCTAGCAGCATCGTTATTAGAGCTATTGAAACTAAAGTCTCGCAAAACATTGATCAGCTTATCAGAAAGAAGTTGACTCATAATGTCATCCACTACCCCGCCACCCCCGCCACCCCCGCCATACTCTACGAACACCTGCTCGCTCTCCGCCAGCACTCTGCCAGAGCCGTCAAGAATGGCGGCCATGGCAACAATACAGTGATTACCATTTTCGCAGCTATCAAAGATCCGAAAGTAGCACTCGATACCGTCAGGGCAGTCTGCCTCCACCGCGTCTTCAGAAAAGAACTCCTCCCCTGCGTAAAGATAGTTATCATTAGTGAAAGACTCCCAGCTCATTCTACTCAACACATCCATATCCACCGAGTCCCGACCATGACTCGTTCTTTCACTCCACCCTTGAGCAGCCGCCACCTCGGCGGCCATCTGCACATTGGCTGTTGCGCTGTAGTTGCCTGCCAGACGCTCGTTGATAGCAGAGCTCTGCATGCCAGTGATGCCCAGCATCAGTGCCACGGTCAGAATGGACATCACGGCGACCAGCGCCGCTCCTCGCTGAGAGTTCATCGCTCCCTCCTCGAAGGCACCCAGGGCCTCCCTACTGAATCGTGACGGCAGCGGTTCGATTGACCACATGGAATCTCAGCCATCGGCTATCACCTTCATAGCTGCCGCAGGGCGTTACCTCGCCATCCTGCTTTATCAAGCAGAGACTGACACGCACTGAGACAATGTCGCCAGCAGTGTTGCTATGCGCTGCATCAATGCCTAATCCATCCTTAGCAAAGCCCGCCACTATCGGCTGCCATATCCCGAATGATGTGCCAGGGCATTGCTGACGCTGCATCAGCTCATAGCCCTCGTCCCGACGAGGGTCACTACTTAACTTATACTGCCGATTGATAGCGCCCGGATTATTTTGACACCCCTCCAAGCCTTGACGATTGGATAACCCATCGAGGCAGAGCAGCGTGTCTTCATCCCCGCAATCATTATGCAGGCGTACCGAACCGGCACGCCGGATATCCCTGGCCAGCACGTCGGCGGCTACCTGGACGGTACTCTGCTGCATGGTAAGGCGCTGCACTTCGCGAAACTGCTCAGCCACCACTATGAAAAGCTGACCGGCACCCAGCAGCACCACCAGGCCAACAGCCATGGCGACCATCAGCTCGACCAGAGAGAAGCCTGCATTGCCGTGTCGTTTGGCACCGTAGGGTTTCATAAGCAGACCTCAATCAAAGAACGGGAAGCCTGAAGAAGTACTCCATTCGGGTCTCTTCCGGCTCGAACGAACAGTTGCCCTCCTCGTCCTTGTCTTCCTCATCGCACTCTTCCGGCACCTTACCGACTCGCTGGTCTTCCCAGCTGACCACAAGGTTATACAGACACTCATCGCCTGCGTCGGAGATCGCCGTGGTCAAGGCGCCCGACTCAGCGCTCATCATGGCCACCGCGTCCTGCCAGTAGTCGAGCCACTCGCTGTTAACGGCAGAAGCTGTGGGGCAGCTAGCAGGTCCTGTATTTCCAGCCAGCCGGAGGTCTACATACTCATTCCAGACCCTCTCCTGGCCATCGATGGCGATCAGACTGGCCAGGGAACGCTGGTAGCCGATCTGGGACGCCTGCAGCGCCTTGAGCTGCATGGCCGCGACTCCCAGCAAGCCAACGGAAAGCACCAGCAAGGCAATCAGCGCTTCGATCAGCGAGAAGCCGCTCTGCTGCCCGCCCGCGGGCTTTTCTATCATGGCTCTCACGATTCCTCCGCGCACTCTTCTCGACGGATATTACCCAGCTGGTTGATCCGAATGGCGCGACACCCGTTCGTCACCGACAGCTCGATCAGACACCCGTTAGCGCAGCTGCCAGTACTCGCCGTGCGACCCAGGGAGTTGAATACCACGGTAAAGCCCTGGCCAGCGTTCAGCGACACCCGGCTGCCGCTAGCTTCCCTTTCCAGCAGCGGGTCGCTGCCGCTCTCCGGCAAGGCCTCATAGGCCCATCCGGTGCCCCCGGCAACGACACGAAACTCGACTTTTGCGCGCCGCTTCACTGCTTCGACTCTGGCATAGTTTAGCCCGCCCAGAATGCTGTTAACGTCGGCAGCTAGCTGGCGACTAGTCTGCATCTGCTGATAGCCAGGAACGGCCACCGTTGCCAGGATAGCGACAACGGCCAGCGTGACCATCAGCTCGATCAGGGTAAAGCCGCGCATACGCATGGGGTTACCAGCACCCGGTGGGGGGTGTGGTGCGCCCAGCCTGGTTGAGGGTCATCGTCTTGCACTCAGCCTTGACCTGATTGCCGGTATGCGACGCAGTAAGGATATAGGTCGTTGGGCTGACCGAGCCGGTAATACGGTAGAAGCCCCCTTCGGAGTCGACTGGCAAGCTGACACGGTCGCAGCTCTTATAGGAACGGTTCTCAGTAAAGCAGCGCTCCAAGCGACTAGCTATCTCCATCAGCTTGGCCTGACCATCGCTGACGCGAGCCTGCTCCACATACCGCTGATAGCCGGGAATCGCCACCGAGGCCAGAATGCCGACAATGGCCACGGCGATCAGCAGCTCGATCAGGGTAAAGCCGGCGCTGCCCCGCGGCGGCGCGGCGCGCGCGCGGGAGCTGCGGCGAGAGCTTGGCGAATTCACGCGATATCCCCTCCAGCGTTTCGTTACATCATGTTTCAGTATGTGGCAAGACGGGGATTTTTGATAGGGCCCCGCGCAGGGCGTTCAGCCGCTGCGCGGAGGGCGCCAACCTATTCGCTGACGATGACGCGCTCGCGCAGCTCGCGAGGCATGGAGAAGGTGATGGTCTCGGCGCGGCCGTCGAGCTCTTCGGGGGCCGCGGCGCCCAGGTCCTGGAGGCGTTGGATCACGCCCTGCACCAGCACCTCCGGGGCGCTGGCGCCGGCAGTAACGCCTACGGCCTTGACCCCTTCCAGCCAGGCGGGATCGATCTGCTCGGCGTTGTCGATCAGGTGGGCCGGAGTGCCGATGCGCTCGGAGAGCTCGCGCAGGCGGTTGGAGTTGGAGCTGTTGGGGCTGCCCACCACCAGTACCAGATCGCTGCCCGCGGCCAGTTCGCGCACGGCGTCCTGGCGGTTCTGGGTGGCGTAGCAGATATCGTCCTTGCGCGGCCCCTCGATCTCCGGGAACTTGGCGCGCAGGGCGTCGATCACCTTGGCGGTGTCGTCCATGGAGAGCGTCGTCTGGGTGACGAAGGCGAGCCGGCTCGGGTCCCTGACCTCGAGGGTGGCGACGTCCCCTTCATCTTCCACCAGGTAGATGGCACCGCCATGGGAGATGTCGTAGCGCCCCATGGTGCCCTCCACCTCGGGGTGCCCCTCGTGGCCGATCAGCACGCACTCCTGGCCGCGGCGGGCGTAGCGCAGCACCTCCAGGTGGACCTTGGTGACCAGCGGGCAGGTGGCGTCGAACACCTTGAGGCCGCGGCGCTCGGCCTCCTCCTGCACGGCGCGGGAGACGCCGTGGGCGGAGAAGATCACGATGACGTCGTCGGGCACCTCGTGGAGCTCCTCGACGAAGACGGCACCGCGGTCGCGCAGGGTGTCCACCACGAAGCGGTTGTGGACCACTTCATGGCGCACATAGATGGGCGGCCCGAAGACGTCCAGCGCGCGGTTGACGATCTCGATGGCGCGGTCGACGCCGGCGCAGAAGCCGCGGGGGTTGGCCAGTTTGATCTGCATGGGTATCTGCCTTGATGCGTCAGGGGCATCTGCCTGAGATAAGAGGGAAAGCGCTGAGTTCCGTCGCGAGCGAAGATAGGCTGGTCGCCGCCGGAGCACAGTCACCGGAATGTAGCCTGCTACATGAGGATGCGACCGGGCGGGCGACCCCGCACCGCCGGCGGCCAGGATATCGAGCGCAGCAGGAAGTCAGTGTTTTCCTAGTGGGTGGTGGCGGGCTTAACGTCTAACACATCCACCTCGAAGGTCAGGGTACGCCCTGCCAGGGGGTGGTTGAAGTCCACGTCAACCATGTCGCCGTCGATGGCGCTGATCACCCCGGGCAGCTCGCCGCCGGAGGGGTCGGCGAAGGACATCACGGTGCCCACTTCCACGGGCTCGTCGCCGAAGTCGTCGCGCTTGAGGCGCTGGATGTTCTGGGGATTGTGCTGGCCGAAGGCGTGCTCCGGGGTGATCTCGAAGCTGCCGCTCTCGCCGGCGGCGAGGCCCTTCATGGGGTGCTCGAAGCCGGGCGGCAGGTTGCCATCGCCCACCTGGAAGGTGGCCGGGGCCTTGTCACGGGTGGAGTCCACCACGGTGCCATCTTCCAGCTTGAGGGTGAAGTGCAGGGTCACTTCCATGCCCTCGTCGATGCGGTACTGCTCGCTGTTCTGGTCGGTCATGGGGTATTGGGCTCGGTAAAGAGGATTAGGTTCGGTGGCTCGCCAGGGCGCCTATCGGCGCCATTCGCCCGGGGAACCCGGGCTCCTACAATGTTGATGCCATGCGCTGGTGGATCAGCTGCGCCGGGGCGCCTGCGGCGCCATTCGCCCGGCAGAGCCGGCCTCCCACAGTGGGTATGGTGGCTCACCGGGGAGCGGGCATTATCCGCTGCGCTTGCGGGCGCGGCGCTTCTCGCCGAACACCGACTCCCAGATCAGGCCGATGGCCCCCAGGGTGATGCCGATGTCCGCAACATTGAAGGCCGGGTAGTACCAGCCGGCGACGTGGAAGGAGAGGAAGTCCACCACGTAGCCGTGCACCAGGCGGTCGTAGAGGTTGCCCAGGGCCCCGCCGATGATTCCTGCCAGAGACGCCGCCAGCAGCGTCTCGTCGCGCTTCAGCCGGGTCAGCCAGAGGGTCAGGCCGACGCTGGCCCCCACCGCGATGGCGGCGAAGAACCAGCGCTGCCAGCCGGGGTGGTCGGCCAGGAAGCTGAAGGCGGCGCCGGTGTTGTGCAGCAGCGTCAGGTTGAAGAAGGGCAGCACTTCC
>WPCH01262462.1_pt1 | contig 16533 bp, 11 predicted proteins | sample 5399881 | NCBI WGS metagenome assembly WPCH01 (sample SAMN12869468, study PRJNA574797) | sludge metagenome | isolation source: wastewater treatment of pH5 | place: China:Beijing | collected 2019-05-20
GCTCGGGCTGGGTGATCTCGCTGACCAGGCCGGCCTCCAGGGCGCGGCGGGCAGAGATCGGCTCGCCGGTGAGCACCATCTGGGTGGCCAGCGCCTTGCCCACGGCGCGCACCAGGCGCTGGGTACCGCCGGCGCCGGGCATGATGCCGAGGTTGATCTCGGGCTGTCCGAAGCGGGCGTCTTCGCCTGCGATCAGGATGTCGGCGTGCATGGCGAGCTCGCAGCCGCCGCCCAGGCAGAAGCCGTTGACGGCGGCGACGATGGGCTTGTTGAAGCGGGCGATGGTGGCCCAGTGGCGCTGGCGGGGGTCCTCGAGGATGCCCACCAGGTCGCGTTCGGCCATCTCCTTGATGTCGGCCCCGGCGGCGAAGGCGCGCTGGCTGCCGGTGATCACCACCGCGCGGACCTGGGGGTCGTCCTGGGCGCCGGTCAGCGTCTCGGCCAGCTCGCCGAGGAGGGCCGTGTTGAGAGCATTGAGCGCCTCGGGACGGTGCAGCGTAATGCGCAGCACGCCCCGTTCGGGCCCTTCGATGATCAGGTGGTTCGGCATGGTGTCCTCGTCTCGGGCATGGCATTGGCACAAGATTGTGGGGCGAGTATAGATTTTTTTTGATACGCATCAAATTGCGCATGGCGACATTGATGTATCGTTTTTGCTTGAGGTTTTCTGATTTATGCTGGCTTGTCAGTGGGTTATCTTGGGAATAACCCTGCGCGGGTCGGCAGGTTAGACCATGGTCGAAAATTGGCGGGATGGCGGCAAAAGAATTGTTCATAACGCTGATATTAAAGGGGTTTTGTGGCGATTACGAATGGCGGCAAGGGGCCGGCGGCTGCGGCGTGGTTTGATGTTTCGTTACGCTATGGATAGTCTTCCGTGCTATCCCGTATCGAATACAGCCGCTCATTGCAGGAGCCACTCATGTCTCAGCAAGCCCAGCAGATGCTCGACCGTCATCGCGACACCCTGGACCAGGCCGTGGAGGCCATCACCAGCCGGGGGTTCTGGACGCCCTACCCGGAAAACATCAAGAAGTATCCGGAAGAGGCGGTGAAGGGCGCGCCCGAGCGCTTCAAGGCCATGCTCGAGCAGCACTATGCCCTGAAGGTGCCGGCGGTGGCCGGCCAGGTGGGCGGTGAGGTATCTCCCTACGGCTTCGAACTCGGCGTGACCTATGACCAGCCCGAGCAAGGCGCGCTGATCGCCGCCATGCAGGCCGCCATGCCCGCCTGGCGTGACGCCGGTGCCGAAGCGCGGGTGGGGGTGTGCCTGGAGATCCTGGCGCGTCTCAACGCCATGAGCCCGGACATCGCCCAGGCGGTGAGCCACACCAGCGGCCAGGCGCCGATGATGGCCTTCCAGGCCGGTGGCCCCCACGCCCAGGATCGCGGCCTCGAAGCCGTGACCTACGCCTGGCAGGCGATGTCCCAGGTGCCGGCCACCGCCAAGTGGGTCAAGCCCCAGGGCAAGCACGATCCTCTGGTGCTCGACAAGCGCTACCACATCGTCCCCCGCGGCATCTCCCTGGTCGTGGCCTGCTCCACCTTCCCCACCTGGAATACCTACCCGGGCCTGTTCGCTAGCCTGGCCACCGGCAACCCGGTGATCCTCAAGCCGCACCCGGCCGCCATCCTGCCGGTGGCCATGACCGCCCGCGTCGCCCAGGAGGTGCTGGAGGAGGCCGGCTTCGATCCCTGCCTGGTGAGCCTGGTGCCCGATACCGCCGAGGCTCCGGTGACCAAGGAGCTTGCCCTGGATCCGGCCGTGAAGCTGATCGATTTCACCGGCTCCAACGCCTTTGGCGAGTGGCTCGAGCAGAACGCCACCCAGGCCCAGGTCTTTACCGAGAAGGCCGGCATCAACACCGTGATCATCGACAGCGTCGAGCAGATCAAGCCGGTGGCCCAGAACCTGGCCTTCACTCTGAGCCTCTACTCCGGTCAGATGTGCACCACCACCCAGGCGATCTATGTGCCCAAGGAGGGCATCAAGACCGCCGACGGCCAGCTCTCCTTCGACGAGGTGGCAGGCACCCTGGCCAAGGCCGTCGAGAAGTTCCTCTCCGATAACGACCGCGCCTGCGCCGTGCTGGGGGCCATCCAGTCGCCGGCTACCGCCGCCCGCATCGACGAGTGCCGCGGCCTGGGCGAGGTGCTGCTGGACAGCGAGCCCCGCGAGCACGCCCAGTTCCCGGGCGCGCGGGTGCACACTCCTCTGCTGCTCAAGGTGGACGCCGGCCAGCGCGACGCCTTCAGCGAAGAGCGTTTCGGCCCGATCAGCTTCGTGATCGCCACCGACAGCACCGCCCACAGCATCGAGCTGGCCCGCGAAGTGATCGGTGAGAAGGGCGCCATCACCCTCGGCGCCTACACCACCGACGATAGCGTGGCCGAGCAGTTCGAGGAGCTGGCCATGGAGGTGGCGGCCCCGCTGTCGCTCAATCTGGACGGCGGTGTCTTCGTCAACCAGTCCGCGGCCTACAGCGACTTCCACGCCACCGGCGGCAACCCGGCGGCCAACGCCTCCCTGTGCGACCAGTCCTTCGTGACCCGTCGCTTCGTGGTGGTGCAGAGCCGTCGCCACGGCAAGCTGGACTGAGGGAGGCTCGCCATGCCCTGCTATCGACTCGAGGGAGTCACGCCGGTGGTGCACCCCACCGCCTATGTGCACCCCACCGCGGTGCTGATCGGCGACGTTATCGTCGGCCCGGGCTGCTACGTGGGACCCGGCGCGGTGATGCGCGGCGACTTCGGCCAGCTGGTGCTGGAGGAGGGGGCCAACCTTCAGGACACCTGCGTGATGCACGGCTTCCCCGGCTGCGTCACCCGGGTGGAAAAGGATGGCCATATCGGCCACGGTGCCGTCCTGCACGGCTGCGTGGTGGGGCAGGACGCCATGGTGGGCATGAACGCCGTGGTGATGGACTACGCCGTGATCGGCGCGCGCTCCATCGTTGCCGCGGCGGCCTTCGTCAAGACCGGCTTCGAGTGCCCGCCCCAGTCCCTGGTGATGGGCGCGCCGGCCAAGGTCAAGCGCGAGCTCTCCGACCAGGAGGTGGCCTGGAAGCAGCAGGGCACCCGGGAGTATCAGCGCCTGACCGAGCGCTGCCGCGACAGCCTGGAGCCCTGTGAGCCGCTGACGGAGCTGGATGCCGACCGGCCGCAGCTGAACGCCGGTGACACCCAGCCCAAGCAGCAGACCCTTGCCAAGGAGCAGTCGTCATGAGCCAGGAGATGATCCGGGTCGAGACCCATGAGGCGGTGGGCGTGATCCGCCTCGACCGCCCCCAGGCCTACAACGCCCTGTGCGCCCAGCTCGTCACCGAGATGGCCGAGGCCCTCGAGGCCTTCGAGGCCGACGAGGCCATCGGCGCCATCGTGATCACCGGCGGCGAGAAGGTGTTCGCCGCTGGAGCCGATATCGGCGAGATGCTCGAGCGCACCCACGCCGACCTCTTCGCCGAGGACTTCCCCAACACGGCCGGCCAGGCCTGGGAGCGCCTGGCGCGCTGCCGCAAGCCGGTGATCGCCGCGGTCTCCGGCTTCGCCCTGGGCGGCGGCTGCGAGCTGGCCATGGCCTGCGATACCATCATCGCCAGCGACACGGCGAAGTTCGGCCAGCCCGAGGTGAAGATCGGCACCATGCCCGGCGCCGGCGGCACCCAGCGCTTGGTGCGCGCCGTGGGCAAGGCCAAGGCCATGGAGCTCTGCCTGACCGGTCGCATGATGGACGCCGAGGAGGCCGAGCGTGCCGGCCTGGTGTGCCGGGTTGTGCCGGTGGCGTCCCTCGAGGAGGAGGCCCTGGCCCTGGCGGCCACCGTTGCCTCTCACTCCCGGCCGGTGGTGCAGATGATCCGCGAGTCCGTGGATCAGGCCTTCGAGCTGAACCTCCAGTCCGGTCTGCTCTTCGAGCGCCGTGCCTTCCAGAGTACCTTCGGCTTCGAGGATCGCCGTGAGGGCATGGCGGCCTTCGCCGAGAAGCGCAAGCCGCAGTTCCGGCACCGGTAGCCGCGCCGCGAGCGCGCGGTGTCGCCAAGGCGGCGCTGAAAACCCCAACGCCCCCTGCCATGGCGCCATGGCAGGGGGCGTTTGCGTAGCGGCGCTGGTGGGTGGGGGCTACTCCAGTCCGCCGAAGCGCTGGTAGAAGCTGGGGCCGGGAGCGGGCAGCGGGCCCTCGGCGGTCTCCAGGTGGCGGTCCAGCCAGTCCTCGGCGCGGCGGTAGATCATGCGGTAGATGTTGCGGCACAGCTGGTGGGCGTTGCGCCCCTCCCAGGCGGTGGGCAGCAGCTCGTCGGGGAGCTGGGGGTCGCGCAGCTGCACCCGGCGATACTCGTGGATCAGCAAGGTTCGGGCGATGAAGCAGGCCTCCTCGTCGAGGTGGTTCTCCTCGTTGAGGGCCTTCCACAGCGGACGGAAGAGGGTCAGGAAGCGCTGATAGTGCTCGGCCAGGTCGTCGAGGTTCCAGCTCTCGCGCACCTGCAGGCGCAGCGGCTTGCTGGCCAGGGGCTCCAGGGCCTTGGTCTGCATCACGATGGTCTCGTCGGCGGCTCCCAGCTCCTGGAGGGCGGCCACGGCCTCGCTGCGGTTGAGCGTGGGGTGGGCCAGCAGGCCGGGCACGAAGTGGCCGAAGCCCAGCCACTCGAGCTCGTCGCGTACCTTCTGACGGCGGGCGCTGTCGAGCTGGCTCAGCAGCACCAGGGTCCACTGGCCCGACCAGGGCGCCTGGGTGCCGTGGTAGACGCGCTTGAAGGCCTGTTCGAAGCGCCGCCGGCCGGGGCCGCTCAGGCTGTAGTAGCTGCGCCGGCCAACCTTCTCGCCCTGCAGCCAGGTCTCCCGGGTCAGGCGATAGACCGAGGTGCGTACCAGCCGCTCGTTGATGCCGATAGGCTCCAGCAGCTTCGATAGGCTGCCCAGCCAGACGGTGCCGCCGCGGGGTACGATGGCATCCCCGTAGACGGTGATGATCAGCGAGCCGGCGCGGATCGGGCGGCGCTGCTGGAAGTCATCGATAAGGGCGTTGACGCATTCGCGGGCGGAGGACATGTCGGGACTCGGAAGCTTTCCTGGTGTAGGGGCCCCGGGGCGGGGCGGCAGCGGCCACCGCGCGTCCACGGGGCGACGTTCGGTCGCATATGATACCCGCTTGAGAGCGCCAGTCGAACGCGATGTATCGGCTATTGACTCAGCCCCCGGGAGAGCGTCCGCCCAGCCGGGTGGTGATCTCGGCGGCGGTGTCGCGCACCAGCTCGCCCAGCTCCAGCAGGCGCGCCTCGGGGATGCGCGCCACGGGGCCGGAGACGGAGATGGCGGCCAGGGGGATGCCGTGCTCGTCGTGGAGGCAGGCGGCCACGCAGTGCAGGCCGATGGCGTGCTCCTCGCGGTCGCAGGCGAAGCCCTGGCGGCGGATCTCGGCGAGCCCCTCGCGCAGCGTCTCGGGGGTGTGCAGGGTGTTCTCGGTCACCCGGGAGAGCCCCTGCTCGGCGAGGACGCGCTCGAGCTCGTCTTCCGGGAGCCAGGCCATCAGCGCCTTGCCGACGCCGGAGGCGTGCAGCGGCGCCCGGGAGCCGAGCCGGGTGATCATGCGCATCATCTGCGGCGACTCGCTCTGGGCCAGGAAGACCGCGGTGCCGTCGTCACGGATGCCCAGGTTGGCGGTCTCGCCGGTCAGGGCAGTGAGGCGGCGCAGGAAGGGGCGGCTGGTGCCCACGAAGTCCCGGGCCTCCAGGAAGCTGTTGCCGATGCGGAAGGTCTTGACGTCGATCTTCCAGACGCCGAGCTCGCTGTCCTGGGTGACGAAGCCCTGGCTCTGGAGGGCCTGCAGCAGGCGGTGGGTCGTCGAGGGGGCGAGCTCCGCCTGCTCGGCGAGCTCGGAGAGCGCCAGGCCCCCCGGGCTTGCCGAGAGGCGCTCGAGGAGGTTGAGCCCGCGCACCAGCGACTGGCTGTGGCCTCCGGTGGCCTTCCCTGATCCTGCGGGGCGTCCCGCCGTCCTGCGCCTGGTCTCGCTCACCCTCTCTCTCCTCATGCGGCGATGGTGCTACTGGCCACAGGATACCCTGTGGGCCGCCGGCTGTCGCGCCTGCGGAAATCGCTTCCATTCTCCCTGTCAGGGGGTGCCGACCTAGCGATGGCGCCACTCGGGCGCGCGCTTCTCGATAAAGGCATCGATACCCTCGCCGGCATCCTCCGCCATCATGTTGCAGGCCATCACCTCGCCGGCGAAGGCGTAGGCCTCGTCCAGGGGCATCTGCAGCTGGCGCTGGAACATCCCCTTGCCGGTGCGCACCGCCACCGCGCTCTTGGCGCAGATGCTGGTGGTGAGCTCGTCCACGGCCTCATCCAGGGCGTCCTCCTCGGCGACTCGGTTGATCAGCCCCCAGTCGCAGGCGGTCTCGGCGTCGATGAAGTCGCCGGTGAGCAGCATCTCCATGGCGCGCTTGCGGCTGACGTTGCGCGACAGCGCCACCGCCGGTGTGGAGCAGAAGAGCCCGGCGTTGATGCCGGAGACGGCGAAGCGTGCCGAGCGTGAGGCCACGGCCAGGTCGCAGCTGGCCACCAGCTGACAGCCGGCGGCGGTGGCGATGCCCTGCACCCGGGCGATGACCGGCACCGGCAGCTCCACGATGGCCTGCATGACCCGGCCGCAGCGGGCGAAGAGCTCCTGGTAGTAGGCCTTGTCGGGGTTGGCGCGCATCTGCTTGAGGTCGTGGCCGGCGCAGAAGGCGCGCCCCTCGGCGCCGAGCACCACGCAGCGCACGCTGCCGTCGTTGGCGAGCCGGCCGAGCTCCTCCTTGAGGGCGGTCAGCACTTCCTCGGAGAGGGCGTTGAAGCTCCCCGGGCGGTTGAGGGTCAGGGTGGCCACGCCGCCCTCATCGCGGCGCAGCAGGGGTGGAGTCGAGTCGCTCATGGGGTATCTCCCTTCTTGTCGTGGCGTCCGAGTGGCGGATGGCGCCGACGGGCGTCAGCGGCTGGCGTTGCATCAGCGCAAGCCTAGCGCGCCTTGCCCCGGCTGCGCACTTCGACCATGGGTGCCGGCTCCGCTGACGTCTTGAGCCGTGTCAAGCGGTCGCCGAAGAGGTAGGCGCCCAGCGCGACGAGAATCAGGGCGGCGCCGGCCAGCATCGAGGCCGAAGGTTGCTCCTGGTTGAGCCACATGCCAAGCCCCAAGGCCAGCAGCGGGGTCATCAGGGTGACCAGGGCCACAGTAGCGGCGGGCAGCCGCGAGAGGATCAGGAAGTAGCAGAGAAAGCCCAAAAGGGAGCCGAAGAGTGCCAGGTAGAGCACCGCCCAGAGGCCGCGGGTGCTTAGCGGGATGTTGATAGGCTCGCCGCTGGCGAGCCACAGGGTGATGAAGCAGGGCAGGCTCAGAGCCAGAGCGCCCAGGGTCTGCTCCAGCGGGCCTAGCCCGGCGGCCACCCGCTGCACGGCGATACCGCTGGCGCTGAACAGGGTCACCGCCGCCAGCATCATGGCCAGGGCGGCCAGGGTGTCATTGCCGAGCACCAGACTGTCGGCGAAGACCACCCCCAGCCCGACCACGCCCAGGGCACAACCTAGCCAGTGCCAGCGTCGCAGACGCGTGGCGCCCGGCAGCGCCTGGAGGATCAGCCCCGAGATCAGCGGCGCCATGCCGAACATCACCGAGAGCATGCCCGATGGCAGGGTGAGGGAGGCGTGGTAGCTCAGCGCCATGGCGCCGAACACTCCGGGTACCGCCGCGGCGTAGCTGGCCAGGGCCCGGTGGTCGCGGCGCATCCGGCGGCGCAGCGCCAGCAGGATCACCAGCCCGGCCAGGAAGGCGATCAGCATGCGCAGCAGCACGCTGCCCACCGGGGCGCCGGCCTCGGCGCTCCACTTGATGGCCAGGGGCGTGGAGGCCCACACCAGCACCACGATCAGATAGGCCAGGCTGGTCGGCATGTCGTGAGTTCCTGTGGAGGCAGAGTCATTTTTTGTTTGGATGTTAACAATTAGCATGGGGGTTCTCTGGTGTCGAGGGGCTGTGCCTGAGGTGAAGGGTATGACAAGCCCTAGTATGCTGGGCTCATCCCCTGGCAAGAGGGGCAAACCAACAAGGCGCGTGACATGGGATCGGAAATGCAGGGAGTGAGCCCGGAGCAGCAAGCGCGGCGTCGCATTGATCGACAGCTGGAGGAGTCCGGGTGGATGGTGCAGTCGATGCACGAGCTGGTGCCTAATGCCGCTGTCGGAGTGGCGGTGCGTGAATTCCCCACCAACACTGGCCCGATGGACTACCTGTTGATGGTGGAGGGGCAGGCCATTGGGGTCATCGAGGCCAAGCGCGAAGAAGCCGGAGAACGACTGAACGTGGTCGAGGATCAGTCCCGGCGCTATGCCGCCGCCTCGCTCAAGCACCTAGGTCAGGTCTCGCTGCGCTTTGTCTTCGAATCGACCGGTACCATCACTTGGTTCACCGATCTGTGCGACCCCGTTCCCCGGGCTCGCGAACTCTTCCAGTTTCCTCGCCCCGAGACGTTAGCCAGGCGGCTGGCGGAGGACCAGGCGCTACGAGCTCGGCTGCAAGCACTGTCCGCTTCTGCCCCTCTGGGGCCCACTGGTCTGCGCGACTGTCAGTTCCAGGCGATCTCCCGGCTGGAGGTTTCGTTCGCTGAAGGGCGACCGCGTGCCCTGATCCAGATGGCGACCGGTGCCGGCAAGACCTTCACCGCCATTACTTCCATCTATCGGCTGCTCAAGTTTGGTGGTGTGCGCCGGGTGCTGTTTCTCGTCGATACTCGCAACCTCGGCGAACAGGCGGAGGGAGAGTTCGCCCAGTACCTGCCCCAGGATGACAACCGCAAGTTCACCGAGCTTTACACCGTATGCCGCCTGACCAGCAGCCACGTACCGGCGGATGCCGAGGTGATCATCTGTACCATCCAGCGGCTCTACTCGATCCTCAAGGGAGAGCCGTTGGATGAAGCCGATGAGGAGTCCCCAGCCGAGGGGCTCGAGGCGCTGCGCCGTGAGCCGCTGCCCGTGGTCTACAACGCTAAGATCCCGCCGGAGTTCTTCGAGGTGGTGGTGATCGATGAGTGCCATCGCTCCATCTACCACTTGTGGCGTCAGGTGTTGGAGTACTTCGACAGCTTCCTGGTGGGGCTGACCGCCACACCGGACAGCCGCACCTATGCCTTCTTCCAGCAGAACGTGGTAAGCGAGTACACCCTCGAGCAGTCGGTGGCCGACGGGGTCAACGTCGACCATCGGGTCTGGCGGATCGACACCGAGGTCACCCGTCAGGGCAGCCGCATCGAGGCCGAGGAAGTGATCGAGAAGCGCGAGCGGCTGACTCGCCGGAAACGTTGGCAGCAACTCGACGAGCCGCTTGACTATCAGGGCACCCAGCTCGATCGCTCGGTGGTCAATCCCTCGCAGATTCGTACCGTGCTCCAGGCCTTTCGCGATGGCCTGCCACAGATGTTCCCCGAGCGTGTGGATCGCGAGGGACGCGTCGAGGTGCCCAAAACGCTGATCTTCGCCAAGACCGATAGCCACGCCGACGATATCATCCGCCTCGCCCGCGAGGTGTTCGCCGAGCGCAACGACTTCTGCAAGAAGATCACCTACCGCATCGACGAGGACCCGCGCAGCGTGCTGGCCAGCTTCCGCAATGACTATCTGCCACGCATCGCCGTGACCGTCGACATGATCGCCACCGGCACCGACGTGAAGCCGCTGGAGTGCCTACTGTTCATGCGCGACGTGAAGAGCCGCAACTACTACATGCAGATGGTCGGGCGTGGCACGCGCAGTCTGGATGCCGACGGCTTGCGCGCCGTATCGCCTGCTGCCAAGGGTCCCAAGGAGGGCTTCGTGCTGGTGGATGCGGTAGGCGTCAAGGACTCCGAGAAGCGCGAGACCGGTGCCCTGGAGAAGGCGCCTGCGGTCTCCACCAAGGACCTGATGACGGGGGTGACCCTGGGTGTGCGTGACGAGGAGACCCTCAGTAGCCTGTCCGGTCGCCTGGCACGCCTGGCCAAGCGGCTGGATGCCGAGCAGCATGCCCAGGTGCGCGAGCAGACTGACGGAGTGAGCTTGAATGAGCTGGCCGCGCAGCTGTTGAGCGTCGATGATCTCGACGCCATCGAGGCCGAGGCCCGCCAGCAGTTCGGCCTGGCGGAACAGGAGACCGTGACCAGCGAGCAGCGTGACCAGGTGCGCAAGGCGCGCGCGTCGGAGGCCTGCGCGCCGATTACCGGCCCGCTGACGACCCTGCTGGAGGAATTGCGACAGCGCAGTGAACAGGTGGTGGACGACGTCAATCTGGACCGCGTGACCCACAGCGGCTGGGAAGGTGAAGTCGAGGCTCACCGCAAAGCGCTGCGCCGCGATTTTGCCGAATGGCTGCAGGCCCACCGGGATGACCTTGCCGCCCTGACCATCTACTATGCCCAGCCTCAGCGGCGGGCCGAGCTGACCCAGCGAATGATCAAGGAGCTTCTCGCCACCCTGAAGCGCGAGCAGCCCGGCCTGGCCCCGGCCAGGGTGTGGCAGGCCTATGCGGCCCTGGATGACGTGACGGTGAGACAACCGCGCAGTGAGCTGGCGCAGATCGTCGCCCTGGTTCGCCGCGTCTGCGGTTGGGACGAGGCGCTCACGCCCTACGCCGAGACCGTGCGGCGCAACTTTAAGCGCTGGATCTTCGATCGCCATGCCGGCAACCGCACCAAGTTCACCCCCGAGCAGCAGGCCTGGCTGGAAATGATCCGCGACCATGTGGCGGCCAGCTTCCATATCGAGCTTGAGGACTTCGACTATGCGCCCTTCGATGGCGAGGGCGGCATCGGCACCATGGTCGAGCTGTTCGGCGAGGAGCTCGACCCGCTGCTTAATGAAATAAACGATGCCCTGGCGGCTTGATTATGAATTATGAAGATAACACTATTCCGACCAGCTGGGCCTGGGTTGATATTGGTGGCCTAGGAGTGTTTCTGGGTGGGGGAACGCCCGCCAAGAGCGTCAAGGAATACTGGGATAGTGCTGATGTTCCGTGGGTTTCTCCCAAGGATATGAAGCAGGATAACATCCACTCTGCTGAGATGTCAGTCAGCAAAAAAGCACTTGATGAGACGTCGTTGAGCAGGATTCCTAAGGGCTCACTTATCATGGTGACTCGGAGCGGAATCTTGAGCCGAACCTTCCCTGTGGCAATAAATCATTGTGATGTGGTTATCAATCAGGACCTCAAGGCGTTGGTTCCATTTTCGGGAGTCAATGCGAAGTTTTTGATGCTGATGTGTCAGTACTGCGCGCATCAGATTCTTGCTGATTGCTCGAAGCAGGGGACTACGGTCGCGAGTATCAATACGTCCTCGCTACAGGGGTACAAGGTGCCTCTTGCTCCAACCCCTGAGCAACACCGCATCGTTGCCAAGATCGAAGCGCTCTTTTCGGAGATCGACCACGGCGTGGAGGAGCTCAAGGCCGCCCAGAAAAAGCTCAAGCGGGCACGCCAGGCTCTGCTCAAGGCCGCCTTCGAGGGCAAACTGACGGCTCGCTGGCGGGCCGAGAACCCAGACAAGCTGGAAAGCCCTGAGGTCCTGCGCCAGCGCATCCAGGAGGAGCGCGAGGCCTACTACCAGTGCCAGCTCGCGGAGTGGGAGAAGGCCGTCGAGGCGTGGAAGGCTGGCGGAAGCGAAGGGAGAAAGCCGCGTAAGCCGAAGCCTCCAGAGCCCCTTCTTGTTGAGTCATGTGAAGACACAGAAAATATTTCCTCTCTGCCAGCAGGCTGGCTGTGGTGTCGTGTTGGTGGCTTGCTAGCCGAGGGGCCGACCAACGGCAAGTCGGTGAAAGATAAGGATGGTGGTTTCCCTGTGCTGAGGTTGACCGCTATGAGTTCATCGTCACTTGATCTCGAAGAATATAAAGAGGGAGCTTGGTCCAGAACAGAAGCGCTATCCTATGTTGTCAAGGAAGGCGACTTCTTTGTTGTTCGTGGAAATGGAAGCAAGTCACTGGTTGGTGTAGGACGCTTAGCAAGAAAAGTGGCAAGGGAGGTCGCCTATCCCGATACCATGATCAAGATGCGCCCACTCGAGAGCCTGTTGTCAGGAAGGTTCCTGGATTTGGTGTGGAGGTCATTAGTTCTTCGTCGCCAGATCGAGTCTAGTGCCAGAACAACGGCTGGGATATACAAGATTAACCAGCAGCAGATTCGCTCATTTTTCTTTCCACTTCCCGGGTCGCTGGAAGAGCAAAGTGTACTGATGAAGCTTCTGGAGGAAAATCTGTCCAACTATGAAGATTTAGAAGAAAATTTGTCACTATCCCTTCAACGCGCCGAGTCGTTGAAACAGTCCATTCTCAAGCAGGCCTTCTCCGGTCGGCTGGTGTCCCAGGACCCGGACGATGAGCCGGCCAGCGCATTGCTGGCGCGGATTCGCGCCGAGCGAGAGGCTCAGCAGCAGGCGGCACCGCGCCGCCGGCGTCGGAAACCGACGGCAGAGGCATCGCCATTATGATATCGGCCGCCGATCTCCTGGAGCAGCTGCGCCTGCTCGATGAGTCCGAGCGCATCGAAGCCAAGCGTGGCCAGCAGTTCGGCAAGTCGATGCTGGAGACCATCTGCGCCTTCGCCAATGAGCCGGGGCTCGACGGTGGCTTCCTGCTGCTGGGCGTTGTCGGCGATGGACAGGGCCACTACAGCGTAGAGGGCGTTCCCGATCCCGATGCGCTCTTGAACGACTTGCACTCGGCCTGTGCCTCGACCTTCAATGTGCCGCTGCGGGTGCAGGCGGTGACTGAGCGGGTCGAGGGGCAGCGTCTGGTGGTGGTGCAGGTGGCGGAGGCGCGGGCGGCCGACAAGCCGATCTACTTCACGAGGTCCTCGTTGCCTAAAGCCGCCTGGCGGCGAGGCCCCAACGGCGACTATCGCTGCAACGAGCATGACCTGGCGCTTCTCTATCAGCAGCGCGCCCAGCTCGAGTTCGATCGTTCGGTGCCGTCGGGCGCTCGCCGTGACGATATCGACCCGGATGCCCTCGAGGACTATCGCCGCGATCGGCGCAAGATGAATCCCAATGCCGAAGAGCTCGACTACAGCGACGACGAATTACTCGAGGCGCTTGGGGCGGCCATCTGGCAGAAGGGCGAGCTGACGCCGACCCTGGCGGGTATCCTGCTGTTCGGGCGGCGCATGGCCATTCGCCGTCTGCTGCCGGCCCACCGGGTCGACTATATCCGCGTGACTGGCAAGGAGTGGATCGAGGACCCCGACGAGCGTTTTACCACCCTGGATTTGCGCGACACCCTACCGCGGTTGATCAACCGGACCTCGGCCGCCGTCATGGACGACCTTCCCTCGGCCTTCCACCTGCCCCAGGGAAGCGCACAGCGTGAAGACAAGCCGCTGATTCCTGCCAAGGTGGTCCGCGAGGCCCTCGTCAATGCGGTGATGCACCGCAACTATCGGGCCAACCAGCCGGTGCAGGTCATCCGTTTCAGCAACCGCATCGAGATCCGCAACCCCGGCTACTCGCTCAAGCCGGAGGAGCAGCTGGGCAAGCCGGGGAGCGCCTGGCGCAACCCCACCGTGGCCACCGTGCTTCACGAAACGGGGTTTGCGGAGACCAAGGGCAGCGGTATTCGCGTCATGCGTCGGCAGATGGATCGGGCGGGGCTGACACCCCCGGTCTTCGAGTCGGTGCGCCACGAGGACCGCTTCATGGCGATGCTGCTGTTCGTCCACTTTCTGGATGCCGAGGCGGTGGAGTGGCTCAAGCACTTCCGCCACTGGGCACTCTCCGAGGAGGAGTGCCGTGCGCTGCTGTTCGTGCGGGAGACGGGGCGTATCACCAATGCCGACTACCGGGATCAGAACCGCGTCGATACCCTGACGGCCAGCCAGCAGCTCACGCGCTTAAGAGATCTGCATATCCTTCAGCAGGTGCCCAGAGGATCGGCCACCTTCTACGTGCCGGGTGAGCACTTCCCTCACCCGGCCCTTGCTGTCAGCCCCTTGACTGACGGCCAGGCCGGCCTGCCGCTGGACGGCGAGACCTTACCTGACAACCTGGAGGGCTTACCTGACAACCTGGAGGACTTACCTGACAACCTCGAGCTCTTGCCTTCGGAGTCAGGAGAGTTACCTGACAACCTCGAACGCTTATCTGACAGTGAGGAATCGGCTTACTCTACTCTGCTGTCCGAGTTGCCTCCTGAGCTCAAGGCCCAGGTGGCAGCCCTTGGGCAGCGTGCACGTCGGCCTCATGGGTTGGACGAACTGATAGTCGCACTTTGCAGACATCGCCCTTACCGCCCGCAGGAGCTTGCCTGCCTGCTGAAGCGGAATCAACGCTATCTGCAGACTCAGTACCTGACGCCCCTCAAGCGGCGGGACAGGCTTGAGTACCGCTATCCCGATGAGCCCCACCATCCCCATCAGGCCTACTTGGCTGTATCAGACAACCGAGAACGCGAATGAATGCCGAAACCCTTGCCTCCAAGGTCTGGAATTTCTGCCATACCCTGCGCGATGACGGCGTGGGCTATGGCGATTACCTGGAGCAGTTGACCTATCTGATCTTCCTGAAGATGGCCCATGAGTACAGTCGGCCACCCCGTCGCCGAGAAGTGGGTGTGCCGCCGGGGTATGGCTGGCCCTCGCTGACCTCGCGCAAGGGCGCGGAGCTGGAGGCCCACTACATCGATCTGTTGCGCACCCTTGGCCAGCAGCCGGGCATGCTCGGCCAGATCTTCACCAAGGCCCAGAACAAGATCCAGGACCCGGCCAAGCTGGCGCGCATCATCGCGCTGATCGACGCTGAGTCGTGGACGCGACTCAACGCGGATGTGAAGGGCGACATCTACGAGAGCCTGCTGGAGCGCAACGCCGAGGACACCAAGTCCGGGGCGGGACAGTACTTCACGCCCCGGGCGCTGATTCAGGCCATGGTGGCCTGCGTGCAGCCGGAACCGGGCAAGACCATCGCCGACCCTTCCTGCGGTACCGGAGGGTTCTTCCTGGCCGCCTATGACTGGTTGATGGACCATCATGGCGCCGAGATGGACCGAGAGCAGAAGCATTTCCTCAAGCACGGGACCTTCCATGGTAACGAGATCGTGGCCAACACGCGACGGCTGTGCCTGATGAACCTCTTCCTGCACAATATCGGCGAGATCGACGACCAGCCGACGATCCTGCCCACCGATGCTCTGGTTAGTCCTGCACCCCAGCGCCATGACTATGTGCTGGCCAATCCGCCTTTCGGACGCAAGAGCAGCATGACGGTGACCAACGCCGAGGGTGACGAGGAGGCGCAGGAGTTTGTGTACAACCGCCAGGACTTCTGGGCGACGACCTCCAACAAGCAGCTCAATTTCGTCCAGCATATCCGCACTATGCTCAAGGAGAGCGGCCAGGCCGCGGTAGTGGTGCCGGACAACGTACTCTTCGAGGGCGGAGCCGGGGAGACGGTGCGCCGCAAGCTGCTGGAAACGACGGATCTACATACCCTGCTGCGCCTGCCCACCGGAATCTTCTACGCCAACGGCGTAAAGGCCAATGTGCTGTTCTTCGATAACCGCCCCGGCCGAGCGGAGCCCTGGACGGAGCAGGTATGGGTCTATGACTACCGCACCAACGTGCACCACACCCTGAAAAAGAAACCGATGCGGTTGGCGGATCTCGATGAGTTCATTGCCTGCTACAAGCCACATGACCGCTCGGCTCGCCAGCCCACCTGGAGCAAGCAGAATCCCGAGGGGCGCTGGCGAGCCTTCAATCGCGAGGAGATCCTCAAGCGTGACAAGGTCAGCCTTGACCTGTTCTGGCTCAAGGACGCCTCCCTAGGGAGCCTGGATAATCTGCCTGCGCCGGATGTGCTGGTGGGAGAGATCATTGCGCACCTGGAGTCAGGGCTCGAGGCTTTCCGCAGCGTCTCCGAGGAGCTGGAGTAATCTCCGACGACTTGAGTGGTCGTTGGCAGGCGGCAACAATAAACCGCCGCGTCGAATGACGCGGCGGCGTTGGGCGCTGAGAGGGAGGGCGCCGGCGGCGAGCGCTCAGGCTCAGGCGCTTTCGGAGTAGAGCACCCGCACCTTGAGGGTGTGCGCCACCTGGCGCAGGGCCTCGAGGGCCTGGGGGCCGTAGGCCTTGTCGACGTCGATCACCACGTAGCCGACCTTCTCGTTGGTCTGCAGGTACTGGCCGGCGATATTGATGCCGTTCTCGGAAAGCACGCGGTTGATCTCGGACATCACGCCGGGAACGTTGTCGTGAATATGCAGCAGGCGGTGCTTGTCCGGGTGGGCCGGCAGGGCGACCTCGGGGAAGTTGACCGAGGTGACGGTGGTGCCGTTGTCGGAGTAGGTCACCAGCTTCTCGGAGACCTCGATGCCGATGTTCTCCTGGGCCTCCAGAGTGGAGCCGCCGATGTGCGGGGTGAGAATGACGTTGTCCAGGCCGCGCAGGGGGCTCTCGAACTCCTCGTCGTTGCCCTTGGGCTCCACCGGGAAGACGTCGATGGCGGCGCCGTTGAGCTTGCCGGCCTTGATGGCATCGGCCAGGGCCTC
>WPCH01117039.1_pt1 | contig 16513 bp, 14 predicted proteins | sample 5399881 | NCBI WGS metagenome assembly WPCH01 (sample SAMN12869468, study PRJNA574797) | sludge metagenome | isolation source: wastewater treatment of pH5 | place: China:Beijing | collected 2019-05-20
AAAGACTCGTGCTGGGGCTGGTTATGCTGCCCACCGCGGCTGAACCTTGTTATGTTCCCATAGCATGCGCAGGAACCGAGGGCTACCACAATCTTTGCTTTCTCTCGCGTTTCCCTGATCTCTTCCACAGATTCATGGTCCTGAATGCAGACCGATCCCTCGACGAGCGCCACGTCCATCTCAGGAACATGCCGGACGTCTGCAAGCGTGAGGCTGTAGACGAGGTCGGCGTAGTTGTCCAGTATCTTGATGAATCCCAAGTTGTTATCGGCAGTGGACACGAGGCAGCCTGTACAGCCGCTCAAGTGCACATGCCCGAGCTTGATCTTGTTTGCCACTGGTTTTGCCTCCATTGTAGCTTCCATCTTCTTCTCCGTCGCAACCTGGGTGGGCTTGCCTTCCCCGCCAACGGTCTTCTTGATGGAGTTAAGCATTTCCATAGTTCATCCTGATTTCCTTTATTATCTCGGATACAGCTCCGGGAATGGCTCTCTGTACCTCATCTGTAATCCCGATGTCCATCTCGGGGGCAGAAACGTATTTTTTCTGGCACACAAGGACCCGGATAAGGATATCGTCCTTAATGCACTGGAGAGGCTCGGTCAGGTCCCAGGAGTGTGCATCCAGATAACTGCCTTCCGGGAGTTCGTCAACAGTAAGCCACCTGAGCTCACCTGGCTCTCCCCCGAAGTCCGCTATGTCAACGATGATAAGGGCTTTTGTGGACTCGGGGTTAAGGAGAGTAAAGACGAAATGCGGCCCACCGAGTCCGGCATCAACAACCGTGACATTCTTCGGGAGCTCCATGCCCTTGAGCCTCTCCACTACTGCAGGTCCAAACCCGTCGTCCGCATAAAGAGGATTGCCACAGCCTGCCACCACGATCTCGGAGTACAGCTTATCCATTTCCTTCACTGGATGATCCTCTGAGCTACTATCCTGTTCTTCTCGTCTACCACAATCATGTGGGTTGCACATGATACACACGGGTCATAGGCACGGACAACCATCTCTGCGATCTGCCAGGGAGCACCCTTAAGACCGCGGCTGCAGGTTGGGAAATTCCATGTGGTAGGTACAAGCATTTCATACCAGAGCACACGCCCGTCCTTCACCTTTGCAAGGTGGATATCAGTCCCACGTGGAGCTTCGTTAGCTGCCCAGCCCATAGACCCGTCTCCCTGGGGGATGTGGTCGGCAATAACCTTACCCGAGGTGTCCAGGTCATCAAGGCACTTAAGGATGGTATAGAGGCAGTCCGGGTATTCCATCTGCCTGGCGATGTGCTGGGCGAAGGTGCCCTTCTCGTTAAAGTTCTTGAAGGTAGCAAGCCTTGCCCTCGGACCAACTTCAACCGGCTGACCGTCGTAAGTCGGAACACTGTTGCATGCCTCCATCTGGGGGTTTGCTCTGGTTCCGGCCTTTGTTGTGCCGCCTATGGGATAGTTCGGGTCCTCAAGATCGATTGTCACCTCACCCATATACCATTCCCATGGACGGGTCTCTTTCCACCTGGTGACGTCCCATGTGGGGTTTTCATCAAGGCTGGATGAGCCGTACATAGGAGACGTGGCCATGACACCCTGGTTATGATACCCGAGCGTTTTTGGAATCGGGATATTCTGGCCTCCCACAGTAACGTATTCACGGTTCTGCATGTCCCTGATAACATCGAGCATAAATTCCATCTGCTCGTGGACAAGAACAAGGCCTTCTTTTGCCAGGTCAGCTATTTTCTGCTTTGCCCGCGGACTCACATTCTGGTACATCCCTCCGATTCTGGGGTTGGAGGGGTGGATTGCCTCGCCGCCTGCGATAGCTGCAATGGTCTGTGCGATTTCACGGATGCGGAAGATTCTTGTCGCAACGCTCCTGAAAGGCTCCTCTTTCGAGAACGGGTTGATCTTCGTCTCCGTCCCGGGGATATAAAAGTCAGGGAGTATCAGGATGTTGTGCAGGGCGATGCTGTGCAGGCGGTTTGCGGCATGAAGAATTACCCTCAGAAGTTTTGCATCCTTGGGGATCTCGCAGCCGATAGACGCCTCCATTGCCTCGATGCTCGCCAGACAGTGGGCGACGGGACAGATTCCGCAGACCCGAGAGGCAATCTTCGGGACCTGTTCCATCGTCTTGCCTATGGCGAGCTTCTCAACACCCCTGACAGGGGTGATAGAGAGCCAGTCTCCTCGCTCGACTATACCCTGATCGTTCACCTTCAGGGTAAGCTTGGAGTGCCCTTCATGTCTCGTGGTTGGAGAGATCTCTACAACTTTCGTCAATGGTATTGCCTCGTTTTCGATTAGATGTTCTCGTATCTTCTCCTTTCAGAGAGTCACGATTATAGCGATATAGTATTAAATTCAGGAAATTCGGGTTCAGGTCAGGACCTTCATCTGATAAAGCACTCCATGTGGAATGCATCCCTTCCTTACTATTTCAGTCTCCGTCAAATTACGGAATTTCCGGTAAGGATGTAGGCCTGATATCTTAAAAATATACCAGAAACATGAAGCAAGAATGAGAATTGAAGTTAATCGTCATTCATTGCCTTAAATGTCTCTTCAATAAAATCACTTCAAAAAAATATCTGTTCATATATAAAATCTTCTATATTTAGCCTGGTTATGAAAATTTATGAGAAAATGGGAGATATGAAGCCCTGCTCACATAAATATTTATATAAAAAACAGAAAATAATTTCTGAGCAAAAAGAAAATAATTTCTGAATAAAAGTCAGTTCAGCACAGGACTGCAAACATGTTTTCTGAAGGAGGTAGACTGCCAGTTCAACTTCTAAATACTGTTTTATCGAAAATGATTTAGAAAACTTTAAACCTCATAAAAAACCATATTTAAATAACGTCACAGGCACTGTCCTTGAAAAATGAGAATTGAAAGATGACCTGAGCTGAATTCAGAAATGCATCTGCATTTTACTGGGGCTGAATTCAGGAAAATATGTCTGCATTTTAACTGACGTATGGTCATTGTTGTGGCTATTTTAAATAGATCGTCCAATCTGACGAACTGAATTATCTACATACTGTGCAGGGGATTAGAATCATGCAGGACGCAAAACTGATCAAGGTAATTGCAGAGTATCTCGCTAAATGCGCGGAAATACATGCAAGAGGCGAACCAATACCACCTGAGAGCCTGGAAGGTTTTACGATTGATATTGTAAGCTGCCTGGACGTGGTTGACATAGGTGATATCGGTAAGGAATTGGTCCCACTGAAGAGAGCACGTACAATTATCAAACTTGCAAGGCGTGAATTTGAATGGCAGCTGGACAATATGGAGCATCCGGAAGACTGGGAAACCTGCCTGCGGAATGCAGCATCCGGAAATGTATGAAATAGATTTAGAATTTCCCTGAAAAAACTTAAAAATTAGAGCCTATTTCTTTTCTCTGAGTGTGAGATCTCTTGATTTTTCATTGAATTTATTAGAACTTACGTGTTGGAAGCATTTTTTGTAAATAAACTTAAGAGATACTTTTCTCTACATATTTTTCAAGCTAGCGTCATCAACACCTGACGCCATGCACTATACCTGTGAGAAGCAAATTACTCAATCCATGTACCATTACTTAGAAGATATGGAGAATATAAAAAAGCTAAACCACTGTTTCTCTTATTACGTGCTATTTGTATATCCAATGTTGTATTTGTATATGTGAAGTCACTGATTATGAGCTCAATATTTTGTCCGTCGGAAGGTGAATCCAGTAACCACAAATTCATCACGGCATATTGGGGTACTGCAGGAATTCTAGAAATATTTGTATAAGTTTGGGATGCTATAACTTTTCCGTCTGCCTTCCAGGCTGTGAATCTAACATAATTAGGTTTCCATTTAATCCTGTATTTTGTGTTTGTGCCATTAGTACTGGATGGAATCGAGTAACTGTATTTGTTCCCTTTAATTAACCCGGGCTGTACAGTGTACCAGAGTTGAGAATTTATATCCTCCTGCCATCTTGAGATTTCAATATCAAGTTCGTGATCATTATCGGCATATGTAAAAAGTCCAACCACACTGTTTTTATCAAACGTGTAAACAGGTGAATCTAAGGACCATGTGAAAGTACCATAAAGATATTTATTTTTCGTACTAACAGTTGTTTCGGACCACATATCCCCATAATTTTTAACCGTTAAGTGAAGTCTGTCTTGATCATCTACCCAGGTATTGTTTCCTGTATTATCCCAGAGATTATCCCATTCCTACCCTTTCCAATAAATGGTTCCATTTGATGGATATGTATTTGCTTCCGCAGGCACAATCAAACCCAACATAGCCAACACAATAACAATAGAAAACAACATTAAATATTTGGTTATTTTCATGCCAGCTCTCCAAATAATATATCCATTTTCTGCTAATTAATTTATTTCACGCGTTTATCCTGAAACCAATTTTGATCTTCAAATTAATAAAATTTCAGAACCATTTTCATAATAGGAAACTTGGTTGATCATTCGGAATTTGAATGTTAAGAGATGCTGTTATGAAGTTTTGGATAATTTCCATGTCTAAAAACTATCCTGAAGATCCCTTCAAAATGAAAATAACATAAGAGATTTCAAGAATTCTGGTGATCGGAAACATCTGCTGTTTGCAGTAGAGTGGTTCAGCCCAACTTTGATTTTGCATACAAGTGACAAATCTTATTCTATTGATTCCTTAGAATTTCTAAAGTGAAGTAAACAAATGCTTATTTAATGTAAGCTATACATTTGAAATAATATTTATTGTAAACTAATGGGTGAAAGATATTACGTTAAAGTGAGGGTCATTTAATATCTTTTTTGTGTTTTAGCTAAAACATCAGAATTAAAAATTCATGTATTTAGAAAATATCTATTGTAACGTAAAATAGCTACTAAACATATTTTCTTGATCGATTTTATATTAATATCTACATTTATGATAGTACAAAACTTCTTAACATTTTCCGGAATAGCAAAAATCACCTAAAACTTCTATCAAGCTCGAATTTAGACCAGTTAAAGATCATTCAATACAAATATTTTGGAAGTAATCGATTATTATGAGCATAATCAATTCTTTTGGATACACTCCATTGGATACTTTTGTGAGAGCTAATTCAGGGGTCAAGTTATGAAAATTTTAGTTATATCACAGCACTTCCCACCTGAAAAATCTGGCAATGCGTCACGTATTTTTGATATGTGCAGTCATCTTCAAAAAATGGGCGAATATGTTACTGTCCTTGCTCCACATCCCAGTTTTCCTCCTGGCTCTTTTAAAAGGAAGTGGAGTGTTTTTGAGTCCAGAAAGATGAATGATGTAAATATTATAAACTTGCTAGCGTGGCAACCAAAAAGCCAGGATCCGGGTTTTGTGGGCAGAATGGCTTATTACCTTTCATTTCCTCTGCACGCTGTTATTTGGATATTTTTTAATTTCCGTAAATTTGATGTAATTATTACTTCTGCACCTCCAATTTTTACAGGGATTGGTGGAATTCCGGCTAAGTTGATATTTAAGAAAAAGTGGGTCATGGACGTTAGAGATCTCTGGATAAATGCATCCATAAGCCTTGGTTTTTTGAAAAAAGGAAGCTTATTTGAAAAGATGAGCAGGGTATATGAACAGTTCTGTTATTCGAGTGCCAGCTTTGATTTGCGTTACTACTGAAGAGCTTGGTCAGGATATTGTTAAGACCTACAAAAATATTGATAAGAATAAGTTAAGGATAACGCCCAACGGTGTGGACATCGACTTATTCTATCCCATGGAAACCCCAAAAAAGAATCAGATTATCTATGCAGGAAATATCGGACATGCTCAAGACCTTGAAGACGTGATCCTGGCAATGAAAAAGGTCAATGAGCATTTTGATCTGAAATTCTTGATAGTTGGTGATGGTGATATCAAAAGGGATCTGGAAAAAGTAGCTCGGGATAACAATCTCATGGATTTCGTTGAATTTCCGGGCCTGATTTCAAGGGAAAAAATCCCTAAAATGTATTCTGAATCTCTGATGGGCGTGGCTCCCCTGAAGAAGCTAAAGACACTTGAATATGCTGTGCCTACCAAAGCTTATGAATATATGGCATGTGGGATTCCATTTGTGGGATGTGGAGAGGGAGAAATAAGGAAACTTGCAGAGCGTTCAGGCTGTGGAATGATTGCAGAGAATTCCCCTGATGCAATTGCAGATATTATACTGTACCTTTTGAATAATCCCGAGAAACAGATCGAGATGGGAAAAAAAGGCAGGGATTTTGTTGAAAAATATTACAGCCGGAAGCAGATCGCATCCGACCTTAAATCAGTACTTGAATGCATTGAATTTGAGAAGCCAAATCCTATTATGAGCGACGGTATAAATTATGCGCGATCTCAATAACCGGATGTATTCATTGATCTCAGAGACTATTCAAAAAGGCATCCTTCCGAATCAGAAAGTTGAAGGAAACCTTGCTTATACAGTTGATCCTGTCTACGGAATCATTAGAAATAGAGTCAACGCCGAATGTGTAAAAACTCTTATCAGGATTAATGGATTGAGAGGAAGTGAGTATACCGATCATATCGAAAAACTCTTGAACTGGCTGCTGGATAAACAGAATTCTGACGGCTCCTGGAATGAAGTGCACGTCAATTATAATCACCCTTCTGCTCTTATTACCTCTATTGTCGGTGAGGCCCTTGTTGACGGCTACCTGCTCCTGAAAAATGAACGCCTAAAAATGGCGGCCTTCCAGGCAAGAGACTTTGTGCTGGAAAACCAGATATCTCCAGGCTATTTTAAAAAATCTTCCGTTTATACAGGAGACCACCTCAATGTGGATGCCACATGTGGGGCGTTTCTTGCAAAGTTCGGAAAAATGTTTTCTGACTCAGAATGTCTTGATGCTGCAAAGACCGCAGCAGAGCACATCTGCAAGTGCCAGTTTTCCGATGGGGCATTCCCTTATACGAATGAAAAAAAAGGCAACTACCAGTACTGCCTGAACATTCCCTGCATCCATTACCAGGGTGTAACCCTGTATTATCTGCTAAAGATTATAGATTCCCTTGATAATGGCTGGCTTGACCATGAATTCGAAAAGGGGATTAAATGGCTTGCATCTGTTCAATTTCCTGATGGTAAATTTGACTGGTCCAGAAGTGGTCTTATGTTTGCCTACTATTTAAGCGGAGCCTATGCTTTTTCTATCCCCTGCTTCATTTATGGGACAAAATGGAATTCCACTTATTCGGAAAATGCAGAAAAAGCTCTGAATGTACTTGGATTAAATGTCAAAGACATTGTAAACCGCTGGGAAAACGCTTCGATGATAAGTTTTCCTGCTTCTATTTTTACAACATTTAATACCGCAAACATAGGAAATTACCCTCTCAGCCACAGGCTCTTCAGATTTGGATATGGTATGTACAGACAATTTTCCAGACGCAGGTTTTCAAATTCAGTGAATCCAGAAATGTTCAACCTGCTTTCGGGTATCTTGGGAATTGAGTCAAGTACTATAGAACCGGATAATAATTTTCCTGACCTCTTCATGACCTCGGAAGTACTGGATTGTTTGAGTTATTCGATATCAAGAGGATCTAAAAATCAAAGCTAACTTCACAAATTACTTGGAGATTCATTAATGAAACAGGTTGTCCTTAATCTGAAAGATGGGGATTTGACAGTTGAAGAAGTCCCCATCCCTACAATAAAAGGCAGCGGTGTACTTGTAAGGAACCATTATTCCGTAATCAGTGCAGGCACAGAATCTGGAGTTGTGGATCTTGCAGACAAATCTCTGATTGGAAAAGCCCGTGCACGTCCGGACCTTGCAATGAAAGTGATCAATAAAGCAAAGCAAGACGGGCCGATATCAGCTTTCCAGCAGGCTATGGGAAGGCTTGAGAAAAGAGAGCCCCTCGGGTACAGCTCTGCAGGCACTGTAATTTCTGTAAGCGAAGATATTAAAGATATAAAACCAGGAGATAGAGTTGCCTGTGCGGGTGCAGGCTATGCAAACCATGCAGATGTTGTCTTTGTTCCGAGAAATCTCTGTGCAAAAGTCCCTGAAAATGTTGATTTTAAAAATGCCTGTTTCACAACCGTTGGTTCGATTGCCATGCAGGGTGTTCGCAACGCTGATGTAAAAATCGGAGAAAACATTGTTGTGATCGGTCTTGGTCTTATCGGTCTTATTACCTTACAAATCCTCAAAGCTTCCGGGTGCAGAGTTTTTGGGGTTGATCTCGATGAATCCAAAGTAAATCTCGCACGTGAACTTGGAGCTGATCTTTCTTACTCGAGAAATTCCCCTAACCTTGAAGAGAGAATAAAGCAATTTTCTCGTGGAATTGGCGCAGATTCTACAATAATAACAGCGGCTACCAGATCAAACGATCCCGTAGACTTTGCCGGAAAAATTACTCGTGAACGCGGAAAAGTGGTGATTGTGGGTCTTGTTGGAATGGACATTCCTAGAGAAGAATATTATAATAAAGAACTCGAAATGCGGATTTCAAGGTCATACGGTCCGGGCCGATATGACCGAAACTACGAGGAATACGGCCAGGACTACCCAGCACCATACGTCCGCTGGACCGAAAACAGGAATATGCAAGCTTTTCTTGATCTCATCTCTATGAAGAAAATCTCAATGGAACCAATAATCACACATGAGTATGAAATAGAGCAGGCTCCAGAAGCTTATAACATCATAAAAGAGAGAAAACCCTACCTTGGACTCGTCCTCAAGTACGATACAGATAAAAGAATAGAAGATAAGGTTATCCTGAAAAGTCCCGGGCCGGTATCTGCAATAAGCGAAAGCTTCTCACCGGTTTTGGGAGTTATAGGTGCAGGGATCTTTGCAACAAGCATCCTTCTCCCAAACCTTTCAAAAATAAAAGGCGTTAAATTGAAAGGTCTCTCGGCTGCAAGTGGGCTTAGCTGTGAATCCGTTGCCAAAAAATACGGTTTCGAATACTGCACTTCTGATTATCATAAGATTTTATCAGATCCTGAAATAAACTGTGTTAGCATTGTGACCAGAAACAGCCTGCATGCTTCTCTTGTAATTGAAGCTCTTAAAAACAAGAAAAATGTGCTTGTGGAAAAACCTCTTGCCCTGAACGAAGAAGAATTAAACGCAATCATAGAAGCTAAAAAAGAGAACGGAGGGTTTATTATGGTTGGTTTCAACAGACGCTATTCTGAACTCGGGGTAAAATTAAAAGATTTCTTTAAAAATCGTTCTCAATCCATGGTGGCCTACTATCGTGTAAATGCCGAATCCATACCAAAAGATCACTGGGTATATGATGAGTCAGAAGGCGGAAGCCGAATTATTACGGAATGCTGCCACTTCATTGATTTTATGCAGTTTATCATAGGTTCTTCTCCAGTTGAGGTGTATGCCAGGAAAATAGAGTCACAAGTCAAGACTCCAGAAGACAACGAAAACGTTTCAATAACAATTGCGTTTGAGGACGGCTCAATCGGAACCTTGATATATACAACTCATGGAGACAGTTCGGTATCGAAAGAACATGCTGAATTCTTTGCAGATGGAATGGTTGGAGCAATTACAGATTTCAAACAACTTAAACTCGTGAAAGATGGGAAATGTACACAGATTAATAAAAGGTTGATTACTGAAAAAGGACATAAAAATGAGCTTGAGAATTTTTTTAAGATGGTGAAGCAGGGACCTTCAAAGTATAGTTTTGAAGAGAATGTTCTGACAACAGTTTCAACATTGAAAGCTGCAGAACATGTTATGTCTGGGGGACCTGTAAAACTAATTTAAGTCCTATTTTTTTGAGTATTTATGGGGTTTTCTGATAATGGGGGATATAGTAGATATGGCAAATTGCAATCTTTTTGAAAACCTTCCTTCTCCTATAAGAAAAAAACTTAAAGACCTTTACTATATACTTTATGAAACGGCTCCTCAGTCACTTGTTATGAGTAAGGGCTACTTCAAGATTATTGAATTAATGCAAAATCCAGAAGTATTTGATGAAAAAAGCTCTTTTGTAGAAAATACTCAAAGAGAACTGCTTGCAAAAGTTTTAAGAAATGCTCTTCTGAACGTTCCTTACTATCGAGACTGTGTTCCAATCAGTGCTAATGAGGTGGAACCGGTTAATGCTCTGGAAGTCCTCAGAAAATTTCCTTTGCTTACCAAGGACGAAATAATAAAGCATCCTGAGGATTTCATTTCTGACTGGATCAACAAGCATACTTTATATTGTGCCGCCAGTGGGGGGTCTACCGGTGATGTAATTAAAGTATGGAGAACCCTTGAAGAATTGCAGATAGAAAGAGCATTCATTGATCATATGTGGAGTTATTATGGATATAGCAGAAAATCAAAAATCCTCCGAATGGGAGCAAATTCAGTTGTTTCTCCAGAAATGCCTCCCTATCAAATAATAGGGCGAAGGTTACTGGTTTCTCCTCCTCATTTGAATGAGAAATGGCTAGAGAAAATAGTTGAGAAAATCAAAGATTTTAGCCCTGAGTTTATACATTCTTATCCTTCGTCTGCAGAGCGTTTAGCATTATATCTAAAAGAACATAATATTACAATAAGGGTTAAGGGTATATTTCTGGCTTCTGAAGAGGTTAAACTCGAACAGATAGAATTATTCAAGAAAGTTTTTAGAGCACCTATATGCTTTCATTATGGGGCAACAGAGCAGGTTTTGCTGGGATATGGTTGTTATGTTAATAAAAATATTGTTTATCATTTTAATCCTTTATATGGCATCGTAGAAAATTATCAGGACGAAGATGGAAATTATGAACTGGTGGGAACAAGCCTTTGGGATTTTGCGATGCCAATGATCAGATATCGAACTCAGGATTATGGAGTAGTTAGCGACGTCGATTATGGAAATAAGAATGATGGAAAAAGGTGGAAAACAGCTCTTCATCTTGATGGAAGAAAACAGAGTTGTCTCATAACCAAACAAGAAACGCCTTATTTTGAATGTTCGCTCCCGATTGATGAAATTCTATGGGATTATGTAAAGATATTCCAGTGTGTCCAGAATGTTCCTGGGAAACTTGAAGTACACGTTGTTCCGAATGAAAAATATTCTGATGAGATCGAACAAAAAATTATTACATCACTGGAAGAAGAGTTTTCCGAATGGTTTGATTTAGAATACTTTAAGGTAAATGATATTCCACTCACCAAGAGTGGGAAACGCAGATTAGTGGTTGTTAACCATGACTTTAATCAAAAAGACTGACTGCCACTTTTTGAAGAGAGTGCTACGATATTGTAGGTTTGGAAGTATACCTTTCACTTGGAATTCGGGCTTAACACTATTCAAAGTATGTATAAATTTAAACACTTGGAGTGGGTTCGGAGCTAATCGTCTGTTTGCATTGAGAAAATCTATGCTGGATCAGGATTAATTTTCATAAAATCTAGAGTGATCTTCATGAGTTTACTGGAGCTATATGCGGTGGGGGATATTTGTTTACAGACAAAAGGAGCTGTACACCCTTTTAGAAATATGATGGAGATATTTAAAAATAGAGATATACTATTTGGAAATTTAGAAGTAGTTTTATCGGATGAAGGCAAGAAAGCCAAAAAAGCTTTTGTTTTGAATGCACCCCCGGAGAACGTTAAATTTCTTAAAGAAGCGCAGTTTAATGTTTTAAATATAGCTAATAATCATATCCTGGACCTGGGAGTTTCAGGGTTCAGGAATACAATAGATCTACTGAAGGAAAATAATTTAAGATTCATTGGTGCAGGCAGTGATTCTTCAGTTTCTAATTTTCTGATAGTAGAGAAAAATGGAGTGACTACTCCCATCACTGAAGTGACGGGCATCTACCAGAATTCTGGAGAGATTGTAATCCCAATCTCATAATGTTAATAGCGGCATTGTGATCTCTATCAAGAGTAAGACCACAGTAAGGACAACTGTGTATTCTCTCTGATAGTTCTTTTTTAACTATTTCACCGCATCCAGAGCACATTTGTGATGTATTACATGGATTGACAAGCTCTACACGTTTACCAGCCCATTCTGCCTTGTAAGACGTGATAGTTACAAGCTTATTCCATGCAACATCAGCTATGTGTTTTGCTAGTTTGTGGTTTTTAATCATACCTTTAATGTTCAAATCTTCAAAAGTAATCAGGTCATAATTCCTGACCAGATTAAGACTTACTTTCTGTACAAAATCCTCTCTCTTGTTTGAGATTCTTTCGTGAACACGTTGAACAGCTTTCAAGGCTTTTGCTCTTTCAGGTGTTCCTTTTTCAAGTTTGGAGAGTTTTCTTTGGACTTTTGCCAGAAACTTTTCTTCTGTAACAAAGAATCTAGGATTAGGTACATAATTACCATCAGAAAGCGTTAAGAAGCTCTTGATACCTACGTCTACACCTACTGATAATCCTGTTTTTTGTAATTCCAAAGGAGTATCAGTTTCAACCAGAAAAGAAACAAACCATTTTCCTGTAGGCATCTTACGAACATTGAGTCTTTTAATTTCACCTTCTACTGGTCTATGTAATTTGATTTTAATATCACCTATTTTTGATAGTGTTAACCTATCAGAATCCAGAGAAAAGCCTGATTGAGTATAGGTAAAACTATCATACCTTCCGTATCCTCTGAATCTAGGATAGCCTGCCTTCTCTCCTGTTTTAACTCTACGGAAAAAGGCTTGAAAGGCAAGATCTACTCTCTTGATTACTTCCTGTAATACCTGTGAATGAACTGTTTTCAATTCAGGTTTTTCTTTTTTCCATTCAGGGATCATTTTCTTAGAATCATAGTACCCTATATTCTTTTGCTCTGACTCCCATGCATCTTTCCTGAGTGCAAGTGTCTCGTTATATGTCCACCTACAAAGCTCAAGAGTATTATTCATAGTTGTTTTTTGAGCCTTTGTAGGATAGACTCTATACCGAAGCACTTTTAACATTCATTTCACCTTTTGAGTTTCAATATACATTTTTACAGTTTCTTTTGTTGTATCTCCACATGTTCCAACATAATAAGACGGATTCCAGAGATGACCATTCCATAATCTGCTCTTTATTTCAGGATGCATTTCAAAGAGTTTCTTTGCAGTAATTCCTTTGAATATTTTCACAATATCAGCAGGTGCAAACTTGGGATGCATGATAATGAAAAGATGCACATGATCCGGCATTACTTCTTGAGTGACAAGAGTTACACCTTTTTCTTTTGCTATCTGTTCGTGAAGCTCTTTCAGATCTTCAGCTATTTTTCCAATAAGGACTTTTCTTCTATATTTTGTAGACCATACGAAATGGTAATTTGTGTTATATACACAACCTCTTGCACTTATCCAATGTTCTTTTCCTGCCATGTTAGTATATACATATGGTAACCATGTGTATATTAATTTAACGCTATTATGTTAGGAAGTTGACGGGCTGTATCCCACCATTGAAATGGCGGGGATTAGCCCTTACTTGCTTCTAAAACAGGAATAAAGGTGCATGATACTGCAGAAAAAACTGAAATGACTATATGGTTACAGGATCTCAGCAATTTTATAGGCAACAATTGCACTGAAAGATATTAGCAGTGGTAAAATCACCATATTCGAAGAACTTTCCAGATCTTTTCTCCAGAATTTTGACTGTGATAGAACTTCCTTGAATATCATGAATAAAATCAACCCGATTATTGTTATGTAACAGAATTCAGGAACTCCCTGAGTAGTCAGCATTGAAGGGTTACCGGAAATGCCATCAGGTGAAACTACACTTGTTAACCTTCTAATCCCCCACGTTCGTCTCTTCTTAGTTATAGTAGAATATATGCAATGATATATAAAACGGCCTTAATCTTAAAACGGAGATAGGATTGAAACAATAGGCTCCGAAAAACAGTTTCAAAATAATAAAACAAAATATCAGTGATATCCTGGTGAAACTTACAGAATAATAAGGGAAATAACCTTTCCATTAATCAGGAAATATCCATCTTGTCAATAATATCACTTCAGCAATACAAGACCAGCAATATCAAACCATTTTATTCTTAAATAACCTGACGATTTTTTAAATAATATTATGCAAATAAAAAGGTTCAAATGAAATATAAAAGGCAGCTTAATATAAAATCTATTTATATTGTTTGGTAAAAAAGTAGGTAAAAAACTGGTGTGATTGGATTGACGAAATCAGGAAAGAAGTCAGGGAATAGTTTATTACGCTGGATTTTTGGCATAATATTTGTTATTATAGTTATCTTTGGAGTAAATGCCGGACTGAAAGACGATCAGGCGGCTGAAGAGCCCCTGCAGGGCGCACAGCAAGCAGGAGAGGAAAATCTGGCAGATACTCAGGTTCACGCTGAAGAAACAGAATCAAATCAGGACAGCGGACTTGAAGAAAACAATCTGACAGATAATGGTCCCGTTACCAGGGAAAACCCGGGAATAGGGAATCTGACAGTTCATTTTCTTGACGTCGGTCAGGGAGATTCCATCCTTCTGGAATACAATGGAAAGACTATGCTTGTAGATGCAGGAGAAAGGGATAAAGGAAGAGTTGTTACGGCATACCTTCAGGATCAGGGCATCTCCGGCATTGATTATGTTGTTGCAACTCATCCCCATTCTGACCATATAGGAGGCATGAATGAAGTACTTAACAGTTTCCAGGTTAAGCATTTTGTTGACAGCGGCTTTCCACATACCTCAAAAACTTACGAGAACATGCTGACCACCATTGATGAAAAGGATATTCCCTTTGAAGTAGCAGAGGAAGGTAAAGAGATCGAGTTTGACCCTGCCGTGGATGTTGAAATATTTAACCCTGGGCCGGAATACTCCGATGACCTGAATGAAAACTCAATTGTGCTCAAAGTAAGCTACGGAGAAACTTCATTCCTGCTTATGGGAGACGCAGGGCTTGAAACCGAAGAGAAACTCATGGGTGCAGGCTACGACCTTGATTCTGATATTCTTAAAGTAGGACACCATGCCAGCCGGTCAGGGAGCGGAAAAGCCTTTATTTCTTCCGTAAGCCCGGAAATCAGCATAATCGAAGTAGGGGCAGGCAATGATTACGGACACCCCCATGAAGAAGTCCTTGAAAGGCTGCAGAAAGCTTCCAGGGTCTACAGGACAGACCTTGACGGCACAATTGCAGTTACAACAGACGGGCCAACCTGTACAGTAATTACTCAGAAAACCGGGTCTGGAGAAGTGGTCACAGGAACAGGAACTTCAGAAAATGGGGCTGACAGCCCTTCAATTCCGATAATAACCAGAGAAACAGAATCAGAAGAAGTTAAGTCCGAAGAGGCTGGTGAGCCCGGAACAGGGACAATCTCCAGCTCTGCAGACCATGCAGTCTATGTCAATAACCTGAACCTGAAGGACGAATGGGTAGAGATTAAAAATAGAGGTTCTTCACCTGTTTTATTGGAAGGATGGAAAATCGAAGATGAAGGTAGTAAACACACCTATACTTTTTCTTCTTATACTTTTTCTTCTTATACACTGGACTCTCAGGCTACTGTAACTCTGTATACAGGAATGGGCACGGATACATCGAGCGAATTATACTGGGGGTCGGAAAGTCCTGTCTGGAACAATGACGGAGATACAGCATATCTTTATGACAACATCGGGAATTTGATAGCTGAACTGGAGAGATGATAATGGAAACTTTCAAGGTTACTCTCGACAGAATAGAGGGCTGCACCGCAGTATTGCTTTTAAGGGGTGACGAATCAATAAAAATTGACGTCCCTCTTTTTCTACTGCCCCAGGAAAGCAAAGAAGGGGATATTCTGAACATCAGCATTGAGAGAGACGTTCAGGAAACGGAAGTAGCTAAAGAAAGAGTATCAGCTTTACTTGAAAAGCTCAAAAACAAAAATAAGGGGGCTGAATAATACTATCTCTCTTCCTCCGAATTTACGAGAGTTCTCAAAGTGCTTGATGTCGCCACGCCGAAAAATTATGAAAGGTATTGCAATACTTACAGGGGAGCTTTCGTGCCTTTTTTACTGACCGCTTTTTACTGATTATTCAGGAAAAATGATGGCACATACAGGGCGGGTAAAAGGTCTGGAAAATCTCTTTTTAATCGGAAAATGGTTGCAGCCTCCTGGAAAGCTACCTGTAGCATTCATTACAGGAAAAGATATAATTATGCGGATTTGTAAGCAGGAAAAAAGTCTTTTTTAAGCTGCTAAAAAGCTTGGAAAAAACGGGTCTTGCTTCATTTTCAGAGAATTATCGTACCTTACCGCTTGATGATGAAATCAAAAAGAAGTTAAAAGAGGATTACGAATCTATTCGAAAACTTTTTGTCTTTTTCTGCTATCCTTTTTGTATCTTTGCAGTTTCTCCAAACGCACAATAACAAAGTTTTAATCAAATACAGTACTCTTATTTTTACAAATTTTTGAAAATTCAGAGAGGGAAATCCATGAAAATAGTCGGTATATCATCAAGCCCGAGAGGTAAGAACAGTAATACATTAAAGCTGCTGGATGCAGT